>Ga0075425_100000265_pt1 | contig 48230 bp, 69 predicted proteins | sample SoiMethybrSBSTD4_FD_75300 | JGI IMG/M metagenome (GOLD analysis project Ga0075425, IMG submission 75300) | Bulk soil microbial communities from a Populus tree surrounding site in Tennessee, USA - Soil MetaG P. TD hybrid SBSTD4 | ecosystem: Environmental > Terrestrial > Soil > Tree plantation... | reverse complement strand
GTGAGCGAGCGCTCGAAGTCGAGCGTGGCCTTGGCCTGCTCGGCGATGAGGTCCACGCCGCCCGCGACGCCAGCCACGCCGAGCCCAGTGGTGAGCGCGCGCCCGAAGCCCTTCGCGAGCCCGCCCAAGCCGCGCCCGAAGCCCTTGCCGAGGCCCTTACCAAATGAGCCCCAGCGCTTCTGCATGTCCTTGAGCTGCGCGGCGAACGTCCGATCGTTCGCGGACAGCTCGATGCGGGCTTGCTTGGTGCGGGCCATCTACCGTGGTCGTCGTCGCCGGACGATCCTCTTGGTGGTTACTCGCCTGCCGCTGCCGCTCGGTGGACGCCGGTCTCCTCGGTCTCGATCGGCAAGGGCGCTCGCTCGTCGGAACCAGAAGTCGAGGAGCTCAAGCTCAGTGAGGTCGCATGCCGGTCGACCAAAGAAAGCAGCCAGCTCCTGGGCCAGCCGGACACGAGTACCCTCCAGTGGGTCTCGGCCTTTTTTTTTGCGGCCTCGAGGAACTCCTCGAGCAGCTCCGAGGGCAGTTCCTCCGGGCGCGGATCGAGCGCCTGGCGCGCGTCGGTGTACAGGGCGCCGAGCGCATGCAGCTCGTCGGTGGTGATCGCCCCCTCGAGATCGTCGGCGGACGCGAACAGGCGCGCCGCGTCCGGGCGGTCGGTCTCATACAGCGCGCGAGCTAGCGTCTGCTTGGTGACGTGGAACCCGATGAGGTCGAGGTGGTTCGGGCCCGGCTTGCCGTCGTCGATGCCGATCGCGCGCACGGCCTCGAGCGCCGCCACCTCGGACTCGGCCTGCTCGGCGGCCGACAGCACCTGGATCGCGATCTCGATGTCGGTGCCCGGGAAGCGCACCTTGCGGCGCAGCGTGCGCGCCGCGCGCAGCCGCGCCGCGAGCCCGTCCGGCGCGAGTGCCGCGCGCCCAGACTCCGCCTGCTGGGCGGCGCGACTCGCGATCTGTTCTCGCTTCGACACGACGAGCGGCTCAGCTCTCGGGGAAGTGGTCCAGGGCCATGATCGACACCTTCAAGGTGGTGTCGCCGTCGGCGTTCCCGCTCTTGGAGATGTCGTTGATGCGGCAGTCGCGCAGCTGGAAGCGCTGACCGGCCTCGCCGTCGTCGTACGTGATCCGGAAGACCACGCGCGAACGGCGGAGCTTGTACCAGTCGACCGGCGGCGGCACGACCATGAGCACCGTGAGGTCCGCGCCGATCTCGGGGACGCCCTCGGTGAAGCCGCGCGCCTTGCGCTGCTTGTTCATGGTCTTGCGCGCCTTGAGGTCCACCGACTCCTTGATCTCGATGTCCTCGATGACGTCGTCCAGCCGGACCGAGCCCGTGCCGGGGATGTCGATCTGGCAGAAGATGCGGTCTACGATCTGATCGGCCATCGCTCGGCTCCTTTACGCAGCCGCCGCTGCCAGCGGTGCCTCGACGAAGAGGCGGAAGGTCGAGTCGAGCTGGTGACAGTTGGGCACCACCGACTCTGGGATCTCGGCGACCTTGCGGGTCGGGGCTTCCGGGTGCGAGTAGACCTGCACCTCGGCGAGGTGGGCCTCGACGTTGTGCAGGTCGCGCACCTCCTGCCCCTTGAGCAGGATCTCGATGGCCGCGGAGCGCAGATCCTTGTCGAGGTCGGCGTCGGCGCCGCGCTCGGGGTCGGACATGATCCGCGCCATCGCGATGTCGATCTGCTTGGCGTAGTACGCCTGGGTCTTGGAGACCGCCAGGTCGCGCAGGGGCTCGAAGGGCAGCGAGTTCTCGGTCGCCTTCGTGGTGACGAGCCGGACGATCTTGACGCCGCCGGTCGGCGTGAGCTGCAGCGCCGTGACGCCGCCGAGGATCGCGGCCTCCAGCTCGCTCGAGATGTAGTTGTCGGCGTCGGCGCAGGGCGGTACCGGGAGCTCGATGTTGTCCCAGTTGCAGTTGGGCTTGCTCTTGGTCTGCACCATCGCCGCGACCGCCGTGGCGTACTCGCCGGGCAGGCCCCAGCCGCCCTCGAACGAGACGATCACCAGCTCCTTGCGGTTGGCGTCGGTGTCGTCGGCCAGGCCGGTCGCCGTCGACAGCGTGCCGGTCTCGCCGAGAAAGACGTGCCGATACTTCTTCACATCGGGCGCCCACGCCTCGTCGAGATGCGCGCCGACGTCGACGACATCCGCCGCGGCGTGGTTCGCCAGGGCGATCGCGCCGTACTCACGCGCGAGCAGGGCAGCGAGCCCATCCTCATAGTCCGCGACGCCGGCGCCGGAGACGCCGTTGGCCACCACGACCGTGGTCCCGGCCACCGGCTGCCCCACCGCCTCGACGACCAGGTCGTCGCCGTTGACGCTCTTGTGGCGGTAGGACAGCGTCGCCACACCGGCGGCCACCGCGCAGGTGACCGGCAGCTCATAGGCGCGCCGGTCGCACACCGCCTTGAAGGCAGCCGCGATCGTCGTCGCGCTGTCCTCGTCGGCGACCAGCACGCGGATCTCGCGGCCGGCGATGCGCACGATCTCCTCGCCGCCCGCCGACGCCGGCCCGGTGAAGGTCACCGTCACGGTGCGCTTGGTGCCACCGGACGGCGCCTCGACCGGAACCAGCCAGAGCGGCGGCGCCGAGCCCCGGACGGGCGCGCCGGCCGCCTTGCGGAAGGTCCTGAACGCCGCGCGCGCGAGCAGCGCGAGCTCCGACCCGGTGCCGGCCGCCAGGTCGGCCTCCGCCTCGTTGCCCACCTGGATCGGGGTGTCGAAGGACGCGACGCCGTCACCCATGGCGATGATCGCCATGCTGCGGTCGAGCGCCGCCAGCTGGCCGCGCGCGCCGGAGGTGTCGTCGAAGTAGTTGAACGTCCCTGGACGGCGGACATCGAGCGGCAGATTGCCGGGCATGGGTCACTCCCCTCCTTCGTCGAACGGGGTCGGGATCGGGTGCAGCGGCGGCGGGCGCCGGCTCGGTTCGGCGGCAGGCTCCTCGACGATCTCGACGAGGTCGCCGGCGGCGAGCCGCTTGCGGATGAAGTGGTTGTAGATGACCTCGACCGGCGTCTCGGGCGAGAACACCCGGAGGCCGCTGTCGATGGCTGTGTTGCTCGGGATCGGCATCCCCGTCCGCCCGGGCGCCGCGCGTACCGTGGTTCGCTTCTTACGCATCGGCCACCGTGATCGCGACGATGTCCGGGTTGGCGGTGTCGCCGTTCTCGACGAAGTGCCGCTCCTCGACGCTGGTGAACGGCCCCACCGGGGTCTTCTCGGCGACGACCTGGAAGCGCATCTCCCAGAGGGAGCGCCACACGGTGAAGTCCTGGCCACCGGGGATGACCTCACTGTCGTCCTGGTGCGCGAGATCGCGCTGCCCCGCGATCAGCTTGTCGCCGTCGACGAGCAGCCGGCGCGCGTCCCAGAGCATCTGGTAGACGCCCGGATCGGTGGTCGGGTCCTCCTCGGTGCGCTCGGTGCCGTAGAGCTGGGCGGTGAGCGAGCCCCAGTGCTGCGACACGAAGACCATCTCGATCCGGATCGTCTCCTCGGCGCGCCGACGATCGATGGTCTTGTACGTCGTGGTCGACGCCCCCGGCGCGATGAGGATGGCCGGCACGCGACCGAGCAGGGCGCGCTTCAGGTCGTCGATCCCCTGCTTGCCGGTCAACTCGCCGTTGTACAGGTCGAGCGCGCGCAGGTATCTGCCAGCCTCGATCGTGAGCGGAGCGAGCCGCGCGACGATGGCCTGGGCGATCAGGATGCGCGGCGCTGTGCTCATCCCTGGTCCCACCCCTGGATGACGAAGCCCTCGATGCGCTCGCGCGCCAGCTCGAGGAAGTCGTCGGCGAAGGCCACGAAGGGGCGAGCCGGGATCACCGAGCTGTGCCCGACCACGCCGCCCTCGTTGTGCACCCCGGACCAGCGGACGGCGGAGGCGGCGGCCAGCGTCGCGCCGCGCGCGCCGGTGCGCACGCTGGTGGGTAGGGTGCCCAGGGTGCCGGCCATCCTGGTGCGGGTCTCGCGCAGCGGGCCGACCATGCGGCGCCGGCGGCGCTCGCGCGTCACCTTGAACGACGCCCGCTTCTCGGCGCGCCGCCGCGTGCTGGGCGCGCGAGCGGGCCACGCCTGCTTGGTCTCGGGGTCCTGCTCTCGATCGGCCGCCAGCTGCAGGCTCGCCGCGAGCGGCTTGCGCAGCTGGCGGAAGACAGTGCGCAGCTCGCGCCGACGACGCTCCATGAGCAGCAGGCCGCGCGTGACGCCGCCGTCGTGGAACTTCACCCGGAAGAAGGCAGGACCCGTCACGAAAATCCCTCCAGCTTCTTGCGCGAGACCGCCTTGCTGGTCGGGCGCTCGCTCTGCCGATCGACGACCAGGGACGACTTGGTCAGCGGCGCGGCGGTGCCGAAGGTGATCTGCCCGGTCGCGATGTCGCGCAGCGCCTTCGCGCGCTCCTCGTGCGCCATCTGGTCGTAGTCGGTGACCATGTCCTTGCGGCGCTTGAGGATGAAGATGGCCTCCTCGGCGGCGAGCTGCGCGACCGAGGCAGGGACGATCTCGTCGGCCAGCGGGACGGCGAAGCGCTTGCCGAGCTCCGCGTCCATCCACACCTGCGCAGCGATGAGCGCGGCCTCGACCGCCTCGTCGTTGTCCTCGGTCAGCTGCCGGAAGCGCTCCGCGCCGCCGGCGGCCAACTCGAGAGCGGATGTGGTCGCGTAGGGCATCAGCGCTCTTCTTCGTGACCCTCGCTGTCGTCGTCACCTGCGGCGCCGGCGCGAATCGCCTCGATCAGCTCCGCCTTGTGCAGCTTGCCGACGTCGTGAAGCCCGGCCTCGCGCGCTGCGCTGCGCAGCTGCGGCACCGTCATCGCCTCGAGCCCGTCACCGACCTCGTGATCGGTCTGCTCGATCTCGAGCACGTCGTCGCCCTGCAGCTTCTTGAGCTGCTCGGCGCTCACGTCGTGCGTCGACCAGTCTCGACCGAAGTCGATGCCAGCTCGCCGGTGTTCCAGCACGCCTGGCCTATTGCGAACACGTACCCTCATCGGAACTCCCTCCGGTCATCGCGTAGGGGCGGCGGGACTTCACTCGGGCGTTCCCGCCGCCCTGCGTGCCCGAGCACGCTTTCTAAGCCCGTCGATTAGCCGTCGGAACCGAAGACGGTCTGCCAGAGCCCGTAGCCGACGCCGAAGGTGGCGTCCGCGCCGAACTCGAAGCTCTTCTTGGAGAAGAAGAGGTCGTTGCCGTTCTCGCGGAACGTCGGGTCGCGGCGGATCTGCAGGATGACCGGCATCGCGCCCTGCGTGGTGTCGATCAGGAACCACTCGTTGCCGGTGATGTACTTGGACATGATCGGCTGGACGAGCCCGAAGTTTGGGTTGGTCGCGCCGCCCGAGAGGAACGGCGTCTGCAGCACCTTGCGGACGTTGTTCCAGATCGCCGGACCGTGCAGCAGGGCCGTCGGCCGGATGCCGAGCGGCTTGCCGTTCTTGTCCTTGAACTCGAGCATCGCCGTGTATCCGGTGACCAGCGCCGCGCCGGCGTCGTCGAAGGCGTCGGAGGACACGTTGTCCTGCGAGTCGTCGCTCGACGTCTCCGCCTTGTGGTCGGTGTCGAACAGATACTGGCCATCGTAGGTGAGCCCACGAGTGCCAGCGAACCCGTCCAGGTAGAAGCCGATGACCTCTTCCTCCATCGCGTCCAGGCCCTTCTGGGCCAGGTCGCGGATGCGCGGCGCCACGATGCCGAGCTTGTCGTCGTCCAGGTCGTCTCGCTCGACCTCGATGCCGTTGGCCCAGTCCTCGTTCTCGATGATCTGGCTCTGCGCGCGCAGCTTCGCGATCTCGCGCTCGCCGACCCACTTCTTCATCGTCGGCACGGCGCCGAGCCACTTGTACTTCATCAGCGGCGCGTCCATGCGGATCACGGTGGAGACCTGCTCGGCGACGCGCGGAGCTTCCGCCAGCGCGTTGTTGAACAGGGTGTTGAGGTCGAAGTAGACGTCCGAGAACTTCGCTCGGTCGAGGATGCCGTTGCCCATGATCAGCTCGCCCCCGAGATGGTGGTGTAGGTGGTGGCGAAGGTGGCGACCCAGACGCCGCGCCCGTCGCTGTCCAGCTCCTCGGCGATGCCAGCCACGACGTTCTGCGCCGCGCCGGTCGCCTGCGTGACCGTGTGGTCGTCCTTTACGTAGACCGGCCGGCCCATGTCGGCCTGGATGACGTCGTTGGTCGCGGCGTCGTTGTCCCAGAGGAACACGCCCGTCGAGACCTCGACCGTCGCGCCGCCGTCGCCGCCGTTGGTGTTGTCGACGGCGTGCTCGGCGCGACCCTTGACGATCAGGTTGGCCGTGTCACTGGCCGGCACCGCGTAGCCGTTCGCGTCGACCGCGACCAGGGCGCCGGCGTAGATGATGGCGTCGTCCTTGACCTTGAGGACGATCTTCCGCTCCTTGTACCGATGGGGGGTGTCCCTGTCTGCGCTGAGCGCCATGGCTCACGCTCCCTTCTTCGCTGGAATGGAGCCGAGCCCCTGCCAGCGATCTGGGGCGTGCTCGTAGGACTTCTCGCTCAGGCCCAGCCGCGCCATGCGCGCGCGCCGCTCCTCGTCGAAGGCGATGACGCCGGTGCCGAGCGCCGGCGGCTGCTTGCTGTCCACCTGTCGCGGCGTGCCGCCCAGGTGGAAGATGCCGGCGGGGATCTCGCTGGCGGTCTTCTCGAACGCCTCGAGCCCCTGGCTCTTCGCGACGCCGCGCAGCCAGACCTCGGTCGCTGAGTCGGCCATCGCCAGCGCGCCCTTGGCCTTCAGCTCGCGGATGCGCTGCTCGACCTTCTCGTCGCGCACGCGCTCGCTCTCGACGGCGATCCGGCGCTGCTCTTCGGCGAGCTTCGCCTGCGTGGCCTCGAGACGTTCGCGCGCCGCCGCGCCCTCCGCCTCGCGTGACTCGACACGAGCCACGACCTCATCGTCGCTTGCGCCCTCGGCGAGCCCGAGCTTCGCCTTGAGCTCCTTGGTGAACCCCATCGGGGCCTCCTTGGCTGGCGCCGGGTTCACCGGCTGGTTGACGGCCGCCGTCCAGGCGGACCGAATCGCATCGATGCCCGTGCCGACCACGGCGGGCACGTTGACGCTCGAGGTCTCGACAAGCTCGGCGGCGGTGAACTCCCACTCGACGATCGTGCCGTCCTCCAGCTCGTCGCCCGGCCAGTGCTTCGGCCAGTCCTCGATCTCCTCGCCGCTGTGCGCGTAGACGATAGGCCCGGTCGGGCGCCAGCCGATCGAGAAGCGATCGATCGTGCCGTCGAGCGCACCCTGCACCGCCCACGGGGTGGTGAGGCGGATGCGCTGCACGATGCTGCGCACACCGCCGTCGCCCTTCTCGAGCTTGGACTCGACGATCGTCCCGCCGCGGTCGGCCTGGCTTCGCTGCGCGTGATCGCGCAGAAACGGGGTGCTCTTGCCACTCTTGGCCAGCGGCCCCATCGCGCCGTTGCGGAAGCGGATGAAGTTGCGGTTGGGCAGCTCGCCGGCCTTGGCGCCCTGCAGGAACATCGGCCCCTCGAGCTCCAGCTCGATGTGTTCGCCGGAGCGGCTGCGCTCGATGAGCGCCTTGCGCTCGCTCGCGTCGATCGCCTTGCCCTCGGCGGTAAAGAGGGCGAACGGCGCGAGGTGCGGCTCGCGCGCGTCGGCGACGAACGAGACCTGCGCGCGCTCACGGGGCATCGGGGCCCTCCCCGTCGTCGGCCGGCAGCTTCGCGCCGAGCGGCTTGGCCGCGTCCTCGTCCTTGGCTGGCAGGCGGAAGCCCAACTCGTCGCGCAGCTGCGACACGTCGAGCAGCGCGCCCATCTCGTTGACCAGCCGGCTGGCGACCTTGGTCAGGGTGTCGGGGTCCAGTTCGTGGACCACCCGGATCTTCAGGCGCGGCGGCTTGGCGCCCTCCATCCCGTTGAAGCGCACGAACGGCAGGGACACGTGGCGACGAAAGACCGCCTCGAGCCGGCGCGCGTCGGCACCCTCCAGCGTGAAGGCACGATCCTGGTGCACGCGACCGAGCGCGAAGGAGCCCGGTCCGCCGGTCTCGGTGTTCAGCGTCGCGCCGTTGACCAGCTTGGACATCTCCGCGTTGCACAGCTCGATGATCGCGGGGTGCACCGCCTGCGCGTCGCCGCCGGCCTGCGGGGTGTTCTCGATGACGATCTTGGTCGCCGCGGAGAGCACCGCCTGGCCACCCTCGCCGATGTCCTCGACGGCCGTCTCGAGCGCCGCGCGCGCCTCGGCGCCGGCGTTCTCCTCGTACACGCCGATCACGTGAGGGATGCCGAACTTCTCGGCGAAGATGACCCAGTCGCGCACCGACATGCGCTTGAACAGCGACCACCAGGTGGCCGTGCGCAGCAGCGCCGAGCGCGCCAGCAGCGCGCCGCGCCGGCGCGACACCACCCACTTGCCGGCCTGCAGCCCCTCGCCACCAGCCAGCCCGAAGAAGAGCGCCCCGGTGCCCGGCCGGACCTGGAACTGGGAGCGCTCGTTGAGCAGGACGAGCTCCTGCTCGGGCGTCACCCCGAAGCGGCGATGCGGCACCGAGATGAAGCACGCCGGCACCACGCGGCCGTCGCGCACCTGCCAGTCGATCTCGGAGGCCGAGAAGCCCTTGAAGGTCGCCTCGAGCTGGTGCTCGAAGAACTCGACCATGTCCAGGTCGTCGGCGCCGAGCGCCTCGCGCAGCGCGGTCGCCGCGTCGAGATCCGCCGGGCTGTCGCCGCCGGGCTGGATCATCCACTCCTTGCCGGCGATCGCGGTGATGCGACCCTCGACCAGCGAGCGCAGATGCCCGTCCGACTCCACGATGTCGTCGAACAGATCGCACTGACCAGTGAGGAAGCCGGCTTCGGCGCCCCGGAAGATCCGCACGACGCGCTCGGGCTTGAGCCCGGTGCCAGGGTGGGAGGCCCAGCCATCGTAGGCGGGCCAGGGCTTTGTCTGCTGAACCCCCGGCGCGCGTTCAGGTAGGGCGCGCGGTGGGACCAGACGCAGGACGCTGGGCGTCCCGGCTGCCTCGTTCGCTGCGGTCCCCGCGCTCACCTGTTCGAACCAGTGCCCGATCTGGCGCAAGTCCCGCAAGCGATTCACGCTGCGCACCAGCGTTTCGCGTCCGCGTCAAGCTCAGTTGCGCCGCAGACGGCGTTTCGTTACCGTGTGGAGACATGGCCGACCCCATCGATCCCCTCATGACCGTGAAGAATCTGGCGCGGCGAGAAGGTGTGACCGAGCGGCACGTGCGCCGGATGATCGAGCGCGGGCTCCCGGCCTACAAGGCTGTGGGCGTCCGGATCCGGCTCAGCGAATACGAGCGCTGGCTCGCCGCTCATCGCCGACGCCGATGATCATCGCGTCGATCGCGACGCTGGCATCGCGTCGTCACCTGCTCGAGCAGGTCGTGGCGTCGCTGCTGCCGCAAGTCGACCGCCTCAACGTCTACCTCAACGGGTATCTGCGCGTGCCCCCCTTCCTGCTACACGAGAAGGTGGCGCACCCGATCCTCTCGCGCGACGCTGGCTGGCGCGGCCCCGAGGCCAAATGGTGGTTCGTCGACGCGGAGAGCTTCGCGATGCCGCCGACGCCATCACCGACGGACGTCCACCTGACATGTGACGACGACATCCTGTACCCCGCCGACTACGTCGAGCGCATGGTCGACGCGCTGCGCCGGCGCCCCGGGTCCGTCGCATGCGTGCACGGTTCGATCCTGCGCCTGCCGTTTCTGGACTACACGTCCTCGCGCGTCTCGTTCCGATTCGGCGAGGCGCTCGCCGAGGACACGCGCGTGCACGTCGCCGGCAGCGGAACGATCGCCTATCAGCTGGGCACGCTGCCGGTTGCCGTCGCGCGCGACTTCCGCTGGCCGCGCATGGTCGACCCGGAGCTCGCGGTGCTCGCGAAGGAGCGCGGTGTGGAGTGCTGGGCGATCGCGCGAGCGCACGGCTGGCTCAAGTACATGCGCCCGCCGGCGGGGACCACCATCTACGAAACGCGCAGCGCCGCCGGCAACCACCTCGCCGAGACGGAGCTCGTGCGCGAGAACGGGCCCTGGCCGGCGCTGCCGGTACCGAACGGGGCGCGCGGTCACGTCGTCTCTCGTGCGTCGCGCGGCCGGAAATAAAGGGCCGCCCCGTCCTGAAAGTCAAGCCCCAGCGCGAGGACACGCCCCCCCTAGCCGTGTCCTCGGCATACTACTCGAGCGCCTGGCCGATGATGAAGAGGACGAGCCCGATCCCCGCGATCGGGAGCCCTGCGCTCGGCGACGCTGCGAAGGCCGCCAGCACCCCGACAAGCACCGCGCCGGCGCCCGCCGCGCGCCACTTCCGCCCCGCCTTCACGATCCTGACCTCTCGCTCCATGTGACTCTCACCCCCGTCCAGGCCGATCAGTCTACAGCAGTACTCGGGGGTCGTCAGCTGCCCAATAGCGCCCAGCCACGCCACAGAGCGCACATCCCGTGATGCTTCTGTCCGTCGATTCACGAAAGATGTCCGCCAGTCGTCTGATCGGGACCCCCTCAATCGCCATGACGTGCCCACAACTCAGCCTCAGCCGTACCTCGTACATCCCAGCCGCCATCGCGCGCAGCTTTGGCCACGTCGGCTTCTCGTGTAGCGCGCGAAGCGCCTTCCTTTGCTCGCGCTCGAGGCGGACGCATTCCCGGGCCTCCTCCAGTCGCTCTCGGCGCCGTCGCTCAGTGGCCGCTCGACGACTCTCATCCCGAGACTGCCGCTCGCGGGCGGCATCCCCCTCCTCGTCAGTCCTCCACTCAGCCAGCCACAGCCGCCGCCCCCGAGATTCCCACCATGACTCGTACTCTGCGCATCGCCACGCCACGTCGGGCACGTCGGCTCCGTGCCAATCGATGGCGTCGCTCATGGCCACCGCATCCCTCTCCGACATCCCGCGCAGCGCGCTCGCTGCCCTGGGTCGGCAGTTGTCCTCGTCGCCCGGCATGCTCAAGAGATCGAGTGTCTCCACCGTGGACAACCCCCTCTGACGCCATCGCGCTACCTGTGCCCTCGCCAGATACAGGTGGAAGCGACACCGATGGCACAGCCACCCATGCCCCGGGCGCAGTGCGCTGTATCGTAGTCGCGCCTCATATCGCCTGCACGCCGGGCCTCTCATCTGCCGACGGATCTCGTGGTCGTGAGCTGCCGGATCAGCTTCCTCGCCGCGCGCACCACCAGGACGTCGTCGCGCCCACGTGCCAGCCGGCTGAGCCCCGCCCAGGCGACGTCGAGCTGCATGCGCAGGTGGGCGATGACGACGTCCTTCCGCGCGCAGGCGTCGCAGGGTTTCATGCGTCCTCTCTCGGCTCGCACCAGTGATCGGGCTCGTCGTCGAGCGGGTCGAGATACTCCGCGCCGCAGTCGACGCAGGTGAACATCAGGCGCTTCGGCGCCGTCTCGGGCACGGCGAGGAGCGCCCGCTCGAACACGGCTGCCGCGTCGCGGTAGACGTCGGCGAGCACCGTCGCGGGCTCGAGCATCGTGCCCTTCGTGTAGACGCTGCGCGCGCGGCGCTCGAGGTTGCGCATCTCGTCGATCCGGTGCCGGAGCGAGTTGCGCAGCCATGCGGCTTGCGTGTGCGTCAAGGCGGGCTCTCCCCGAGCGCGGCGTCGATGGTGGCAACGAAGGCGTCGCGGTGCGCCTGCAGCCAGTCGCGATACAGCGACCGGCGCTCCTCGTTCGGCGGCTGCGACGACGCCATCTCCAGCGGCACGCTCTTGCCCGGCGCCATGATGCCTGTGTCGCGATAGAAGCGACGCGCCAGCTCGTCGACGACCGCCGTGGCGTCGGGATCGACGAACGGTCGCACCTCGCGCAGTAGATCCCGCAGCATCATCGCCTGCGTCCCGAGATCGATCACGCCGCCCTCGCCGGCTCGAAGTCGTTCGCACTCGGCCTCGGCAGCGTCAGCGCGCGCCCGCTGCCTCGCGCGCTCCTCCACCCGGATGTCGATGTCGCGCTGCCAGTCCTCGTGCAGCAGTCGGATCTCGGCGAGGGTCCGCGCCAGACACTCGGCAAGAGAGTCCACCGCGTCGTGCGTTCGTTGACTCCACGCCTCGCCGTCGTCGGGCCATTCGCCAGCGTCATAGCCGCGGAGCAACTGGAGCGCTTGTGCCCCGTCGCCTGCTGTCCAGCGTGAGGTCACGGGAACCTCGCGCGCTCTTCGCGATCGCGGTCGAGACGCCAGCGACCTCGCCAGAAGAACAGCGGCTCGCAGCACGCTGGACACTGACGCTCCCTGTTGAACGACGGGGGCAGCGATACCCACTCGCCGCAGCCCGGACAGGTCCGGCTCACGGCAGCCCTCCGATGCGCTCTTCGATCTCGGGCGCCAGGCGACGCGTACCAGCCTCAGCCAGCGAGCAGCTGCGTTCCTGGTGCCCCCGACCGCCGCACCAGTCGCAGTGCCAGATCGCTCCGCTCGGGCTCGGGCCCAGGCCGCGCCGCAGGTCGCGTTGACGCAGGCGGTGAGCCTCCTGGCAGCCAGCACACTGGCGCGCGCCGTCGTCGGGCGGGCGCAGCCCGCAGGTGGGGCATAACCCGGCTGCGATGAGCCTGGCGCGCCGCTCCCTCGCGTAGAGTCTCTTCCGCTCGCGCTCGTCCTGGGGCATCGACACCTTCACCTCCGTTCACATCCTGTGCACAGCGGCCGCGCGGCGCGGACATTCCTCCGTGATTCCGCCGTCAACGACCTGCAACACGGGGCCTGAAAATCCGCGTGTCGTTGGTTCGATTCCGACCCTGGGCACCCGTTTTCGAGCACCTAGAGCCACTTTCGACGTGTCCCGCGTCTCTGTGGAGGACCGCTTACCCCCCCTGGCGTTCACAACTGGTGCACAGTCGGAATCCCCACGACGCGAGGTCGATCGCTTTCTCGCTTTCCGACCGGCGCGCGCCGGCGGCGCCGGCGGCAGCATCGCCACCGCGTCGCGGTAGGTGCGCTCGTCCAGCCGCCCGTAGACCAGCTCGACCATCCTGGTGGAGCTGTGCCCGAGCAGGTGCGCCACCGCCAGCGAGTCGACCCCGGCCTGCTTGAGCCAGGAGGCGAACGTGCGACGCAGGTCGTTGGGCGACAGCCGCGGCGCGCCGGCGATGGAGATCTTGCCGCGCATCCAGCCGGCCGGCGGCTTGAACCCCACCACCTTCCACCAGGCCGCGCAGATGTCGCGCCGCGCGTTCGTCCACGCCTCGACGACCTGGCCGGCGTCCTGGCGCGCGCGGCGCAGCCAGGGCAGAAGCGGCGCCGGGATCGGCACCGTGCGGTCCGCGTCGACCGTCTTGGTCCCGCGGATGTGGGCGAGGCGGCGCCGCAGGTCGATGTCCTCCCAGCGGAGCCGGTCGACCAGCTCGCTGTACCGCGGCCCGAGGTAGGTCGCGACCATGAGCCAGAGCCGGCGCTTCACCGGAAGCTCGGCGAGCAGGCGCGCAAACTGTTTCGCGGTGAGGAACCGCTTGCGCGGTACGTAGCGCACCGGCAGCCGGGGGACCACACCCTCGATGCCCTGCTCGCGCAGCGCCAGGCGCAGCACGAGGAGCTCCTTGGCGACGGTCGACTCCGAGACTCGGCTCTCCAGACGCCTTGCCCGGTACCCGAGCACGAGTGCGCGGTCGATGCTGCCGAGTGGGCGCTCGGCGCCGAGCAGCTCAGCCAGCCAGCGCGCCTTCTGCTGATAGCAGCGCACGGTGCCGTCGGGGCGCCCCGCGTAGACCGTGTCGACCAGGTACGTCAACGCTTCTCCGAGGGGCGTGGCGTTCGCGATCGAATCGGGCGTAGCCAGCTCGCGCGCGCGGAGCCTCTGCCGGGCGACTTCGCGGTCGCCCGTGGCCAGCGACTCGCGGTGCTTCTCGCCGAGCGCGTCGCGCCAGTAGCCCCACCAGACCTCTCCGCGCCGGTAGAGAGAGCCCATCGCTCAACATCCGCCAGCCGCTCGACGATGAGCCGCTCGAGAGCTTCCTCGGGGACGCGAACCGTGCGGCGCGCCCACAGCGCCGGCAGCTCGCCGTCGCGGATCATGCGGTAGACGGTCTTCGCCGAGATCGCCAGCCGCTCGGCCACCTGCGCTGCGGTGAGGTACCGCGCGCTCACGAACTCGCTCCATCGTCGTGCTCCTCGACTCGCTCCTCAAAGGCCCCGAGGCAGCGCGCAGGAGCGTACGCGCCCAGCTGGTGGATCAGACCTGCTGTTGCCTCGGTGCGAGGCATACTACGGTTTCGCCCTGTCGTGGTGCCCGTTCCCCGGGCGTGCCCCGACGGTGACCTCGAGCGCGAGCAGCGTCTCGCCCAGACTGGCGAGGAGCTTGCCCTGGCTCTCGTGCGCCAGACGCGCCTGCTCGAGCAGGACGCGCGCATGCAGCGGGTCGATGCAGCGAGTTGCGATGATCGCGCCGAGTAGCGCAGCGGTGCCGCACAGCGCGATCGATGCCGCCTGGCGCACGCCGGTCTCCTCGTTCTGCCCGTCGACGGTGTCGAGGAAGTCGTCGATAGCACGCTGCCAGCGCTCGGGGTGTACCGACTGAAGAAGGCGATCATCCCCCATGACGGCCCGCCCACCGGTTGCCGTTGATGCGCGCCGAGCGCGACGGCGTTTCCGGGCCATCCCAGTGATACGAGCTGCCGCGCACCGGGGCCTCCCGGCACTCGCTGCACATCCAGTACTGCCGCCCGTCCAGCTCGTGAAGCTCGAGATCGTCGCGCTCGCGGGTGCAGTGCTGGCAGTACCCCGTGCGCAGCGGGAGATGGAACAGGTGGGCTCGCACGCACCGATGGGCGTCGTACCAGCCGAGCGCCACCCTCGGTTGAAGCGGCCCTCGCGTGTGCGGGGAGCGGCAGGTTGGGCAGGCGATCATGCCCCCAGCTCCTTGCGCGCCGCCGCGCACAGCTCGCGAAGGCGCAGCTTGTCGTCGCCGTTGGGCAGGCCCTCCACGCGCGAGATCACCGACGCGAGATCGCCCGGGTGCTCCTTGATGCGCTCCAACTCATCCTCCAGACGCATCACCTCGAGGTCGACCGGATCGATCTCGCTGACCTCGCTCGGCTTCGGCGCGGCCGGGGCCGGCGGCGGCGCGGCGGCCGGCGGCAACGGCTCCGTCTCCGCCTGCTTGCGCGCCTTGCGCAGCTGCTCCTTGACGCCCTGCGTCCCGCGCGCGGGCGGCGGCTGCGTTGTCGTGCCCTCGGGTAGGGCGGGAGCGCTCTCTCCCTCGGTGGGCAGCGGCTCCATCTCGGGCAGCTCGCCGTCGACGTCGATCACGTCCTTGTAGGTGCGCAGGTCGCCACCCTCGAGCAGCTCGTCGAGTCGCGCCGCGAGGAAGTACTCGGCGCCGAGCGGCAGCCTCTTGCACAGCCGCCGGATCGGCGCCTTGCGGTACATCTGGTCGCCCCAGTCGCGATACGCCGGCGACTCCTTGTCGCCCTTCATCGCCGAGCGGCGGATGCGCTCGAGGTCGTCCATGTTCATCAGCTCGGCCTCGATCTCCCCGTTCTCGAGCTTCGCCACCGCGTACGTGCCGACCAGCTCGCCGCGATCGGAGCCGAACGGCGCCGGGCGGTGCACGATCTTCTGGTCGGAGCCGAGCTGCGGCTCGAACACGTCGTTGGCGTAGACCAGGTGCGCGCTCACCGTCTTGACCGCCTTCGAGCGCAGCGCCAGCTTGATGAGTCCGCGCCAGCCGGGCATGAAGGTAGCAATCACTCGTTTCGTCTTCCAGTCGCGAAACGGGACGATGTACGCCTCCTGCTTCGTGCCGCTCGGCTCGAGCCCGACCTGCGCGCAGGCGATGAGCGCCAGGTACATCGACTCGTGTGTTGCCTCCTGCAACATCCGGTTTTGCTGCCACTCGAGCAGCGCGAAGCGGACGAGCGCGCGCGGGTCGACGCCGCCGCGCACCCAGCGCGCCAGCGAGTCGACCTTCGCGGTGAGGAAGGTGTTCATCCGCTTGCGCGAGACCTCGAGCGCGGTGGCGGCTGGCTTGACCATCTGCTGCTGCTGTTCCATCGATCCCCTCTCGGTGAGGAGGTGTCGCGCGGCCGGCCCGGTCCCACATGATCGCGGACCCCGTTGGCCAATCAGCCGACCGCGCGCCACCGCCAACTTTCAGTGCGCGCGCTCGAGCGTCGTTGGCAGGCACGCCTTGCCCGGCGCGGCCGGGTGCATGCCGGTGAACCTCACGAAGACGTAGTGGTCGTTCACGAAGGTGACGACGCCGTCCTCGCGCTTGCCGTCGAAGTCGGCGTAGACCACCGCGTCGCCGACGCTGAAGTCGCGCGCTGTCTTCGCCTTCATCACGGCACATCCTCCGAACCCTCTTCCGGTTCGCCCTTGAGCCGCGGCAGGCGCAGCGGACGGAGCGGTTCGGTCGGACGGCGGTGCAGCTCAACGAAGGCGGCGAAGCGCTCGCGGTCCCAGCCCTGGCTATTGGCCATCTCGATCGCGGCAGCCTCCCAGTCGATCACGCGGCGCGCGCGCTGCGGCTTCCAGTGCACGCGCCCGTGAATCGTCTCGAGCCCCGACCAGTCACCGATCATCGCGCGCAGCCGATTCTTGACCTCGTCCTGCTCCTTCTTCAGCTCCCTGAGAAGGCGCGCGTTGCGAAGCGCGCTGGCAACGAGCGCGGACGTCCCCTCGTCGGCTGGCAGGTACTCGGCGCGCACGTCCGGCCAGCGTCGACACAGGTAGTCCCGGAACGCCGTCGTATGATCCGGCGGCGGCGGCTCGCACGGCAGCACGTGTTCGTGCCAGAAGCAGTCGACCTGAGCAACGAGGTCACGCTCGAGCTCTGCGTCGCGGTGCAGGCGGTAGACCCGGAAGTCACGCCCGCCGATCAGCGCCGCCAGATCCCAGCTGTCGATCTGGCAGACGTGCATGCCCCAGTGGCACTGGATGGCGTACTGGATCGGCACCTCGTCGCTGCCGTCGGGGCCCCAGTCGCTCGCGGCGTACTGCGAGGCGGTCTTGATCTCGAGCCCGCGCATGTAGCGCGGCCCGCCGCTGCGCATGGCGTCGTCGAGCACCAGCCCGTCGGGCGAGGCGCGACGCCAGGGCGCGTCGGCGCGGAACAGCGACACCGGTGGGACGTGCACCTGCACCGAGAAGCGATCAGCGTAGTGCTGACGGATGGGCTGCTCGAGCATCCGGCCCCACGCCATCGCCGGGTTGTCATCGTCGCGCGGGCGCGGCACGATGCCCTGCAGCTGCTCCCACAGCTCGATGGGGCTCTTCCACGGGTTCACGCCGGCGGCCGCCGCAGCGTCCGAGGCGCCGATCCCTTCGAACGTGATCGCCTGTGAGGGACCGGAGGCCGCCTCATTCGCGCTAGACATGAAGCGACCCTATTTGAGTCTAGCCGAACACGTCAAGGTGAATCTGTCTGTTTCACGTGGAACACGGACAGCTCGCCGATGCGCCGGCGGATCGTGTTGGGCGGGACCATGAAGATCTCGCCGAGGCGATCGAGCCGGTCGAGCCAGTCCTGGTGCTGCGTCTCGCGATCGCCGGTGGCGGCGCCGCCGAGCGCGGCCATCTCGCGCGCCAGGTCGTCGAGCGGCACCAGGGCGGCGGCGGCGAAGCGATCGCAGCGGCGCTCGCGGTCGCGCGCGGCGCGCAGCTCGCGCGGCACGAGCAGCCCTGGGCGGAGCGGAGCCTGAGTCGCGAAGTCGCCGAGCGCGAGATGGCCGGCCGCATGCGCGATCGCGAAGCGGCGATCGATGGCGCCCAACTCGCGTCGGTACAGGATCATCGGCCCCTCAGCGGTCATCGAGACGATCTCGTCGACGCGCTCGGGCAACTCGGCACCAATGACCACCGCGGTCACGCTGAGCGCCTTCACCAGTAAGCGAGGGCAGTACGGAGGGCGGCGCTGGCCCGAGCGGCGCACCGCGGCGCGCGCGCAGTACTCGACCAGCTCGTCGAGTCCCCCATCCGTGCAGTCCACCCGCGCTTGCGCGATCGCCGGCCCCTTCATGTCGCCTCCCTCTGTCGGTAAAACGCCGACCACCGACGACACTATCAGCGAGGGCCCTTACAGGACTAGCACCATCACACCTTTGTCGTGACCGACTCGTAACGCGTTGACAGCATGCTGTGCCGGTCTGGGCTTACTCCCGAGACCTGTCTGGGTGGTGCTTGCCCTTACCGTCGGCGGGCAGGCGCGGGCGCCGCGTCCGCCGGCGCTGGGCGACGAGCCCGTTGGCGCGATCGACCGCCCGCACGACGTCGCCCCAGATGTCGTCGTCGACCTCGATGCCGCCGCGAATGCGCGCGAAGATAGCCGGGCGATCCTCAAGCTTTGCCGGCGGCGGATCGCTGGCGAAGAAGTCCTCGAGCGCGTGACCATACACGTCGGCCATCGCCTTGAGGACGACCACGTCGAAGTGCACCTTGCCGCTCTCGTAGCGGCGCAGGTTGTCCACCGGGATGCCCGAGTCCAGCGCGGCGTCCGCCTGCGACAGACCGGCCTCCTCCCTGAACCGGACCATGTTCCGACGGATTAGTTCCACAGTTGGATCTGGCCGCTTTGCCATGGACGGGAATGTAGGTCATTTCGACCCAGTCCACAATGGCCGTTCACAGACAGCCGGAGCAGCATACGCCGAAAGAGTTGCAAGGTTGCGTCTAGGCGTGATTACTGTCCCCTCATGCAACGCATGCTCAACAAGGGCGCGATCGCCCTTCGCCGCTGGCGCCGCGAGCGCAACTTCACCCAGTCGCAGTGCTCGCGCGCCCTGAACCTGTCGGCCGACTCGCTGGTCAGCCGGCTCGAGCGGGGCTCGCGCCCCGGCATCGCGATCGCGCTGCACGTGAGCCGGCAGCTCGGGATCGAGCCGGAGCTCTGGATGCAGGAGGCGTCGGCCGAGGAGATCGCCGCGCACGGACCTTCGAACGTCCGCGCCCACGCGTGCGCCGACGGCGAGGACGAGCAGCCCCTCGTCGACGCCGACATCGACGACGAGGAAGACGAAGTCCAAGCCGCGCTCGCCTGACGTCACCGGGAAGGAGCGACCCGGTGACCACCGACGACAACGCGCGCACAGCGCGCACGACGAGGCGTGCCTGATGGCGGGACGCATTCGCACCCTCAAGCCCGAGTGGCTGGAGAACGAGCGCCTGGCGGGATGCTCATCCGACGCGCGGGTGCTGTCGATCGGACTGATCCTGCTCGCCGACGATCACGGAAACGGGCGCGGTAGTCTGGGCTACCTGGCGGGCCAGATCTGGCAGACCGACCCAGACCTCGCGAGAGTCTCGCGAGCCTCTCGCGAGCTTCTCGCGATCGGGTTCGTGAAGTTCTACCGGGCGAACGACCAGACCTTCTTCTCGATTCCCGGATGGCAGCGTCACCAGGTTGTAGATCGGCCGTCGAAACCTCGCGTGCCGGTGCCCGAAGAGGGCCAAGCCTGCGACGTTCCTGAACCCACTCGCGAGGGTCTCGCGAATGCTCGCGAGGGTCTCGCGAGACCCTCGAGACTGACCCCGATCTCCGATCTCCGATCTCCGACCCCGATCTCCGACCTGGAGGGGGACCCGGGGGAACCGTCTGCGTCTTCCGTCCCCACCGTTGCATCTTCGGACGACCCCGCCGTATCGCCTTTCAGGCTCACTCCGCCTGCGGCGGAGGCCGCCCTGGTTCCTCGGGTCAACGGGCACGCGAAGAAGTCTGGCTCGCCGAGTCCAGCCGAGCGCGCAGTCGCGCAGCGCGTCCTGAGCAAGCTCAACGAGCGCACCGGACGGAGCTTCACGAGCGATGCGCACGTGATCCGCGTCGTGAGGCTTCTGCGCAAGGGCTTCACCGAAGACGACCTGCGCACGGTCGTCTGGGACCGCTGCAATCGCTGGCTGCAGGACGACCGCATGACCGAGTACCTGCGTCCGGCGACGCTCTTCGGGCCCGAGAAGTTCCCCGACTACCTCGCCGAGGGTAACGCCGCCTGGCACGAGCACGAGCAGCGCCGCGCCGGCGTCCCGAAGTCAAACCAGCGCATCGAGCGCCACGAGCCGGTGAGCCCGCTTGTCGCGTCGATGCTTCGCACGGAGCCGCCGAAGTGAGCCGCAACGACGACCACGACGAAGCCGAATGCGAGATGGAGCGAGCCCGTGCGAGCGATCGCGATCGCGGCGGGTACGTCCGTCCGACCTTCGGGGCACCGGCGGGTAGCTTCTCGGTCTGCGCCGAGTGCGGCACCCGCCCAGAGCGTCTGCGTCTCGACCCGCTCAACGGCGGCCGGATGGTCTGCGTCGGGCGCTTCGACGAGACCGGCGTGGACGTGAGCTGCTACGAGCGTCTCGATCACGAGCTGGCACGCCGCAATCGCCGGTGGGTGGACGAGTACGCCGCGACGGTGCAGGCGATCAAGCAGCGCGGCTATCTCACCGCCGCGGACGTCACGTTCCTGCGCAAGGCGTGGGGCAACGACGAGGCGATCATCGCGTTCGAGGAACGCTTCGCGAAGAGCAGCAAGCGCGGCAAGGGCGTGCCGCCACCGGGCGAGCGGTGATTCTCTCGGGCCCCTATCGCGCGCGCCGTGAGTCTCGCTGGTGGCGCTGGCTCTGCTGGGTGCTCGGGCGATGACCTGCAGGCGCGTCGACCTCGGCGGCGGGGATTTTGTGATCACGTGCACCCGTGGGGAGCGACGCGCGCCCTGCAGCGTGCCTGGCTGCGGACGTCCCCACGTGAAGCTCTGCGACTTCGAGTTGCACGGCGGTCGTACCTGCGACGCGAAGCTCTGCGCGCGTCACGCGACCACCGTCGGACCGGAGCGCGATTTCTGCCCGCCGCACGCGAAGATAGGCCAGCGCCAGGGGCGACTGCTGTGATCGCCTTCGAGGTCTACGGCGACCCGGCGCCCAAGGGCAGCATGAAGCTCGTCCGCGGCCGGCTCATCCCGAGCAACCCGCATGAGCTTTCGCGCTGGGCGAAGAACGTCGCCGGCGCGGCGCACGCGGCGATGTACGGCGGGCGGCACGCGGTCTACGTCGAGCGCGAGCTGGTCGTGCGGGTCGAGTTTCGCCTGCTGCGCCCGCGAGGGCATCTCAACGCTCGCGGCAGCGTGAAGGCCGGCGCGCCGCTCCGCCCGTGCGTCAAGCCCGACCTGGACAAGCTTCTGCGCGGCGTGCTCGACCCGCTGACCGGGCTGGTCTTCGACGACGACTCGCGCATCGTCGAGACCATCGCGCGCAAGGTCTACGCCGAGCATCCGGGCGCCGCGCTGCGCGTGTACGCACTCGACGAAGTCGCCGCGCTGCTCGGCACCACCGTCGCGCAGCCCTCTCTCTTCGAACCCACCACCACCGACGAACGGAGCACCCCATGAGCGAGCAGACCACGACCGTCACCGACGGCAAGAAGTCCGGCAAGAGACAGCTCGAAATCCCCGGCGCCGAGGCCCCCGTCATCCCCGAGCTGGCCGAGCTGGCCGGCCCCTACTGCGACGCGCTGTACCGTCGCCGCGACCTGCAGGTCGTCGAGGAGAACCTCAAGGCGCAGCTCATCGAGCGCATGAAGTCTCTCGGGCACGAGGTCTACGCGCACCGCGACGGCTCGCTGGTCTTCACGCTCAAGCTCGAGGAGGGCTCCGTGAAGCTCAAGTGCAAGCGCGAGGACGAGGACGAGGTCGAGTAGCCGATGGGCCCCGTGATGCAGATTGCCTGGGTCGCGCACCCTGTCGGCCCCGACGGTCCGGCGCGCGTCGCGAATCTCGAGCGCGCTGAGCGCTGGCTTCGCTGGCTGGTGCAGACGCACGAGGGCATCGCGTTCTCGCTGCCGTGGATGGCGTACTGCCGGACGCTCAGCGAAGAGCACCGCCAGCGCGGCATGCGCGACAACCTCGCCGGCCTGGCGCGCTGCGACGCCATCGTGCTGGTCGGCGGCACGCTGAGCGAGGGCATGCGCGTGGAGCTCGACTGCGCCCGAGCGCGCGGCCTGGTCGCGGTGGACTACCTGCACCTCGGGCCCGAGCCGCCGACCGGCACAGCGCCGCTCGCGCAGGGGACCCGACCGTGAGCCGCTGCAAGGCGTGCAACGCGGAGTTGCTCTGGGGCGAGACCGCCAGCGGCAAGCGCATGCCCTTCAACGCGGTGCCACACCCGGACGGGGAGTGGGTGCTGCTCGGTACCCGGTGCCGGCTGGCGGATCCGGCCCCCGCTACTGGCTACCCGGGTGCGGGTAGCGCTACCGAGCCCAGGTATACCCCGCACTGGGCCACCTGCCCGAGTGCGCCCCTGTTCCGGAGGCGCCCTCCGGGGGCCGGATCCGGGTAGCGGATGTCAAGCCGAAAGCGGCGATCGAGCCAGAACGCTCTGAGCTGCGCTGAGAGCGGCCGGACGGGTGAGGGGGCTGCGCCACAGCGGGTCACCCCCAAAAGTCGCCCACAGCGCGGCTCAGGCGCTCCTGGCGGGTGTCTAGACGCAGACCGCGAGCCGCATCGAGTCGGGACATCGATTTTTTTGCCCGAGGGAGCACAGGGCTGTCCCCGACTCCGTAACATTTCAGCGACTTCTAGAAACGCAGTGATCTCATGGGCTTGCCCCTAACCTGCTGGTCCAACAGGCTCTTCCGCCGATGTCGTACACGGTCAACTCACTGATTGGTATGGACACCAAGCAGCAGCAGGTAGCGTCTAGGCAGCAGCGGCTAGCGCTGCTCGTCGAGCCCTATCGAGAGACAGACCCAACTGTAGCGGTCTGCCTGGTGGAGAACGTGGACGCGATGAAGGTGTGCGCCTTGTGGCCGCTCACGCCGAAGAGGTGGAGCCCGGCGAAGGGTGGCATGCCAGACGATGCCGCAGCGCGTCTCGAGTGGCTGTGGGAGGGGTGCGTTTACGACGAGGTCTGGCTGCGCGAGACCTCGCTGGTGGAGCCCGACCATCGCTTCGTCCAGGTGTTCAACATGCTCGCTCGGGCGCGTCTGATCCTGCCCGATGGCAGCGTGACGATGGCAGCACGCGCGCTCATGCAGCGCCGGCTCGCCAGGGAGCTGAGCAAGGGCAGTGCGCGGACGCGCGCGCGTACGGGGAGACGCTGATGGTCACTCGCGAAGCGAGAGCGCTGTGGGAGCGGATGATGGGTCGGCGCGACGTGCTGCGCAGACTGGAGAGGGATGGCGTGATCAGCTGCCTGATGTGCTGGGGCAAGACGCCCACCTCGCGATGCGGGTGCGGTGGCTCTGGGCAGATGACGGTCGCCGAGGCGCTGTCGTGGGTTGATGTCGAGTTGGAAGTGCTGCTCAGGAAGTAGCAGCAGGAGGAAGGAGCGAGTCATGGGCAAGACGAAGAGCAGCGCAGCGACCTCGGCGCCACCGCCGGCGCACGAGATCCGGCGCATCGCGATCGACGAGCTGGTCGAGGATCCGGAGAACGCACGTACGCACGACCGACGGAACGTTCGTGCCATCAAGGCGTCGCTGCACCAGTTCGGGCAGGTGCTGCCGCTGGTGGTGGAGAAGGGCACGCGGCGCGTGCTCGGCGGCAACGCGACGCTGCGCGCGATGCGATCGCTGGGCTGGGCAGACGCGAGCATCGTGGAGGTCGATGAGCACGAGGGGCGGGCCAGCGCGCTCGCGATCGCGCTCAACCGATCCGCCGAGCTCGCCGAGTGGAACGATGAGCGACTCAGCGCGGCGCTGCGCCATCAGGCGCTCGACTTCGACCTCAACGCGCTCGGGTGGGAGGAGGCTGAGCTGCGCCGCATGCTCATGCCGAAACTCGAGATGCCAGGCGACGACGAGGACGACGACCTGGGCGACGTCGCGCAGGGCGAGAAGTTCGCCCTCATGGTGTCGTGCGAGGACGAGAACGAGCAGGCCGACCTCCTGGTCGAGTTGCGCGACAGGGGGCTCAAGGTCAAGGTGATGATGGGGTGAGAGGTGCGCGCCTACGTCGGACAGACGCGCAGCAGGAAGCTCATCGCCGATCTGGCGAGTCGCGGCATCGGCGAGTGCTTCACGCGCGGGACCTCTTACTGGCCCCCGCGCCGCACACCCTGGTTCTACGACAACGGCGCCTTCTCCGACTGGCACGCCGGCCGGCCCTTCGACGCCGCGGCCTTCGAGTCCGACTTGGATCGCATCCGCGAGGCATCGGGCTACCAACCGGATTTCATCGTCTGCCCGGACGTCGTAGCTGGCGGGCGCGAGTCGCTGGCGTTCTCTCTGTCCTGGCTCCCATCGCTTCGATCGCGCTGTCCAGGCCAGCGCCTGTACCTCGCCGTGCAAAACGGCCTGGAGCCCGATGACGTGCCGCCGGCGACCTTCCAAGGCGTCTTCGTCGGCGGCACGCGCGACTGGAAGCTCGACAACGCGCAGCGCTGGATCGCATGGGCGCACGCTCGCGCCCTGCCCTGCCACATCGGGCGCATCGGGACGGGCCAGCGCGTGCTCTGGGCGCGGCTTATCGGGGCCGACTCGTTCGACTCCTCGCTGCCGCTCTGGGGCGCGAACAACCTGCGCATCTTCTACGAGTGCTTGTTCGGCGCCGGGCCGATGCGCCGCTACCGCCGCGGCGACGACGAAGGCGACGCCTTCCTGCGCGCCGGCCGGCAAACCATGCTGAGGATCGGATGAACAGAAAGCTCCACACCATCAAGCTGGACCTCTCCGACAAGGCGCTCGCCATGCTGGCGCGCCTCGTCGAGACCGGGCTCTTCGGGCTGAACGTCGACGACGTCGCGCGGCGCCTGGTGGATGACCGCCTGCGCCAACTGCAGGACGAGGGCTGGCTGCCGAGGACGATCCGGTGACCCGCGTCTGCTTCGAGGTGTCCTCGCCGGTCGCGTGGTCGCCACGCGTCGCACAGGTGCGCGGCATCTTCGACGTCCCCGAGAACGACCGATCGCATCGCGCCTGGTCGATCGACATGCCCTTGGCGGAGCGCCCCTGGAACGTGGGGCTCATCGTCGGGCCCAGCGGCTCAGGCAAGAGCACCCTGGCGCGCAGGCTGTGGCCGGCCGAGCTCGAGCGCGCTCCGTTCGCCTGGCGCCACGACCGTGCGCTGGTCGACGACTTCCCCGAGGCGCTCACCGTGCAGGCGATGGTGGAGCTGCTGTCCTCGGTCGGATTCAGCTCGCCGCCCTCGTGGGAGAAGCCCTTCCACGTGCTGTCGAACGGCGAGCAGTTCCGGGTCGGCATCGCGCGCCTGCTCGCCGAGTCGCCGGAGCTGGCGGTGGTCGACGAGTTCACCTCGGTGGTCGATCGCACCGTGGCGCAGATCGGCTCGCACGCGATCCAGAAGACGGTGCGGCGTCGCGCGCAGCGCTTCGTGGCGGTGACCTGCCACGAAGACGTTGAGGAGTGGCTGCAGCCCGACTGGGTCTGCCGCCCGGCCGAGGAGCTCTTCATCTGGAGGTCGGTTCAACCCCGCCCCAGGGTCGAGCTCGAGATCGCTCGGGTGCATTCGTCGGCGTGGGAGCTGTTCAAGCACCATCACTACCTGACCGCCGAGCTGTCGCGATCGGCCTGGTGCTTCGTCGCGTTCTGGCGTGAGCGGCCCGTCGCGTTCACGTCCTGGCTGCCATTCGTCGGCAAGCTTCGCGACGAGCGCGCGGGGCGGCGCGAGCACCGCACCGTGTGCCTACCCGACTACCAGGGCATCGGCATCGGCAACGCGATCGCTACGCATCTGGCAGCGTGCTGGCGCGCGCTGGGGATGCGCGCGTTTGTCAGCTCGGGTCACCCCGCCATCGCGCGAGCGCGAGCGCAGGGCGGCGCCTGGCGGCTCACGCGCAAGAGCAGCACGACGTCGCGCGACAACGATCGCGAGAAGGCGAAGCGACGCTCGTGGAACCGACTTACGTGCTCGCTGGAGTACGTGGGGGAGCCGGCGCCGCTGCAGGCGGCGCTGCGCCTGCTCAGCTCGTGAGTGACTGGACGCGAGAAGTCGTGCGGGCGCACCCCATGCGCGGGAGGGGCGGCGGGCGGAGGTACCGGCTGGAGCTCACCTGCGGACACGAGACCGAGAGGGCGCCGACGCGCAGCTCTCAGCTGCCGCCCGCGCGGCCAGGCGCAGCCGGTCGAGCTCGAGCTCGCCGGAAGTCACCGCCCGCTCCGGCCGCCGAAGTCAGCGCCCGCGTCGGTGGTGCAGAGGCGCCGCAGCGAGCTCGCGCGCGTCGAGTGCCACGAATGCTGGCGCCGCTACGGCGAGCGCCCAACGTAGGCGCGAGCGATCTGCTCCGCCTTGACGCGCGCGCTCAGCTCGGCGGCATGCCCGGGCGACAGACGCCAGAGGCTCAGGCGCCCGGGGCAGGGCATGGGCTCGATCGCCATCGCGTCGCGCAGCACGAGCCCCCAGGGGCCCTCCAGCCAGGGTGCCAGCAGTGGCAGCACGCCGTCTGCCACCGTCGTCGCGTTGACGATCGACTCGACGCGAACGACGCCGATGATCGCCCCACGCGGCAGATCGGCGCGCACCAAGTCCCGCCCCGTGAGGCGACGAATCTTCTCGAACGCCAGCTCTCGATGACGCGCCCAGTTCGTCGCCGCGTGAATCGCGATCGTCTGCCCCACGGCAGCGTACGGGGGCCAGCTGCGGTTCTCGATGTCCTTGCCGCTGGGCAGGAAGATCGCCGAGGCCCACGGTTGGCGAATCGTGAGGGCGCGCTCGATCATGGTTCGAGCCCGAGACGCGCAGCGAGCACCAGCGCCTCGCCGAACGCCATCGCATCGCTCTTCGTCGCGAACACGTGTACCTCTCGACGCCCGTCGGGAAGACGCACGAGGCAGCGCCAGCGCCCGGTGCCGCCGGGCAGGATCGCGTAGGTGGGGGCGCTCATGACGCTCTGCGACCAGGTCTGGACGCGCACCTTTGGCCGGCGGTCGCAGGCGTTTTCACCTCGGTGACGATGTCGTGTCGCTTCACGATCCCCTTCCCTTCTTGAGCGCAGCGATCTCTTCGGCGAGGTCGTGCAGGTAGCGCTCAGCTTCGGTCCACTGCTCGGGCGAGAGCTGCTCGTACCCCTCGCGATAGTCGATCCACCCCATAAGGTCGGCAACGGCAGGTCGGAACGTAAGCCCCAGATCGACGTAGTGCGTACGCCGGGGGCGCAGCGTGGGCGTCATGGGAGCGCCTCCGCCATCCTCGCGCCCAGCACGACGAACGAGTTGACGTCGTAGTGCTGCGGGCTGGCGACGCGCATCGCAAGGTCGGTCGTGTCCACGATCGCGACGTCGCCCAGCTCGGCGGCAGCCGCGTCCTGCTCAGCCCACAGCGTGCTCTGGTACGTGCCGCTGCGCGTTCGCGACAGCACCGCCGGGAAGGCCCCGTAGCGCGCTCGCAGCTTGAGGATCATCAGCTCGAGATTCTCGGCGTAGTCGCCGGCGGCGAGAGCTGTGTTGCTGTCCGCCTCCCCTTGAATCCAGAGAAGACCCGCGACGTGCGCGCCGGGCACCTCGGCGAGTCGCGCGTCGATGTACTCGGTGGCGTAGTCCCAGAGCGTCTGGGCGGAGTCGGTCGTGTCCCACGCGCTCGACAGCGAGCTGCCGTCGATCGCGTGCTTGATGAACCGGGCCGACGAGTCGCGAGCGAGCAGCACGCGCGAGGCGGTCATCTCGATCCCCATGTACCCGCCGCGGTAGGCGCCCGGCCCGTGCGGGCGCACCTCCGCCGTCCATCCGGTCGAGAGCGCGCAGGGCCCAACTCTGCCGTCCTTCGGGCAGTTGAGCTGCTCAGCGTAGGGGGCGGCGACGGGGCTGGCCGCCCAGACATTCTCCGGCGAGAGGTCCTTGATCGCTCCCCCGCCGACCATGTTCGACTGCCCCATGAAGAGGTAGATCGAAGCGACAGCGGCTAGCTGCTTGGCGTCTGTCCCGACCTCTTCTTCTGCTGGGCTCGCACAGCTCACCAGCAGACACGTGGCGATGACGCGGGTGGGGGTCATGAGCGGTTCCATCTCTCGGGCAGGAAGTTGCCGCGCCAGATCCACTCGTCGAGCGCGAGCACCAGCTCAGCGAGGGCTTCGCCGTCTCGCTTCGCGCTGCCGTCCTCGACGATGCGCCTCGCGAGCTGCAGCTGCTCTTTCAGGTTGGCGTTGGGGTCCATCACGCCACCTCGCTCTCGACGGCGACCAGTCGCAGACGCTCGCGCTCGTGGAGGCGATGGCAGTCGTTGGCGTCAAGCTCGATGCCCTGCTCGCGACACTGCCAGCGTTCGAGCTTGACGCCGCTGCTCAGCACGTACAGCCATTTCACCGGGCAGTGCAGATAGTCATCGAGCGCGCGCAGAACCTGATCGCAGGGGTCCTCGGTCACCCGGTGCAGGTTGTAGGTGCGGACCGCGCGCGCGACCTGCCGCCCCACGGCGATGCGCAGGCGATCGACGCTGCGCAGCTCGTGCGGTGCGTCGCGCAGCGGGAAGCGGTTCGCGTCCTCGCTGAGCACGACGCGCTCGGCGTAGCACTGCGACCAGCGGCGCGCCGTGTCGAGCGGGAAGCGCGCGGGGACGTCGTCGCCGTACTGACTGGGCAGCGCATGACGCTGGAACGAGAACACGACGGCGACGGTGCTGCGCTCGCCCTCGCTCTGCTCGTCGCAGCGCGCGAAGTCGAGCACGATCATCGGGTTGTGATACCCGCCGCCCGGGTCGCCGAGCAGCAGCTCGGCGCTCGTCGCTTCCCATCGAGTCTTGTCGACGGTGATCCGAAACCTCTTGGACATGGCTGTGCTCCTTCGGCGACTTCGTGCCGCCGGCAGAACGTCGCGACGTGCGCGGCGCTCAGCCGGGGGCGCGGCGGCGCCCCGCGCGCTCAGTCGATCTCGATCTGCGGCGCCTCGACGTTCCAGACGTGCTGGTAGAGCAGCTCGCCGGCCTGTCGCTCCAGCTCTTCAGTCGCGTCGCAGCGGTAATCGCTCATGCGCGCCCAGGGCGACTCGTGCGCAGCGCGCGTGATCGCGTTGACGATGTCCGCCTTGCTGTAGCCCGGCTCGACGTGCCACGCGCGCATCAGCCGCTCGCTCATGTCGTCGGGGTCAACCCCCGGCACGTGGACGAGGCGCTGCTCGCTCAGCGACGCGAAGATCGCCTCGACGTCCATCCCGTACTGGTCGACCACGTTCTCGATGCGAGCGGCGCCCCACTGCTTCGCGAAGGGCGCGGTCATCGCGAGCGCGCTGTCGAGCGCGGCACGCACCTTGGTCTCGACGTCGCCCAGGTGGACGACGCGGCCGGTGGTGACGCTGTCGTGGTGCACGATGATGAGGTTGAGACAGAGGTTGCGCCACAGCTCGGCGGCGGCGTTGATGCCGGTCTTGGCGTCGTCGGCGCTGGTGAGCGAGACGCCCGCCTTGAAAAACTCGCCGGCGACCGCGTTCTCGGGGCTGATGGGCGTGTGCCAGAGCATGTTGAAGCGCGCGCGCCGGCCGTCGTACGAGATGTCGCCGCGTGCGTCGGCGGGAGCGACGTGCGCGATCACCTTCGCCAGCTCGTCGATGTCGAAGGGCTGGTAGCGCGCGCTCGCTGTCGCGAAGATCTCGCGCTGCCCCGTGCGAGCGTTCAGGCGCGTGCGGATCGTGCCGGGCTTCTCGGGCTGGCGCGCGAGCCAGTGATTCAGGTTGTCGGCGCGCAGCGCGGGCGGGCACTCGCTGAGGTAGCTGGCGCCGCCGGGGGTGACGTCGCGTGCGATGAGCGTGAACGCGCGCTCGCTGAGGTCGAAGAGCGCGCCCTCGAGATCGACGCGCCCGTCTGCCCTCATGCGCATGCGAGCGATCGGCGCCTTCAGATCTTCGCGCTTCTCGGCGGCGATGCGCGCCACGAGCGCGTCACACGCCTCGCGCACGAAGGGCAGCTCCTCGACGTCGCGCCGCGACTGGCGCAGGTTTTGGTGCCCGGTCTCATTGATGAGCGTGCCGACGGCGTATACCGGCGGCTCAGGGGAGAACCCGGCGAGACGCGCGAGCGCTTCGTCGGCGGTGGCGCGCTCGGCGCCGGTCTCGCAGACCGTCGAGCCGGGGATGCGCACGGCGCGCGGCGCGACTGCCGGTACGCCCGGCGGGTTCCCGCGACTGTGCAGCGGCGAGCGGGGCGCGTCGTCCAGCTCGAGATTCGAGAAACGGGCGTCGATGTCGGTGCGATAGTTCACGGGGTCTCCTTGTCGTTCGTGTTGTCGTTCGTGTTGTCGTTGTGAGTCGATCAGCGCTCGTGCGCCAAGAACGCGAGACGCAGGGGTCGTGCGCATTCGTGCGCGCCCTCGAGCACCTCGTCGCAGTCCTCGCAGCGCACGACATGCCCGGGCAGGGGGCGCGAGACCGTCGAACCGCACGAGCAGTTGCGCATCTCGAGATGCACCCCGATCGCAGGCTCATGCATCTGGCCCACGAGCGGCAGCGTCGCGAAGAGCGTTCCGTCCGCGATCAGCTGAGCGTGGGGCGCGTTGCAGCGCCGTGTGCGAGTCGTTCGTGTCATGTAACTCAGTCTAGACACGACCGAGCAACGGGACAAGGGTGAACCCTGGGCGATTCCGCCTGCTTGGTCAATCTCTCGTGCCCACACAGGTTCCCGCTATGGAAAATTTCGCGGGTGAGCGACGTCGAGACGAAACTTGCGTGCAACGTTCGAGAGGCGCACCATGGCCATGGATGACGCAGAAAGAGTGGCCGCCGGCAGACAGTGACGTTCAGGACGTGACTGTTGAGAAGTTGCGGGCGAGATACGGCGGCTCACGGCGCTCGTGGGAGCGTCGGCGCGCCGTGATGTTTCGCGCCGGCGTGCTGGTGCGCGACGGGCGCCGCGCGTGGGGCACGATGGACGCCGTGGCGCGCTTCCTGATGACCCCGCCGGCGCGGCGCGAACGGGCGCGCAGCGCATGAGGCGCGGCATCCGCGCCAGCGAGATGATGCGCGCGCGCCCTGGGCGACGCGCCGAGCCCGACCTCATGCGGGAATTCACCGCGCTCGGCCCGCCGCCGCTCGATCCGCTGGGGCAGTCCAGCTGGTTCTCGTCTGCGCTGGCGCTCTTCGCGTGGATGATCGCGCGCTGGGATCACACTCAGTGGGGCCCCTTCCCCGAGTGGGCGCGCGCCAAGATCGAGGACATCAGGCGACAGAGCGCATCGCACGCGCGACTGAACCGCGACTCGCGCCTCTTCGAGGCCGAGCAGGCGCTGCGCGGGGTCGAGAAGCGACTCGAGGAAGAGGCGGGGCCCGAGATGGAGGTCGATGCCAAGAAAGTCCCTACCGCACCTCGTCGAGCGACAGCGTCGCGAGCTTCACGGTGAGAGCTCCGATCGCTTCGCGGATCTGCATGCGAAGCTGGTCGACGAGGAGAGCGGCGAGGAGCTGATCTCGGTCGGCGGTCGCTGGGACCGTCTCACCAAGAAGTGGACCGACGATGCGCCGGATGCCGCGCGCGTGCTGCGCGTTCACCGCGGCCAGCTCGACGCCGCGCGGTTCTTCGCCGGCTGGCTCGACGCCCATCTCGCCGGGCGGATCCCGCCCGAGCCCGAGCGCGTCTACTCGTACATGCTCGGCGGCGGCCAGCGCTCAGGGAAGACCTGGCTCGGCGTTGGCGAGGCGATCCTGTACGCCGTTGGGCGTGCCGGCTCCATCGTCTGGATCGTCTCGCCGGCCGAGCGCGACCACGAAGAGGTCCAGGACTACCTGCACACGATGATGCCGCGCGCCTGGTTCGAGGAGCTGGGCGCGCCCTGGTACCGCTTCACGCTGCCCAACGGCTCGAAGATCGTCCTGCGCACGGGGCACGAGCCCTCCAAGCTCAAGAAGGGCGATGCCGACTTCATTGTCATGAACGAGGCGCAGCAGCAGGCCGAGCGCGCCTTCGCCATCTGCCGCGGGCGCATCGCGGCCTCCGGCGGCATCGTCTGCGTCGTCGGCAACCCGCCTGACGGCGACATCGGGCAGTGGGTCGGCGACTTCGCCACCGAGGCCGAGGCCGGGCTCAGGCAGGCGCGCTTCTTCCCGCTCGACCCGCTCGACAACCCGCACATCGACCACGGGCCGCTGCTCGCCATGGCCGCGGAGCTCGACGCGCACACCTTCGACGTCGAGATTCGCGGGCTCTTCCTCGGCGCCAAGAACGCCGTTCTGCATAACTGGGAGCGCGCGCACAACGAGCGGCCTCCCGGTCGCCCTCTCGGGTACCCCGACGACGCGCCGCCCGAGAAGGAGATCACGCCCGAGGTGCTGCGCTGGCTCGAGGGGCGCGAGTTTGATCGCGCCGTCGGCGTCGACATGCAGTACCTGCCGCACATGGCGTCGGTCGAATTGCGGTTCTGGGAGAACCCTCTCACCTACGGGCTCGACGACGCGACGCGCGTCCGCTACTGCCACGCCTGGCTCACCGCCGACGTGACGCTGCCGGCCGCCGAGGAGGCTGACCTGTGCCAGGCGTGGCTCGATCTCGGGTGGGATCCCGCGCGCACGCTCATCGTCGCCGACGCCTCGGGCAAGTGGCAGTTTGCCGAGCGCGACCCGCTCAAGCTGCAGAAGCTGCGCGAGCAGGTGCGCGGGCGCGGCAGCTGGGACGTGTTCCGCCAGCACGGCTTCATCCACATCGTCAACCCCGATCGCGAGCTGGAGAAGAACCCGGACGTCATCGAGCGGTGCCGCGCGACCTCGTCGCGTATCTCGACGAAGGCGACAGGCCCCTACGGACAGCGCTTTCTGTTCAGCGACCCGCGCAACAAGGACCTCAACAAGGCGATTCGTCTGTGGCCGACGAAGAAGGGGCAGCCGATGCGCACCAGTCAGTACGCGCACCGCTGCGACTGTGTCACCTACCTGATGCAGCGCTTCTTTCCGCGACGCGCCGTCGGCGGCATGCCGGAGGTGAGGATCCTCAAGCGCTCGGAGCGCAGGCGCGAGATGCGCGCCTGGTAGCTACGGCAGTCGCGCGAACCCGACCAGCTCCGGCGCCGTGAGGACGCGCTTGAAGTCCTCGACGACGGGGGCGTGGTTGCCCTCGATGGTGAGGTAGCGCGGCGGCTCGACGATCTGCCACACGAAGAAGATGTGGTGGCCGCCGGGGCGCTTCACGAGTCCCAGGTCGCCCGGCAGCGGCGAGTCGACCCGCGCGCCAGCGTCGCAGCAGCGCAGCCAGAGCACGCGCGCGCTGCCGGAGCGCTCGACGGGGCAGGGGGACACGATGCGCTTGCAGCCCTCCTCGAGGCACCACGACGCGAACCAGCCGCACCACGGGTCAGTGCGTCCGCTCGGCGACGCGACCCGGCGATAGCGATCGACGTCGGGGCCGACGTTGTTACCGCCGTGCTCGCCGTGTCCGCGCTCCGACAGCGCCATCTGGAGCGCCGCGATCCCGATGCGCGACGGCTTCGGCCTGGCGAGCGCGTCCTCCGCCGGGGCGACGCGTACCAGCGAGAGCGGGCGGTAGTCGACGAGCAGGCTCATCACTTTCTCCGGGGGCGTGGACGCTCTTGCAGCAGACGGAGGATCTCGGCGACCTGGAGATCGACAGCCTCCGCTCGCTCGTGCGCCGCGATCGCCGCCCACGCCCAGGCCGGCGTGTCGCCGTTGAGATCCTTGTTGGCGACCTGCATCGCGACGATGGCCGCGTTGCGCTTGTTGATCACGTCGTGGCTGAGCGCGCTGCGTCGCTGGGCGACTGTGAGGCGCTCCGGCTTCGAAGACGTTGTGGGGGGCGGCTGCGTGGGTGACTTCTTCCTGCTCATGTTTCACCGCCCTGGGTTGGTCTCGTCCGGGTCGATCTCCTCGATCTCGACGGTGTCTGGCTTCGGTCGCTCGAGACGCGGGTAGCGACCGGTCGAGCCCTGCACCAGGCGACGCAGCTCCGCCGTGATGAGGCGCAGGTTGTCGAGCTGGTTGCCGTACGCCTCGTTGTGCCCGTTGGCGGCGACCATGAGGCGCACGTTGCCGATACCGGCCTCGAGGTCCCACACCAGATCCATCACGGAGTGCCCCATCGTCATCCACCGGGCTTCGTCGGTCCCTCGAGGTGGATCCGGCCGTCAGGCCCGATCGACTCGCGCTCCTTGCGTGCGAGCGCCTCGAGGTGCGCGGCGAACTTCAGGCCGCGTTTGCCAGCCGCGGCCGCCGCCTGCCGCGCATGCGTTTCCTCCTCCTTCTCCCAGTAGGTCCACCAGGTGTCGAAGAGAAAGGCCGCGCGCTCTTTCACTGCCGTCGTCAGGCTCAGCCCACTGGCGGCCCAGGCAGTCGAGAAGGCGCGCAGGAACACGGCGCGGTTCTCTTCGCGATCTGTCGAGCCGGTGAGCTGCGTCGTCTGCTCGAACGTGGCCCGGATCATCTTGTCCAGCTCCGAGCGTCGACCCTTGAACCTCTGCCACAACCAGAGGCCCGCAGGCGCGAGCAGGGACGAACCGATCGCTCCAAGCAACAGCGTGGGATCCATGGATGCCTCCTTCGGTGGCGCCGACCTTCCAGGTCTTGCCGACGGTGGTTGAGACGGTGAAGAACGCGCCGATCGCGAACAGGATGCGGCCGATGTCCTTGAGTACGGCGTTCGAGGCCAGGACCCACAGGAGCAGACCTGCGAGCGCGACGACGAGCGGAACGATGGCGATGAGCATGGTGCCCCCCTATCGGTCGGGTTGGATGTCGGCGGCCTGAACACGAGCAGCCGCCGGCGTGGGCGGCAGGGCGGGCAGCGGCTGCGCAGCAGCGGCGCTCACGCGCGGGCGGCGGTGGCGCGAGCGCGCGAGAGCCGCCTCGAGATCCTTGATGCGCGCCTCGCTGTCGGCGAGCTTCTTGTCGAGCGCCGTGAGGTGGTCGAGCAGCGCCTGATAGCTGGCGTCGAGCTCCGCGCCGGTCTTGGCGGCGCTGACTGCCACCGCGCTGGTCGCCGCCGCGACCTGAGGCACCTGCGCCGCCTGCTGCTTGGCGACGTTGGCCTGCGTCTGTGCCGCGCTGGCTGCGTCGACCGCGTTGTCGCGCGCGTTGCACGTCTGCACCCAGGTCGTCGCCGCCCCGATCGCGGCCAGGAAGAACATGCCGGCCGCCGTCACGATCTTCGCCTTCACCGCCGTGAAGGTCGTCCGCTTCGGGCGTGGGAGGGGTGGCGGCCGATGCGAGACGTCGTCGGGCAGGTCGCCTCGCGGTGCGCCGTCCTTCCAGTCGGGCCCAGTCACGGTTGATTGACCGCCGGTCGGACGTGGAAGGGGGATGGCACGCGGACGAAGCGACGCTGCGCGCCGACGACGACCACGCAGTCGTCGTACCAGCGCCCGACCAGGTCGGCGGTGTCTTCCGGCGCGAGCGGGATGACCACGTACCAGGGCGTCGGCGAGCCCACGCCCGACTCGAGCGAGAGCGAGGCGTCGTCGAGCGACTTGGCGAGTAGCACGTTGACATCGCCATCGCCGTCGAGCACACCGGGCCGCTTCTTGACCTGCCACTCGACCAGTGTGGGCGCCGACAGGTCGAGCGCGAGCCCGGTGTCGACGTCGATCACAGGCCCAAGCCGGATCGTGCGCGACTCGCCCTGGTACACGATGATGGTCTCCGTGCTCATGACACCTCCGCTGCCGCCTCCAGGTCGCCCTCCAAGGCTACCTCGGCGGTGAGCCTGCCCTCGACTGTGATCGTCGCGCTCAGCGCGCCCAGCACGCTCAGGGCGCCTATCAGACGCCCGACCGGGGAGATCCCCTGCACCGTCGCGACGCCGGCCGAGGTGGCGGTCGTCTCGGCCAGCGCGGCGCCAGAGCCGGCGACGATGGCTGAGCCCTCTGCCGTGCCGACCGCCTCGCTGTCGGCTTCGGTGAGCCCGTCTGCGGTCGAGGTGCCACTCGCCGCACCGGTCGCGCTGGCCTCGGCGCTCGCGTCGCCCCCGAGCGAGCAGCTGCCACTCGAGCTGCCGGCTGCTGCCGCGGCTGCCGCCGCAGCGCCAGAGATCGTCGAAGTCCCCGCCGCGACGCCGGCCGCCGAGACCCCCGATTCTGCCACGCCCGAGGCGTCCGACTGCCCCGCGGCCGCGCCGGCGGTCTCCGCGCCCGCAGCGCCAGCGCCCGCCACAGTGGCCGACCCGCTGGACGACCCCGCCCCGGAGCTCGCTGCGCTCGCGTCGCCGGACGCGGTCGCAGACCCGCTCACGGAGGAGGACGCTGCAGCGCCGGCAGCCGCCACGCCCGAGGCGGTCGAGGTGCCCGACGCCGAGCCGCTGGTCTCGGTCAGCTCCCGGATCCGCACGAACACGGTCGCACCCGCCGGGCTGGCGCCAGCCACCACGACGGTGTCGGTCGCGGTCTCGGCCGGCGCCGCTGAGCTGGTGCCCGAGGAGGCCGTGCGGTCGAAGCAGGCGAGCAGACAGTCGTCGCCCTGGGTCGTGCCGGCCGAGCCGCGCGCATTCAGGGTCCCGAAGGTGACGCCGGTCTGGGTGAGCGCGTTGGCGGAGAAGCTGGAGTCGTTGGTGTTGACGCCGCGGAACCAGGCCAGTACATCGCCCGCCTTCACGCCAGGATCGGCCGCGCCCGTCGTCGACCAGGTCGTGTTGACCGTCGTGTCGCTGCCCGTCGTCGCGGCGATGTCGAAGGTGAGCCCGGCCTTGGTGTAGGTCACGATGCGAGCGATCACGCTGTTGCCGCCCGATACGGTGACCGTCATCGTCCCGGTCTCGCTGCCGGTACAGCTCTTCCAGTACACCGACGTCGTCACGTTGCCGGAGTCGACGCCGCTGGCGCCCGCTCCGGCTGTCACCTGCGCCAGCAGAGCGAAGCCGCTATCCGACAGGGAGCTGGGGCCGACGTACTTGCTGCAGACGACGCAGAGCGCCAGGTCGCCGGCCGAGACCGCCGGCCAGGTGATTCCGGCCGAGCCGGTGCCGACCGCCGCGGCGCTGATCGCTCCGAAGGCGGCCGACACGATCCCTCCTCAGTCCTCCGTGACCGTCGAGGTCGACTTGATGGTCGGCGTGATGCCGTTACCCGTGGGGATGTTGGGCGACAGCGCGCCGGAGTAGAGCAGCTTCCCCGCCCCGCTCGAGTCGGTGCCGATGCCGAAGTGCGTTGCCGTCACGATCGAGCCCGAGCTGCCCGTCACGAAGCTCTGGTCGGCCGCCGGCGAGATGGAGCTGCCCGTTCGCGTCCAGCCGGAGCCCGAGCGCGCGACCGCCTTGCGCGCGTAGGAGCCGTACCCGACCTCGCTGTCGTCCTGGTCACCGGTCTCGCCCGGATCTGCGGTGTGCAGCGACAGGTACAGCGAGCCGGCCGTCGAGCTGCCGCGCAGGCCGGTCGCGTCGCCGATGCTCGCGGCGTTGGTGTTGAGGAAGAGCAGGTCGAGCAGCGCCTGCTCCCACGTGTCGGCCTTGCCGCTCATCGTCGCGCCTCCCGGATCCCGGCGATGAGGTAGCTGCGCGAGGCCGTGCGCCAGTCCGCGAAGCCCGTCGCCCGCGCCTGATCGCGCAGGTAGTCGTCATCGTGGAGCGGGACGCCAGGCGCTCTCCAGGCGGCCAGATGATCGGCCTTGCCCTCGAGCCACTCAACCGACAACGCGTGGTCGGTCTCGAGCAGCGCCAGCGTGAGCTGATCGACCTCGAGCTCCACGGTCGTCGGCGAGAAGTCGAGGCGCGCGCGCCGGTGCTTTGGGATGCCGTAGTTCGTTTTGACCCGGACCTTCATGCTGGTCTCCTCTTCTCAGAAGCCTCGTCGCGTCAGGTCGTCGCTCACGAGCGCCGCCTCCGGCCCGCGCCAGACCGCGAAGTCGTACAGGTACCCCTCCCAGGCGTGCGCCGAGGCGGAGTTGACCCCGATCCCCTCGTGCTGCGTGTGCTGGAACGTGCCGGCCCCGAAGAGGGTTGCCGCCGCGACGATGGAGCGACTGTCCTCGTACGGCGTGAGCCAGTACGCCTCGCCGAGCGACTTGAGCACCTTGATGCGCAGCAGCGTAGGCCCGATCGTCGTGTAGTCGACTGCGCTCTCGCACGCGGTGCTCGCCGCCCACATCTTGAGCTTGCCGGTGTTCATCGTGCGCATGTTGAGCCCGTCGGTGCCGCCACCTCCGAGCATCGCGAGGTACGCGTTGGAGTTGGTCTTGCCGGTGATGTCGAGGACGAGGTCGAGGCAGTAGTCCTCGAGCGTCGCGTCGATGTAGTGGTCGGGGTCGTTGAAGCTGAGGATCTGCCCGACGGCGCCGGCGAACTGGATGCCGCAGCGGTGCCAGTCGCCGCCGATCGAGAGCGTGCCCGAGCCGGTGTCTGCGAAGTTGATCGCCGTCCCGGCCATGGCGTTGGACAGCGACTCGGCCAGCTTCCAAGTGTCGTTGTCGATCCGGATGAACCAGAACGGCCCCGCGGTCCGGCCTGCTGAGCCGCCTGTCGGCGTCCAGGTCGGCGTCGTGCCGCCGCTGGTGAGATAGAGCGGGCCGAGCCCCGTCGCGTAGCCGTGCGCGACACGGGTGAAGATGTCGGTGGCCGAGCTGAAGGACGTGATCGCGAAGCCGGGGTAGGTGCGACGCTGGCGGAGCACCGGCAGATCGTCCGGCTCGGTGTTCGCGATCATCGTGAGATGCCGCGGCGCGCGTCGGTCGAGCGAGTAGATGGTTCGCCGGTCGGCGCGCTCGAGCCAGATCGTCCCCGAGCCCGCCGAGCTGATGTCGATCGCGCTGCCAGCCAGGGCGTTCGCTGCCGAGGTCGCGAGCGCGAGCGTGTTCTTCCCCGAGCCGCGAATGAGGTAGTAGTCGGTCGCGCTCGACGTGTTGCCTGGCACCGTCGTCGAGGCGCGGATGCGGAAGGGCCCTTCGCCGGTCTGATGCCCGTGCGGCAGCGTCGTGGTGAGCGTGTTGGCCCCCGCATCGACCGACGTGATCGTGATCTTGGCGAGCGACTCCTGGCAGGCGTACCACTGCGAGGGCACCGGCTCGTTGATCGCGCGCCACTGCTCGGCGGTGTAGGGCAGGATCCGCCCAGCGAGGCCCGGCTTGCCGGGACCGTCGTGCGGGTCGAGTAGATCGACGCGCGTTCCTGTGCCCGGGTAGATCGACGAGCCGCGCACGTCCTGCGGGTACATCCCGGTGAACATGCCGTGCCGGTACGGGGTCTCGAAGTCGGCGCCGGTTACCTTGAAGCCACCGCGCTGCGCCGAGTGCGCCTTGTACAGGCACAGCTCGACGGGCGCGGAGACCAGCCCGTACTGCCCGCCCTCGATCGTCGTGTGCCCGGTGCCCTCGTCCACCAGAATCTCGCCGTCGGCGGCCAGGTCGGTGTTCGAGGTCCACTTGCAGCGCGACCAGCTCACCTCGGCAACCGACACAGCCGAGCCCGGCGCGCGAATCTTGGCCAGGCGCGCCGAGCCCTCGTGCGTAACGCCGAACATCGCGATGCACCCGTTGGCGCTGTCGAGCCAGTAGTCGCACACGCCGTGCTGCATGACCTCGCCGCCGACCATCCGGGTCGTCCCGCCCTTGCGCGCGATCGAGGTCCAGGTGTCGCCGACGGGATCCTCGGTACCCTCGCGCGCGTCGCCGGGCAGGATCCCGAACACGATGCCAAAGAGACCCGAGCCGCCGTTGACCTCGCCGCGCAGCACGAGCTTCTCGAACCAGTGCGAGGTCGAGGCTTGCCCTTCCAGTCGGCAGCCGGCGCGCGTGTAGCCATCAGCGGTGAGACGCTGCCAAAAATGATGGTCGTTTTTCCCGCCCCCGAACGTCGCCAGGTAGATCACGAAGGCGTCGGGGGCGCGCCCGAGTGCCGAGACCCGGATGTCGCCGAGCGTGTTCTGCGAGCTGCGGTTGTTGTTCTTGTAGATGAGCCCCGGGTCCGCGGGATCGGTCTCGTCGTCCTGGAAGCGGATCACCTCCAGGCACGAGACGGTTCCCACCAGCGGCGCATCGACGGTGAAGGTGAAGTCGCGCCAGATGCCGTTGGTGCACTGGTCGATGAGCAGAGCCGGCACGTCGTTGGGCGCGCCGCCGGCGCTGTCCCAGTGAAAGTCGGTCTGCCAGATGCCAGCGCCCTCGAAGCGCGGGCCCTCCTGCGACTCCCATAGAAGCTGCGCGGTGAGATTGACCTGCCCGCGCCCCACTCGCACCGTGCCGGCGATGCCGCGCCGCGCGGGCGACAGGAAGGCGAGGATCGCGGCCTGGATGTCCGTGGTGCTCGGCATGTCGATCACCTGGCTCGAGATGGCGCGCAGCCCGCTCGCGGTCGTGATGGTCTGCGTGACAAGGTACGAGCCGGCCAGTACGTACACGTGTGCCGGGTTCTGGATCGTCGAGAAGGACCCATCCCCCCAGTCGTAGAGCCATGACGCGATGGCCTCGTCGGCGACGGAGGTGTCGGCGAGCTCCAGCAGCATGTCGCTGGCGATCGCGGAGAAGGACGCCGTAGGGAGACTCGGCCCGGGGATCTCGACGAGCGAGCTGGGCGAGCCGTCGACGCCGTCGCTGGGGAACGGGAACAGCATGTCACGGGCGATCCCATGTCACGATCACCTGGCCGACGATGCCGACGCCGGTGTACGAGCCGGACGGATCGGCGCTGAGAAAGTAGTGGTGGTCGGCGTCCACCACCTCGTCCACGTCGGGCACCGTTCGCGTGACCCAGCTCGAGCCAGTGGGTACCGTCTGCGGGGTGCCGAGCGTCGAGGCTGATCCGTCCTGCACCTTCTTGACCGAGATGATGCAGGTGTCGCCCGTGTCCTCCTTCATGCGCACAGCGACCGAGACGATCCGCCGACCGACGCGCATCGGGATCGGCACCCGCCACTCGTCGCCGCCGATCAGGATGACGCCCCCGAGCTGCATGTCCCAGGAGCTCGCGGAGCCGCCGAGCCCGCTGTACGGCGAGAGCACCTCGACGCCGTTGCGAGCCTCGTCGTCGATCGCGATGATCTGATCCTGGATGTCGTTGAGGTCGACATGACGCGGCGGGTCGCCGTTCGCGTAGGTGAAGTTTCGACTGGTGGGTAGCGTCACGGTGCATCTCCCAGCGGGGCGTTGTCGCAGCCGTTCTCTGGGTCATCGCAGAGGACCGCTCTCGTCGTCGTTGCACCGCCGATGGTGTGCTCGGGCTTGATGCGCGCGACGAGCAGCCGTGCGCCCTCGAGGTCGTAGGTACCGCCCAGACCCGGGTCGCGGTACGCCCACCAGTTGACGCGCTGGTGGCTGTTTGGCGTGTGGAGCAGGAGGTCGTCGAAGTCCGCCTCGAGGTCGTCGCTCGCGTTGACCGCCGGCGCCACGGCGGCGAAGCCCGCCCACATCGGGATCCCGATGGCCGGAGCGATGGTCTCGGGCGTGGCGGCGATTGCCGCTGCCTCGTCGTCGCCCCACTGCACCTCCATCGTCGCGTCGCTCAGCACGCGCACGCGGACGACCGTCGTCGGATCGACGCCCGCCGCCAGCACCACTGCGGCCCCCAGCACGCCCCCCGCGTAGACGAACCAGACCAGGTCCGGGCCGTCCTCGAGATCGCTCACACCGACGAAGACCCATTCGTCGGTGTCGCGGCGCCCGAGCACCAGGGCTGCGGTCGATCTCTGCCCCGGGTAGGCTGGCGCGTCGCTGCCGCCGGTGAGCGAGATCTTTCCCTTCACGGTCGCGCCGTCGCCTTCGGCCAGAGAGAACAGGTAGAGCCCCGCTCCGGTCGGGTAGCGCAGATCGGTCGTCGCTGCCGTCGCGTTCAACACTCCGCTGCCCACCGTCCAGGTGACGTCGCCATCGATCTGCAGGTGATTGAGCGGCTCGGCCGAGAAGTCGACCGCGACGTCGTTGTCGTACTCGAGAATCTCGATGTCGGCCGCGTCTAGCCCGAAGAGAAGCTCGAGCTGCGTCTTGACGTCGGCGATCGAGAAGCCGAGGTGGGCCCCGAGGAAGGTGACGATGCGGTCGCGCCGGGTCTGTACGTCGTCGCCGGCGCCCGGCGAGTGTCCTGTCACGTGCTCCCACTGCTCGAGCAGCACGCCCCATGCGACGTCGGGCAGAAGGTAGAAGCGCAGGCGGCGCGCAAGCGATTTGGCGTAGCCGAACAGCAGCCCCTCCGCCTTCAGCTCGCGCTGGATCTGCGACTCGGGATCGGTCGAGTAGACGTCGCCCGGCGGCACCAGCGCGCGCATCATGTCCACGCCGGCCGGCTGATCGATCGTCATCCGCTCCCACACCCAGCGGAACTCCTCCGGCGTCACCGCCTCGGCGATGAGCTGACCCGCGTCGAGCGAGCCCTCCCAGTGGTCCTGGTAGGTGACCCCGTCCATCCCCATCCCGATCGACACGTCGGCGGAGGTGGCGCCGCCGCAGTCGAGATCGTGGTCCTGCTCGCCGTCAATCGCGTCGCCGTTGATCTGGTAGCGCACGGCAAGCTGGCCGCTGATCGCCTCGCGCACCCCGGCCAGGAAGACGAAGGCGTCGGCCGGCCAGGTGAACACGGCACCGGCGTCGACCACGTCCGCCCCGGCCTCGGTCTGCCAGTACATCTCGAGACGCACCGAGCGCGTGCTGGCGGTGACCACCGCAACCCGCAGGCCGAAGGTGATGGGGTCCGAACCACCGCCGCGCCCGCGCTGCACCAGTGTGCACAGGTCCCCATCGGACAGGGAGGCGACGTCGAGCGAGCCGAGCCAGAGAAGCGTCACCTCGCGCGGCAGGAGCAGATCGTCAGCGGTGTCCTCGACCAACAACCCCGTCGCCGGCGAGCGCGTGAACGCGCGCCCGAACCCGGTCGGGGTGCCCTCGACGACGGCCGGGCGGGTGAGCCCGCTCGGCACCGTGAGATCGGCCAGATGGCCCGAGACGTCCTGCGGCAGCACCGACTCGGCGCTCTCCGCCAGCGGCCAGGAGGCCACCGCACGCGGGTCGACGAGCTTGCTGATCACGCTGTGTACCTCACCAGCACCGAGCCGGGCACGAGCAGCCCGACCTGGTCGTCGTTGGGGTACGCGTAGGCCGTCGGGGTCACCGTCGCGACCGGTGTGACGATCTCGACGTCGAGCATCCCTTCGGGCGCCTGGACCACCTCGTTCAGGCGCGACAGGCGCAGCGAGTCATCCCAGCCGCGGCCGAATTCGCCCAGCTCAGGGCCGAGCGAGTCGAACAGCGCGATCACGGCGTCGCGCACAGGCACCGTCAGCGGACCCCCGGCATAGACCGCCGAGGCGGCCACCGGGGTCTGCCCGAGTGCGTCCTTCAGCACGACCGCGTCGGTGCTCGAGAGCGCCTCGATGATCATCGGGACGCCAGGGGTGCCCTCCACCACGATGCGATCGCCCACGCGCATCGACGGTGGGCGATCCGTGGTGAAGACCAGCGTTCGCGTGCCCGGCGTCCAGCTGTCCACCTCCATCGGGACGGCCGACGTCCAGTCGGCGGCCCACTGCAGGTCGCTCTCCGGCGTGATGATGAGCTCCACGGCCTGCGTCTGCGCGACGACGGTGAGCGCGCGCGGCGTGCCGCTGGCGACCGGGCGCACCGCCTCCACGTACGCCTCCAGGTCGGCGTTCTCGCCGGCGTCGAGGATGCGCGTGGTGCCGGTGCCGGTCTTGAGCCCCGCGATGTCGATCGAGCCCCGCCCGTTGCGATGACCCCAGACGTAGCCCTCGGCGATGGCGTCGTTCGACTCGACGATCCACTGCACGAAGTCGTTGTGATTGCCGCCCATCGCCGGCTGCGCGAAGCGGCTCAGGTAGCGAGTCCTGAAGGCGCCGAGCTCCTCCTTGTCGGCGCCGCCGACGTCGAGGTCTGCGACCAGGCGCACCTCGCTCTCGAGACCCGCCGGCGGGATCTCCCAGGTGAGAATCTCCCCGGCGACCAGGCGCGTCTCCGGGCCGACGTCGATCGCCACGATTCCGGTGAGCCCCAGCCCGCTGGCGTCGAGTGTGCCCGACTCGCTCGGCCGGAAGCGCAGGCCGCTCTTGTGAACCAGAGTGTCGGTCGTCGCCCAGCTCGAGCCGACCGTGCCGCGCACCTGCCCGGCGTCCTCGGCGGAAGCGGGCGTGGCGCCCTTGCGCGGCGCGCCGACGATCTTGCCCCAGCGCCCGGCCGTCGCCTCGCTGGCGGTGTCCGGCATCGCGTCGCGCAGACTCGCGCGGACGTGCGCATGCAGATCGGTCGCAGCCAGCGCGGGGATGGTGGCGCGCTTGAAGTTGTCCGAGTTGCGCGACCAGTTCTTCTCGGGCAGAAGGTTCGCGCCGACAGCGACCAGCAGCTCGCGGTTGCCCTCGAGGTCGAGGGTTTCGTAGGTCGGGACCTCTTCGTCGTCGGTCGCCATGCCCTACTCCCTGCCCACTCCGGCGATGTCGGCCACCGGGATCGTCGCGCCCTGGATGTCGGTGATGCCGATCGTCTCGATGAGCCGGCCTACGCTCGGCTCCACCTCGACGCTGTACTCGACGTCGCGCGCCTCGCCGGCGGCGACGAACGGCTGCAGCGCGGCGCGCGTGGTCTGCTCAGCGAACGCCAGTGCACCGCGATCGATGTTGCCCTGACGAATCAGGTGACGCTCGCTGCCCGCGGCGGGGTCGCCCACCCAGCGGTTGAGCTGCCCGTTGAGCTGATGATGCACGCCGGTGCGGATGGTCGGCGTCTCGACGTAGCCGCCGGCGCCATCGTCGACGTAGTCGAGCGTCACGGGGTCGATCACGCGGTCGAGCCCCGGCATCTCACTCCCCCCTCAGGACGGAGGTTCCCGCCGGCGTCGGTGCCGCCGCCGGCGCGCCTGCCACGCCCGGCGACCCGCCACCGCCGGTCGTTCCGGTGCACGGATGCGTGTGCGCGTCGAAGTGAGCCTTGAAGGCGTCCAGATCGGCCTTGGTGGCCAGCGAGACCGCCGTGCCGCCAGGACTGCATGCCTCGACGATCCCGTCGCGACAGCGCACCAGCGCGTTCGAGTTGAAGATCGCGGCCTCGTCCTCGCCGAAGCCGCCGATCGCCGCCGCGATGGCGCGCACGAGATCCCAGTCGCGCCCCCCGATCAGCACCGGATGGCCGCTCTCGCCGCCCACCTTCACCACGATGCCCTCGGCGCGTGCACCGGACGCCGGTCGACTGTAGAAGCCGATGCCGCTGAACATCTCCAGCTCGTCGTTCTCCGCGTTGCCGTAGGCGTCCTCGTGCCCGGCCACCTTCCACAGCGCGTCGCTGGCGGTGATGAGCATCCGGCGCACCAGGCCGCGCAGCCGGGTCTCGCCACGCCCGTTGCGCGCTCGCAGGTCTTGCAGCGTCGGTCTCATCGCGCGCGCAACTCCGTGCCGCGGGGCACCAGCTCGAGGTCGGTCATCTCGCCGCCCTCCTTGTCGGAGTAGAAGCGAGCGCGCGTGATGAGGTAGTCGCCCGAGATCCCAGCCTCCTCGTCCTCCCAGCTGCCGATGGTGTCGAAGGCGAAGATCGCCTCCGGGCCCGCCGGCTGCCCGGCCGCGGTGAAGAACTGCTGACCGAAGCCTGGCACCGTGAGCGACAGAGCACGCCCGCCGGCGTCGCGCACCGCCTGCTCGCGCAGCGCGCGGGTCTTGGCCTGCTCGGCGGTGCGGATGTCGTCGTCGCCGATGAGCAGATCCTTCGGGCGCCGGAACTCCTTGCCGGTGCCGTCGACGCTGTCGGGGTTGTTGAGCACCGTGGCGCGGCGCCCGAGCACGTTGCTCGAGTAGTCGGCGGTGTTGCCGCGGCTGGTGCCGACGACGGTGAGGCGCGCGTAGCGCTCGCCGATCGACTCGACGTAGTCGAAGGTCTCGACGCTGGCCTCACGCAGGCGTGCGCTGCCAGGTGCCGGAGCGAAGAAGCGCCACTGCGGCGCCTGGCTGTAGTTGGGACGACCGACGACAAAGTCGCGCCCGTCGGCAGTCGACCAGCCCAGGACGTCGGCCTGCTCGAAGATGGCGTGAAGAACATCGGCGCGCGCCTCGCCCACTGTGACGTTGCGTCGCACGTCCTTCGAGGTCGCCGCCGAGGTGAGTCGGCTGTGCTCGCGCAGCTTCTTGCCGGTGTGGTGCGACAGGTCGAGCAGGGCCGGCTCGCCACCGACGACGGCGCCGCCGGGCCCCTTGATGAGGGTCCGGTTGCGGGCGTTGGACAGAACGACGCTCGCGAACCAGGGCTCGACCACCTTGCGGACGATCGCCTCGACGTCCATGCCCACGAAGTTGAGCAGCGGCGCCGACTCGTCGACCAGGCGCCCGCCCTTGTCGCGCCCCTCGACGCGGATGCTCGAGCCGCCCTTGGAGCCGCTGTGCCCGCGCGTGTCGACGTAGCCGACCAGGACGCGGCGCCCGTCGATGGAGATCTCGACCTCGGCGTCCGTCGCGACCAGAGACCACAGCTCGCGCGTGAAGGGCAGGTCCAGCTGGAAGGTGTCCGCCAGCTCGAGCATGTCGGTCGTCACCTCCCACGCCTCCGCCTTGACGGAGACCGGCTGGCTCGGGTGCAGCGTCCAGCCGACGTCGCGGACGGTGAGATAGACGCCCTTACCTGGCGCGTCCGGCGGGGCGAAGGGGCTCACGCCGCCCTCGCGACTTGGCGCCCGACCTCGCGCGCCTCGAGAAGGATGGTGGTCCCCGGCGGGAGGAGCGACGGGTCGTCGATGTCGTTGAGCCGCTCCACCGCCCCCTGGCGCCGCGCGCCCTCGTTCGCCCCGTAGTACTCGGCGAGCAGCACGCGCAGCGGCAGCGCTCGCGTGAGCGTGAGCGAGACGATCTGCGGCTGGGTCTGGCGCCGCGCGCCGGCGGCCTGTCGCATGCGGAACAGCAGCGTGTGTACGGTGCGCAGGATCGGCATGTTCTCGACCCTGGTGAGCAGCTCGTAGCGCTCCGTCGCAGTGTCGATGAGCGCCGCGAACCCGAGGAGGTCGAGGTTGATATCTCGGATCGGAAGGTCCGGATCGAAGTCCCAGCGATCGAGCAGTGTGCGCGCTTGGGTCGCCAGGTCGGGGTCGTACCCGGCTGCCGCGAGCTGGTCGGTGAGGAGGTCGACGTAGACCGTCGCGCCGGCCAGGCCGCTGCCGAAGGGGTTGGACACGCCTGCGTCGAAGACCGCCGGGGTGTCACCGTCCTCGACGAAGGTCACGTCTACGTAGACGACGTCGGGGTCCTCAGCGTCGTGCGAGGCGGACAGATCCTCGGTCATCGCCTGGTACGCACCCGTGATCGGGTGCACGAACGTGTGGGTGCCGCCCGCCTCGTGCGCGCGCAGGAAGTCGGCGAAGCGCTGGCGCGCCGAGCGCGACGACTGCGTGGTGTCCTCGCCGTCGACGGGGTCACGGTCCCAGAAGATGCAGCGACAGTGCGTGGAGCGCGACGACAGCCCCATGTCCTGCAGCGTGGAGCCGTTCACACGCGGGCGCTCGCGACGCACGACCGAGCGCGGCCAGCTGTCGTCGGCGGTGAGGCAGTCAAACTCCACCCCTGCGTAGGACGCCTGCAGCATGAAGTCCAGCCAGCTGCTCACGGCGCCACCTGGGCCCGCTGGCGCGGGTCGTTGGCGATGCCGGCGCGCAGCGAGCCGCGCTTGTCCACCGCGACCACCACGCTCACCGGTGCCGGCGCGCTCGGCGCGACGACCGGGCTCACGTCGCTGGCGGCGCCGCCGTAGAACCCGGAGGTCAGCCGCTCGCCGGTGCCGAGCCCGCGGTACTTGCCGCGTCCGGCCTCGATGTCCTGGCGCTCCTGGTGCTGCGACGCGGCGATGGCTGCCTTGGCGCCCTTGAGGATGTTCTCGCGCTCGGCGGTGTCGCCGCCGTACTCGATGGTCCCGGCGACGATGCCCGCTGCGATCTTCTCGCGATCGCGGGTGCCGGCGCCCTTCTGCACCCGCTTGTCCTTCGCGAAGCTCTCGAAGGCGTCGAGCGCGTCCTGGTTGGCGACTGCGCCCTCGCCCTGCAGAAACTCGATGTACCCAGGGACGTGCGACAGCGCCTCGGCGAGCTTGCCGGCCACCTCGACGGCCATCTGCAGGAAGGCCACGAACGCCTGGATGCGCTCGGGGGTGAACGCCTCGGCGACGGACTCCTTCAGCGTGTTCATCGCCTTCTCGAGCTTGCCGCTCGTGCTCTCCTGGTACTTCGCGTAGTCCTCGGCGATGTCCTTCGCGTCGCCGGTCTCGTTGGCCAGGCTGCGCCACTCGCCCTTGACCTTTGACAGCTGCAGGTAGGCCTGATAGGCCTCCTTGCGCCCGAGCGCCTTGATGAGCAGCGTGGGGTCCTTCGCGAGCTTCGAGTTGCCGATGCCGTCGACGATCTCCTGCAGGCTCTTGAGCTGCTTCTTCCCGTCCTTGCCCTTGGTGAAGACCTCGACGCCAGACTCCTTGAGCCGGCCGCTGTTCTTCACCACCGCGCCCATCAGACCCTCGAGCGCCGTCGCCGCCATGTTCGCGTCGTTGAAGCCGCGGTTGAC
>Ga0075425_100000264_pt1 | contig 48291 bp, 53 predicted proteins | sample SoiMethybrSBSTD4_FD_75300 | JGI IMG/M metagenome (GOLD analysis project Ga0075425, IMG submission 75300) | Bulk soil microbial communities from a Populus tree surrounding site in Tennessee, USA - Soil MetaG P. TD hybrid SBSTD4 | ecosystem: Environmental > Terrestrial > Soil > Tree plantation... | reverse complement strand
GCTGCGCGACGAGCGTCGCCAGCTCCGCGCGGTGCGTCAGCCAGAACGACAGCAGCCGGCTCATGAGACCCGCGGCATCGCGGGCAGCGCGTCGAGCAGCCGCCGCACGCGCGCATCGGTGGACGCGGCGACGGCGGGCGGCCGATCGAGCGCGATCAGCCGGCCGTCCTCGAGCACGCCGACGCGATCGCCGAGCGCGAACGCCTCGCCCATGTCGTGCGTCACGATGATGACCGTTTTCCGCACGCGGTCCTGAATGCGCCGGAACTCGCGGTGGAGCTCCGCGCGCGTGAGCGGATCGAGCGCGCCGAACGGCTCGTCCATCAGCAGAATCGGCGGATCGGCGGCGAGCGCGCGCGCGACGCCGACGCGCTGGCGCTGCCCGCCCGACAGCTCGTCCGGCCAGCGGCCGGCGAACTCATCGGGCGGCAGGCCGACGAGCTCGAGCAGCTCGCGCACGCGCGCGGTGATGCGATCCGACGTCCAGCGCTCGAGCTGCGGCACCAGCGCGACGTTGCCGGCAATCGACATGTGCGGAAAGAGTCCGACCTCCTGCAGCACGTATCCGACGCGGCGGCGCAGCCGGATCGGTTCCCACGTCCGCGTGTCGCGGCCCTCGACGACGACGGCGCCGGCGTCGGGATCGAGGAGGCGGTTGATCAGCTTCAACAGCGTGCTCTTCCCCGCGCCGCTGCGGCCGACGAGCGCGAGGACGTCGCCCGCCGCGACCGCGAGCGAAAAATTGTCGAGCACGCGCGGCCGTCCCGGGCGCGCGAACGAGACCTCGCGGAACTCGATGGCTGGATCGGGCATCGTGCTTGCGACGGTACCACCGGAGGCGCAGCTCATGCCACAGAACATGGATCGCGATCCCGACGTGCCGCGCGACAGCCAGCAGATTCAGGACGACAACCAGAGCTCAGGCGAGTCGGTGGTCGGCGGCCAGACCTCGGGCGACGCGCAGCAGCCGACAGGCGTCGGCAGCCGCCAGGAAAACCTGCCGCCGCGCGGCGAGGCCAAGGACGACGGCCATGCGTAACGACGCGCGGCCAATCGGCGAGGCGGGTCCGCACAGCGCGTACGAGGAAGTGCCGTCGCGAGGCCCGACCGGCGACGCGCGCGAATCGGTGACGCACGATCGGCAGCCGCACGTCGTCAACGAAACCGCGGCCGAGGACACGCCGCGCGACGCCGACGTCGATCCGGTGATGCCCACCGGCGATTCCACGTTGAAGACGAAGATCTGACGCGCGCCTCAGAAGCGCACGAACAACGATGCGCCCAGCGAAGGCGCCGTGTGCGACCCGGCGGCGAATGCCACGCCGTCGCGGCGCACGACGGCGCGCGCATCGACGCGAACGCCGGTCGCCTTGATCCACCCCGATCGCGACGCGAGCAGGTACGCGACGCCGCCGCCGACGGTGTAATAGCGTCCCGTCTGCGCGAGCAGCGCGCGATCGTGGAGCTCGCGCAGATAGCCGCCGCCAGCTGCGACGAACGGCGAGAGCCGCGGCCGCTGCAGGCCGGGCACACGCCAGAGGACGGCGCCGCCGATCAAGTATTCCTGCATTCTCTCGACGGCGGTCGCCGGCGCCGCATTCTCGATGTCGCCGCTGAGGGAGACCCGGAGCTCGGGACGCCCGTAGGCCGTCTCGGCTTCCACGGCAAGGGCGCGCGCAAGGCGAAGGCCGATGCGCACGTCGATCTCGGGCGCCGCTGCGAGATCGCTCGACGTGCTGAAGATCCGCAGGCTGCCGTTCGACGGCGTCGTCTCGCCGGCGTCCGCTGCGCCGATCGACGTTCGTCCGATCCAGGTTGCGCCGCCCGACACCTCGAAGCGGCCCGGCGTCGCGCCGGCGGGCTGCGCCGCGGCATCCCGCGCCGCCGCGACGCTGCACAGGACGATCGCGCACGCCGCCGCACGAGCGCGCGTCACTTGGCCACGACCGCGATGGCGATCTCTCCGCTGTCGCCGCCGCGCGGCACGATGACGACGCGATCGGAGAATGCCACGCGAAAATCGAGATCGACCTGACGCGACGGATCGAAGAAGCTGTCGAGCTCCGCATCGTCGAGCGGCTCGACGCGGATGACGCGCGGCCCCGGCGAGAGCCCGCCGATCGAAAACTGCCCGTTGGCGTTCAGCGTGAAATTCGCCACCATCGATCCTGTCGCGGGATCGAACGCGACGACGTGCGCGCCGAAGACGCCGGCGCCGTTCTTCGTCACGCGGCCCGACACCGTGCCGAGCGTCGCCGCGCTGCCGCTGGCAGGATACAGATCCGAGATGCCGGCGATGTCGTCGGCCTTCAGCGTCCGGCCGGCGGTGCTGCCGGGCGCGAACGCAATCGGAAACATCACCGCCTCGGCGGCAAGCACGGTCCGTCCGCCGCCGGCGCGCAGCTCGGTCTCGCCGAGCGCGGAATGCCCCAGGCCGTTGAAGTGGCCGATCTCGTGCAGCGCGATGCTCTCCAGATCGAACCGGTTCGCATCCCCGCCCGGCGCGACCGACCACGGAAACGCAGAGTTGAAGAAGATGTCGGCTTCGACGAGCGCGCCGGTCGAGGCGTCGACGAGAAAGCTCGTCTGCGCGAGGACGCGATCGAGATCCGGGCGGCTGACGAATCCGAGCGTCGACAGCCCGTCGTCGCGTCCCGGCACGGCGTTGGTGGCGCCGCCGAGCTGATACGCGATCGACGCCGTGGGGACGGCGTGCCAGGTCGCGAAGGCGCGCCCGACAGCCGCCTGGAAATCGTCGGCGCTCACGCCGGGCACGCTCACGTTGGTGACGAAGTAGCGAACGGGCGTCTGCGACCATTTCAGCGTCACCTGGCGGCCGCCGACGGTCGTGCCGAACTTCAAATACGCGAGCGCGGGATCGGCCGGCGCGACGACGAGCGCGAGCACGAGGGCAACCGGCGCGCGCCGCTTCATCGCGCGCTCCCGAGCGCGCGCACGCGCTGCTCGAAGTCGGCGAGCGGCATCGGGCGGCGCGCAACGTCGCCGCGGACGACGCGCACGCTTGCGGCGGCGGGCACGTTCGCCGGCGGCGTCACCATCCAGCCCGACTCGCCCGCGACGATCCGATACACGCCCTGATTGAAGCCGACGATGAAGGGGATCGTCGGGCCGCGCGCGCCGAGGAACACGACGACGCGTTGACCGACGGCGAATTCCGGCGCGCCGACGACGATGCTGCGGAAGCGCCCGAGCTCGCCGCCGGGCACGCGGAAGCTCAGCTCCGATCCGAACGACCCTTTGAGGTAGCTCTCCACCTCGAGCGTGACGATCGTCTCGATCGTGCCGCGATCGTCGGTCCACTGCACGTTGATCGCCGCGACGCGGCCGCGCGCGATCGCGATCGCGTCGCGCGCGAGCTCGCCGAGATCCGCGGGCACGACGACGGTCGCCCGCGCGGGCGCGGCGAGCGCGATCAGCAGAAGACAGACGAGCGCGGGCGTCGTTCGCATGGAGTCCTCGCAGTTATCGGATCAGACGGCGGTTCGGCTGTGCGCGACGCGCAGGATTGCCTCCGCCGCGCGCCGGCTCGCGCCGGGGCCGCCGAGGCGCGAGCGGACGCGCGCGAGCCCCTCGCGGACGCCCGCGGCGCGCGCCGAATCGGTGAGCATTGACACGGCCTCGCGCGCAACCGCTTCCGGGGTGAACGCGTCCTGCACCAGCTCCGGCACGATCCGCTCGCCCGCGATGAGGTTCACCATCCCGATCGCGTCTACCTTCACGAGCCGGCGCAGCAGCCGATACGAGAGCGGCGACACGCGGTAGACGATCACCATTGGCGTGTCGTGCAGCGCGCACTGCACGGTGGCGGTGCCGGACGCCGTCAACGCGACGTCGGCCGCTGCCAGCACGGCGTCGGCGCGATCCTCGACGATCGCCATCCGATCGAGCCGCCGCGCCGAGACGACGTCGAAGAGCGCGTCGTCGAGGTGCGCGGCGCGCGCGACGACGAACTGCGCCGCCGGCACCGCTGCGCGGATCCGCTCGGCGGACGCCGCGAGATCGGGAAGGATGCGCGCGACCTCGCCTTTCCGGCTGCCCGGCAGGATCGCAACGGTCGGAGCCGAGGCGTCCAGGCCGAGCGCGCGCAGAAACTCCGCGCGCGGCGCCGGCTGCGCGGCGAGATCGACCAGCGGATGCCCGACGAACTCCACCGGCACGCCGGCCTCGCGGTAGATGGCTTCCTCGAAGGGAAAGATGACGAGCACGCGATCGACGAGCCGCGCGATCGTCGCGAGGCGCTTCGGCCGCCACGCCCAGATCTGCGGGCTGATGTAGTAGACGATGGGCACGCCGAGCCGCTTGAAGGCGGGCGCGAGCCGCAGGTTGAAGCCGGAGAAATCGATCAGGACGAGCGCATCGGGCACATGCGCGCGCGCCGCCTCGATCATGCGATGCTTCGCGGCGACGAGCCGCGGGAGCCTCGCGAACGGCTCGATCAGGCCGCTCGCGTTGACGCCGCGGTAGTCCTCGACGAGGACGCCGCCGGCGGCGGCAAAGCGCGGGCCGGCGAGGCCGGCAATCGCGATCGCCGGATCGAGCGCGAGGAGCTCGCGCGCGAGCGCGCCGGCATAGAGATCGCCGGACGCTTCGCCGCACGACAGCATCAGGCGCGCGCTCAAGACGCGGGTCGTTTGAACAGCGCGGGGTCGAGCGGCGGGTTGATCTTCACCTCGGTCACTTTGCGCTCGACCGAGAGCGGACCGACTTTCTGCGTCGCCTCGAACGCGAACTGGATGCCGTCCACGCTGCGGTAGTCCGAGAACTGCTCCTCGACGACCGGGCGGCCGGGCGCGTTGGCCGTGAACAGCCGCTTGCGGATCATGCTCGTCTCGGGATCGACGTAGAGCACGATCGGGTTCAGGTCCGACGCCGACAGCTCCACGGCGTGATTCAGGCGGCCCTCCGGGTCCTTCACGTCGGGCAGCAGGCGGACGGCGACCGCGCCGCTCTTCGCGGCGAGCAGCAGCGGCACGACGTCGCGCCGCAGGCTGAGCGCGGCGTCGCGCGCGAGCGCGTCGGGCGCGTCGTGGACGCCGCTTCGATCCTTCATCCACGCGCGCGATCCGTCGTAGCCCTGCACGAGATCCGGCGCTTCCACGCGAAAGCGATCCGGATACTGGATGTAGTTCGTCGTCTCCACCTGCGATTCGCCGTCCGGCCTGCGGCTCGCCTGCGTCTGCCTGGCGACGATCGCCTTCAGCGCGCGGAGCTTGTCGAGCCCGCCCTTGGCCGCGATCGCTTGGTCGACGAGCGCCATCGCCTTCGCGGCTTCGTCGGGCGACTGCTCGTCCGACCTCCGGCTCGCGATCGGCGCCTGCTGATACTGGAGCCTCGGCGCCGGGAGCTGAAGCCCGGCGGGCATGAGCGCGGCGCGCGTGCCGGATCGGCGGAAGTTCGCCGCGGTGAGATCGAGATCCGCGATCTGCACCGTCTCGTACGGCGCGAAGCCGACGGCGCCGAGCTGCGACGCGAACGCCTTCGCGTTGCCCACGAGCACCACCGACAACCGATCGGGACGCAGATAGGCCTTCGCCACGCGCTGCACGTCGTCGGGCGTGACGGCGTTGACGCGCTCGCGCGTGTTCTGCAGCTCCTCGAGCGGCAGCCCGTAGAACAGCGCGTTGACGACCTGCATCGCGATCGACTCGGGCGTCTCGATCGTCAGCGGGAAGCTGCCCGTGAGGTACGCCTTCGCGCCGTCGAGCTCGCGATCGCTGACGCGCTCGCGCTGCAGCCGCCAGAACTCGTCCACGATCAGCCGCAGCACTTCGGCCGTCGCTTCCGATCGCGTGTTCGTCTCGGCCTGGAAATCGCCGGTCTGCTTGTGCGCCTCGAAGTTCGCCTGCGCCCCGTAGGTGAGGCTGCGCTCGGTGCGCAGCACCTGGTGCAGGCGGTTGCTGCCCTCGCCGCCGAGAATGCGGATGGCGAGGTTGACCGCCATGTAGTCCTGGTGCTTGCGCGGGATGCCGATGTGGCCGACCCGCACCTCGGTCTGCACGGCGTCCGCCTTGTCGACGACGATCACGCGGCGCGTCGGGTCGGGCGGATCGATGAAGGTCTGCGACGGCAGATCGCGCTTCTCCCAGTCGCCGAAAATCTTCTTCGCGGTCGCGAACGCTTCGTCGGCCGTGATGTCGCCGACCAGCGCGAGGATCGCGTTGTTCGGCAGGAAGAACCGCGCGTGGAACGCGAGGAGATCGTCGCGCGTGATCGAGGCGATCGTCTGCGGCGTGCCGTTCTCCGGCATGCCGTACGGATGGAAGCCGTAGACGAGGCGATCGAAGACGGCGTCGGCGACGTAGCCGGGATCGTCCGCGCTCACCTGCAGCCCCGACAGCATCTGCTGGCGCTGCCGCTCGATCTCGCCCGCCGCGAAGGCGGGGTGCCGCACCATGTCGGACAGAATCCGCATCCCGGTCTCGAAGCTGTCCTTCATGACGACCATGTTGCAGAGCGTCAGGTCGGTGCCGGCGCCGGCGCCCATCGAGGCGCCGATGAAGTCGACCTCGTCGTTGATCTCCTGCGACGACTTCGTCGTCGTGCCCTGATCGAGCAGCGACGCCGCGAGGTGCGCGAGGCCCAGCTTGTCGCGCGGATCGGAGGAGGTGCCGGCGCGGACGAGCAGCCGCATCGAGACCGCCGGCTGCTCGTGCTGCAGCACGGCGACGACCTGCAAACCGTTCGCGAGGGTCTGTATCTCGTACGGCGGGAACTTGATCTCTCGAGCAGCGAGCGGTTGAGGAGGTCGCTCCGCTGGCCACGCGCGCGTCTGCGCTTCCGCGCTGCCAAGGGCGCAAAGGAAGAGAACAGAGGCCGCGGAGAACGACGCAGAGACCAGGCGCCGACCATTCCGGCCGCCGTTCACTGCGCACCCGCCTTGCCCGACGGCATCAGCGTCAGCACGAGCCGGTTCTCGGGACGGAAGTACGTCCGCGCCACGCGCTGGACGTCGCCGATCGTGATGTTCTGGAAGATGTCGAACTCGCCGTCGGCCGTGCGGATGTCGCCGTGGATGACGACGGCGTGCGCCAGCTGGCCGGCCTTCTGCTGGTTCGACAGCCGTCCGAAGATGTAGTCGCGCGCGAACTGGTTCTTCGTCCGCTGCAGCTCGTGCTCGGTGATCGGCTCGGTCTTCAGCCGATCGAGCTCCGCGATCAGCGCGGTCGCCACCTCGTCGGTCGCGTGCCCCGGCTGCACGATGGCCACCGCGTAGAACAGGTTCGGATCCTCGATCAGATTCGCGTTGCCGAACGCGGCGACGGCCATCTGCTTCTCGTACACGAGCTTCTTGTAGATGCGCGAGGTCTGCCCGTCGGAGAGCACCTTCGCGGCGATGTGCAGCGGATACGAATCGGGATTGCCGTCCTTCGTCACGTGATACGCGACGACGACGGCGGGCAGCGGCCACGGCGCCTGCAGCGTGACGCGCTTCTCCTTGGCCTGCGGCGGCTCCTGCGGGATGTCGCGCGGCACCGGCTTCTCCGCGCGCGGCACGCGCCCCAGATACTGGCCGACGAGCTGCATCGCCTGCGGCGGATCGAAGTCGCCGACGAGCACGAGCGTCGCGTTGGCCGGCACGTAATAGGTCTGGTAGAAGTCGCGGACGTCGTCCACCGACGCGGCTTCCAGATCCGCCATGCTGCCGATCGTCGCGTGCTTGTACGGATGGACCGTGAACGCCTGGTCGTAGATGATCTCGTTCAGCCGGCCGTACGGCTGGTTGTCGATCCGCATCCGCCGCTCTTCCTTCACCACCTCGCGCTCGCCCTCGAAGGTGTCCTTGTCGATGCGCAGCGTCGCCATGCGGTCGGCTTCGAGCCACAGCGTGAGCGGCAGATACTGCGCCGGCACCGTCTCCCAGAAGACCGTCTCGTCGTCGGTCGTGTAGGCGTTGCTCTGGCCGCCGATCGACGCGAGCATCGACGTGTGCGCCTCGGGCTGCACGTTCTTCGATCCCTTGAACATCAGGTGCTCGAACAGGTGCGCGAACCCGGTGCGGCCCGCCTTCTCGTTCTTCGAGCCCACGTGATAGGTGAGGTTCACGTGGACGATCGGCGTCGAATGATCCTCCGAGAGGACGACGGTGAGGCCGTTGGGCAGCGTCGTGATCTGGTACTGGAACTTCGGCGGACGCGACGCGGCGGCCGGCGTTCCGCTCGCGGCGAGCACGATGGCGCCGCCGAGCGCGGCGGCGGCGAGGAGACGAGGAAGCCTGGCCATAGTCCGATTATCTACTGAGTAGGCGTAAGCCTGCGAGGCCCCAGTGCTGCGGCACGCGATCGAACGGATAGGCGTCGACGCGGTTTTCGTAACCGAGATAAATCTCCATAACGCCGCCCCGGCCGCTCAGCCGCACGCCGGCCTCGACGCGCGCGCCGGTCTGCGTTCCGCGGGCGGTCACCTCGTCGTCCACCGCGAACAGCTGGCCGCGCGCGCGGCCGAAGACGCCGATGCGCGGCGAGATCTGGCGGCGGATGAGCGCGTCGGCCTGCCCGAGCCACGTGTAGTCGACGAAGGAATGCTGCACGGCGCGGCCGCCCTCGACGTCGAGATCGACCGTCGCATGCCCGGTGTCGAAGCGGTGCAGGACGCGGACGCCCAATTCGTTCCAGGCGATCGCGTCGCGCTTCGGCCGATCGCTGAGATGACGCGAGACGTGATGGAAGATCGCGCCGATCTCGCTCGTGCGCACGCGCGCCATGACGAACGCCTCGAGCGTGTAGTTGCCCTGGTTCGGATCGAACGGCCGGTACTCGCTGCCCTCCACGGCCTCGTAGTCGACCACCGCGCCGGCGCGGCCGACGACGAGATCGACCAGATCGAACGAGCCGCCGAAATGCGTGATCCACGAGAAGCGCTCGTCGGCGATCTCCGCCGGCGTGTCCTTCGGCGGCGACAGCGAGTCGACGTTCATGTGGAAATCGAACCGCGGCAGGAATTCCGGGCCGGCCGGCGGCGGAACGTACAGCTGCTGCGGCGGCTGGGCCGCCGCGCGCACGGCGACGAGCAGCGCCAGGCACGCGGCGCGCGCCGCGTGCCCGATTAGCGATCCCTCCGTGAGCCCTCCCGTGCGGCGAGCTTCTCCTCGAGCTCCGCGATCCGCCGCTCGAGCGCCTCGACGCGCCTCCGGAACATCGGCAGCCGCCGGAACAGCATCGACGCGCGCCGCCACGCGGCGTGCGGGATCGCCGGATGGCCGGTGACGAACGCGCCGGCGTCCACCGACTGCAGCACCGCGCTCTTCGCGCCGACCGACGCGCCGCGGCCGACGCGCACGTGGCCGGTGACGCCCGTCTGCCCCGCCATCATCACGTCGTCCTCGATCGTCGTGCTGCCAGCGATGCCGACCTGCGCCGCGAGCAGGACGCGCCGGCCCACGGCCACGCCGTGCGCGACGTGGACGAGGTTGTCGATCTTCGTCCCGGCGCCGATGCGCGTCTCGCCGACGGCCGGCCGGTCGATCGTCGAGTTCGCGCCGATCTCGACGTCGTCTTCGATCACGACGTCGGCGTGCTGCGGGATCTTCAGGTGCGTTCCGTCCGGCTGCCGCGCGAAGCCGAACCCGTCGCTGCCGACGACGACGCCGTCGTGCAGCGTCACGCGGTTGCCGACGACGACACGCTCGCGGATAGAGACGTGCGAGTGGATGGCGCAGTCGTCGCCGACGCGCGCGCCCGGCCCGACGACGACGTTCGGATACAGGATCGTGCGCGCCCCGATCGACGCGCCCGCGCCGATCGTGACGAACGGGCCTATCGACGCGTCGCCGCCGATCGTCGCGCCGCGCGCGATCGAGGCGAGCGGATCGACGCCGCGCGCCGGCGCGGCCGACGGCGCAAAGAGCGCGACGGCGCGCGCGAACGCGGAGTAGGGGTCGTCGGTGCGAAGCAGCGCGCAGGCCGGCCGCGGGTCGAGGCCGTTCGCGCGGCCGACGATCACGGCCGACGCGCGCGTCGTCGCCAGCTCGGGGAGGTAGCGGGCGTTGGCGACGAAGGTGACGTCTCCCGGCTGCGCCTGCGTGATGCCGGCGACGCGGACGATGTCGAGATCGCCGTCGCCCTCGAGGCGGCACTCGAGCCGTTCGGAGAGGTCCCGTAGCTTCAGAGCGTTTATTATTACCGCGCGGCCGCAGCCGTGCGATCGAAAAAGGCGGCGAGCCGCGGCAGGTTGAGCGCGGCGGCGATCGCGTCGAGCCGCGGCGCGCGCACGTCGCGCGGCATCGCGGCGAGCCGCCGCAGTTCGGCGAGCGCCGGCTCGTCGCGCACGCGCCACACCGTCGTCTGCAGCGCCCGCCGCGCGCCGCGCCACGACAGCAAATGGCCGGCGACGCGGAACGCGAAGTAGTAGGCGATGACGTTGGGCCCGGGCACGATCACGAGCACGCCCGACGCGGTGAGCACGACGGCATCCACGACGAGCCAGCGCACGTGATGCGCGCGCGCGCGCCCGAGCAGCCGATCGCGGACGGCCGCCGCCTGCGCCTCCGACAGATCCGCCGGATAGACGAGGAGCGCCGACGACGCGCGGCGAAGCGCCCACAACGCGCGCTGCTCCGCCATGGCGTCGGCGGCGCGGCGAACGGTCCAGTCGCGGGCGCGGCCGAGCCACGTCGCGTCGCGCTTCTCCTGGTTCCGCGCCTCGCGCACCGCGTCGCGCCAGCGGCTGTGGAGGCGCCGCGTCTGCGCGCGCCAGAACCCGGCATCGTCGGCGCTGTCGTCGTGCGGCTCGGCGTAGAGCGCGAACCGATCCGGGCCTATCGGCAGCAGGTAAATGACGGCTGTGTCCACTGGCTGGTTAGACGCTCGCGTGCGCGCGCGCGTTCGGACCTCGGCGATGGCGATTGCAATCGCCGGTCCACTCAGGGCTGCGGCCGCTTGACCCGCTCGACCGGCCGCGCGTCCTCGAGCGTTACCACCGGTCGCCCCGCGTTCACCCATGCGCCAACGAAGGCCGATGCGGTCGCGGTGACGGCAGAGGAGAGCCGCTCCTCGAGAATGGGCTTCGTTTTCGCGAAGAACCGGTCGAAGTACTCCGCGTCGTAGACGTCTTTCCCCGCCACCGCCTCGGTGTCCGCCGTCAGCAGCGGAACCACCTTCTGATAGCTCGCGAGCAGCGCATCGAAGGCCGCGTCCCGCGCGCTCGCCATCGGCGTCGGCGGTTTGGGCTCGATACGAAGCTGCGGGGCGAACTTTTCGACGAGGTCCCGCTCGAAGCGCGCGTGGACGCCGTTGTTCCCGGTGAGCTGACCGTCGTAGTTGTTCGACGCGTGCAGCGGCTGGTGGGCGTCCTGGATGTAATGTCCCAAGGCACCACTGAACTGAATTACATCACTCGATCCGTACACCGCCCCGCGGGTGAACGCCTCGAAGGTATGACGGAGGTCGCCGAAGAACTCGGCGGCGCGCCACGGCAGCATGCCGTTGCGCCTCAGCGTCGAGAGGCCGAACTTTTCGGCCGCCGCGTCACGATCTCGCGGCAGCGCGAGGAATGGAAAGACCCCGTACTCCCTCACGCCGAAGTTGACGAAGTGATTCGGGTCGTCCTCCCAGCCGACGTTGCGCCATAAATCCGGGTCGACCGAACGGGCGACGATCTCGTCGCGGTGCTTCTCGTAGAAAGGCTTGAGCTGAGGCGGCAGCAGATCGATCGCGCGCGCCATGATCAGGCGATGGCCGGCGAATCCCCACGCTGACGCGGACGAGGGCGCGAGCGCGGCGAGGCACGACAGCACGGCCGCGCGGAACGCGTTTCGCACCCTGTTATATTACGGCACTTGGACAACGTGACCCACACGCTCGTCGGCGCGACGCTCGCGCGCACGCGCCTGGCGCGCGCGGGACGCGGCACGACGGCGGCGCTGATCCTCTCATCGAACGCTCCCGACATCGACATCGTCGCGGCGGCGGGCGGCGCGGCGAAATATCTCGAGTGGCATCGCGGTCCGACGCACGGCCCGCTCGGCGTCGTCGTGCTCGCCGTCGTCGTGGCGGCGATTGTGTGGACCATGCGCCGCCTGTTGGACGCGCGACGGCGAAGCGATCCGGAACCGGCGGATCAGCGTCCGACTGACGCGCCGTTTGCGACGCTCCTCGCCGTCTCGGCGATCGGCGTCGTGGCGCACGTGCTGATGGATCTGCCGACGTCGTACGGCACGCGGCTCCTCAGTCCGTTCGCCTGGCGCTGGTACGCGTTCGACTGGATGCCGATCATCGACATCTATCTGCTGATGGTGCTCGTGGCGGCGTTGTTCGGGCGTGGAACGGACGCGCAGCGGCGCTCGAAAGCGGCGATCGTGCTGGCGCTGATCGCGGCCAATTACGGGCTGCGCGCGGCGGCGCATCATCAGGCGCTCGACCTCGCGCCGCGGCTCTTCGGGCCGACGCTGCCGGAGCTCTGCGACGCGCCGGCCGAGGCGTCGCGGATCGAATCGTGGCCGCGCACGCCGCCGTCGCCGCCCTCGTCCGGCCGTCGATGTCTCGTCGAGCTCGCCGCGATGCCGACCTTCGAGTCGCCGTTCCGGTGGCGCATCATCGCGCAGATGTCGAACGCCTACGAGCTCCACGACATCGATCTGCTCGACAGCCGGTTCCGCCATCCGGAGGCCGGTTCGGCGGCGCCGTGGCGCCTGACGCTGCGCTATCCGAACGTGTGGACGCCGACCGTCGCGCGGGCGGCGGCCACGCCTTTCGCGCAGGTGTTTCTCGGCTTCTCGCGCTTCCCCGCCGCGCGGAGCGCCGTCGATCCGCACGGCGACGTGACGGTCCGCTGGAGCGACATGCGCTTCGCCGGGATCGCTCCGCTCGCGGAACCGGCGCGATCCGTCAACCCGTTCACGCTCACGGTGCGCGTCGCGCCCGACGGCCGCGTCCTCGAGGAACGGATCATGCGATGACGCGCCACGCCGCGCGAACGCGGAATGCGGACGCGCTCGTCATTTCGTGGCGACGAAGTTCACGGTGATCGCCATCGGCACCTCGATCGGCGTGCAGTTGAGGATCGTGGAGCTGAACTCCCACTGCCGCACGGCCTCCATCGCGGCGTGATCGAGATCGGGATCGGCGCTCGTCACGACGCGGACGTCACGAACGGTGCCGTCGGTGCCGATGAGCGCCTCGAGCGTGACGACGCCGCCGGTCCCCGTCGCCTGCAGCCGCTCGGGATAGCGCGGCTTCACGTCGGCGATTTTCATCGGCTGCAGGATGTTGCCGCCCACGCCGCCGGCCGCCGCGCTACCCTTGCAGCGCTCGGCGACCTCGCGGTTTTTGTCCTCCGCCCGCTGGCGCGCCTTCTGCCGCATCGCCGGGTCGTAGGCCTGCGCCATCGGCGGGCCAGCCGTCACGCTGATCGTTTCGTGCAGCTGCCCGACGTGAAGCTGGATGGTGCGATCGACATTGCGGCCGGCAATCGTGATTGGCTCGTTGAGCGGCGTGAAGCCCGCCTCGAGCGCCGAGACCGTATAGTCGCCGTCGGGCAGCCCGACGAACTCGAAGCGGCCCGTGCGGTCGGTGCGAACCTCGTGGCGTGCGTGCGTGTCGGTGTTGGTCAGCGTCATCGTGACGCCGGGAAGAAACGCGTTGGTCTGATCGAGCACGATGCCGGAGAAGGTGGAAAAGCGCTGCCCGGCCAGGGCCGCAATCGAGAGCGTGAGAGACACGAGCGCGGCGGCCGTCGCCAGCTGCGTCGCCCGCGTGATCGGACGTCGATCGAGACGATGATTCAACATGGCGCTGACTCTCCCTTCGAGCGTTGACAATCGGGCCATCGCGGGCGCCGGCAGGCGCGCCGGGCGGCGAACGTGGAGCGCGCGCGCGAGATCGACCAGGTGCGCGGCGTACTCCGCGGGTTCGACCCCGGCCGCCAGCACCACGTCGTCGCACGCGTGCTCGCTTTCGAGGCGCAGCCGCGCGCACGCGAGCCAGACGAGGGGATTGAACCAGTTCACGGCACGGACGATCTCGCCCACGATCTGCGCGAGCCAGTCGCCGCGGCGGATGTGCGCCAGCTCGTGCCGCAGGACGACGCGCAGCCGAGCGTCGGACCAGCCGCGCGCAGCGATCGGCAGCAGGATCTTCGGCCGCGCGGCGCCCCAGGTGACAACGAGCGCGGGATCGGCGCTCTCGAGGATTGCGATCGGACGATCGACGCCGACGTCGCGCGCGAGCGCGCCCGCCGCGTCGGCGATGCGGCCGCGGTCGACCCGGCCGGCGCTCGCCGCGAGACGTTTGAGCCGCACCAGCCCTGCAACGACGAGCGATGCGCTGACGGCGATTCCGCCAATCCAGAGCGCGAAGACGACGGCGCCCATTGTCGGCGCGCGGCCGACCGAGATCGCCGGCCGGCGATCGTGCGCCTCCGCGGTTGATTCGCCCGTGTCTTGCGGCACGATCGTGTACGACACGGTCGGCGCGGAAGGCACCCGCGCCGAGCGGGGCTGCGGCATCGCGACGCGCCAGGACGGGACGACGAGCGCCAGCAGCGGCATCGCCGCGGCGCCGGCGAGCGCGACGACGAGCAGCCAGTGCCGAAGCGCCGCGGACGCCGATCGCATCAGCGCGACGCCTGCGAGCGCCGCGGCGACGAGCAGCGAGATCCTGAGGCTGTGCTCGGCGACGAAGAGCATCATCGGCCGCCTCCCTTCCGCGCTTTCGATACGATCTCGGCGATCCTCTCGAGCTCCGACGCCGAGAGGCGGCCGCCGTCGGGCCCGAGGAGCGCGCTGACGACCTGCTCGGTGGATCCCTCGAAGAAGGTGTCGACGAGGTGGCGGAGCGCGGATCGCCGCGCGGCGCGGCGCGGGCGCGCCGGCGTGTAGACGTAGCGGAGGCCGTCCTCGTCGTGGCGCACGTGGCCCTTGGCCTCGAGGACGCGCAGCTGCGTGCGGACGGTGGAATAGCTCGGCCCGCCGGGCAGATCCGCCATCACCTCGCCGGCGGTGGCGCGGCCTCGGCGGTAGAGGATGTCCATGATCTGCCGCTCGCGGCGCGAGAGGGTCGCGTGGGCCGGCAAGGCGTGGGCCGCCGCAGGGTGCGTCGGTGTCATGTTAGAAACATAGCATGTCTGCTATAAAAATAACAGCCCGTCGAAAGCGGGGGGAATTGTGGCGCGGCTAGGCGCGCACATGTCGGTGGCGGGCGGGCTGCCGCGCGCCGTCGAGCGCGCCGTCGCGCACGGCTGCGAGGCGCTCCAGATCTTCGCCAAGAACGCGAGCCAGTGGCGCGGCCGGACGCTTCCGCTCGAGGAGATCCGCGAGTTCAGGGCGAAGGTGATGGCGTCCGGCATCCGCCCCGTCGTGTCGCACGGCAGCTACCTCGTCAACCTCGCCACCGCGCTGCCGGCCCTCCGCCGGATGTCGATCGAGGCGATGGGCGACGAGATCGATCGCGCCGAGGCGCTCGGCCTGCTCGGCGTCGTGCTGCACCCGGGATGCCATACCGCGGGCACCGAGGCCGACGGGCTCGCGCTCGTCGCCGCCGCGCTCCTCGAGCTGCTGCGCGCGCGGCCTCGGGGAAAGACGATGATCCTGCTCGAGCAGACGGCGGGACAGGGCACTGCGCTCGGCGCAACGTTCGAGCAGCTCGCGTCGATCATCGCGAAGACCAACGGCCATCGCCGTATCGGCGTCTGCCTCGACACCTGCCATCTCCTTGCCGCCGGCTACGACATCTGCTCGCCGGAAGGCTACGCGACGACGTTCGTGCAGTTCGAGCGGCTCATCGGCTTCGAGCGGCTGAAGGTGTTTCACCTGAACGACTCGAAGCGGCCGCTCGGCAGCCGCGTCGATCGCCACGAGCACATCGGAGAGGGATGCCTGGGGCTCGAGCCGTTCCGACGCCTCGTGAACGATCGCCGCTTCCGCGATCTGCCGATGCTGCTCGAAACGCCGAAGACTGCAGGGCGGGCGAAAGGAATCATCGCCGTCGATCCGCTCGACGAGCGGAACCTGAACACGCTGCGCGGACTCCGCGTGGGCCGCGCGGGCCAGGCGGGTCTGGCAGGTCAGGCGGGTCGCGCGGGCCGGGCGGGTCAGAACGAGAGATAGCGCGCATCGGGATAGCGATTGCGACTGTCCGACCCTGCCCGACCTGCCAGACCTGCCCGACCCTACGGCGCCTCGCCGAACACTTCCGCCTCGAATCGCCAGATCCGCGCGCCGTGCTTCCACGCGTCCCGCGGCAGGCCCGCCTTGTGGCACGTGTGCGCGAGGAACGTCTCGGCGTTCCAGTCCCACTCGGTCGCGACCTGCGGCAGCAGCAGGCCGCGGTGCCAACCGAGCTCGACGACGAGGCCGTGTCGGCCGACGACGATCTCGTCGGGGCCGTGAATGGGTTCGAGCGCGCCGAGCAGCGAGATCTCGATGTCGATCTGCGCGAGCTCCTCGGGCGTGATCGGCGGGAAGCGCGGATCGGACGTCGCGGCCGCGACCGCGCAGCGCGGCACCACCTTGCCGATCGGCTCGTTCGGTTCGATATGCCCGATGCAGCCGCGCAGATCGCCGCGCTTGTGCAGCGAGACGAACGCGCCGGCGGGGACGGCGAGCACGCCGCTCTCCGCGGCGACGTGCGCCGGCGCGACGCCCACGTGCGCGGCGATCGCCTCGCGCGCGAGCCGCAGCAGCAGCCGGCGATCGTGGTCGCTCGTTTCCGCGCGGCGCGCCGGCGGCATCACGCGTCCTGGCGTCGACACGCTATTTCTCGTTCGTCCCTCTGAAGTTGCCGAGCGCCGCGGCGAGATATCCGACCACCGCCGATTTGTCGCCGGAGACGTCGCCCGAATCGGCGTAGTTCAGCACCACCGCGTCGCGCGCGCCGGCGAGCCGCGCGGCGCGCATCACGGCGACGGTCGGTCCGCCGCCGCACGCGTGCTCGTGGTTCCGGTTGAGCGCCGTCTGCAGCGCCTCGGCGTCGAACTGCTCGACGCACTCGATCACGGCGCCGTCGAGCCGCGCGGCCGTCGCGGCGTCCTTATAGTGCGACAAATCGGTGCTCGCGACGACGAGCGCTCGGCGGCCGCGCAGCGCGTCGGCGAGCGCCTCGCCCAGCGCGAATGCCGTGTCGGGCGTCTGGTAACCCATCACGAGCGGCACGATCCGCAGGCCCGGCACGAGGCGCCCGAGAAACGGCAGCTGCATCTCGAGCGAGTGCTCGCGCGCGTGCGCCGCCTCGTGCTCGCGCACGATCGGCGACGCCTCCATCAGCGCCGCCGCGACCTCTCGGTCGATCGAGGCGACGCCGTACGGCGTCTCGAAGCCGCCTGACGGATACACCGCGACGCCGTCGAAGCCGACGAAATGCGACGGCCCCACGAGCACCGCGACGTCGAACGCGCGATTGCGCAGCAGCCGGTATGCGTGCGCGGCCACCGGGCCCGAGTACATCAAGCCTGCATGCGGCGCGATGAGCGCGACGAGCTCGCCCGCGACGTCGCGCGCCGTTCGATCGGCGTTCGTGAGATGACGATCGACCGCGGAGGTGAGCGCCGCCGCGCTGCCCGGATACCAGGAGCCGGCGACCGCCGCCTTGCGGATCATCGTCATGCCTGCAGGCGAATGGACGGATGGCTGACGCGTATCACGAGCATGCTAGCATCTGACATGCCGCCCGCTCTGACACGGGACGATGCGGCGCGGATTGCCGCGCTGGCGCAGCTCGACCTCAGCGAGGATGAGCTCGACCTGCTCGCGCGCCAGCTCGGCGACATCCTCGGCTACGCCGAGCAGGTCCGCCAGATCGACACCGCCGGCGTCGTGCCGACGGCGAGCGTCGTGACGCGGCACGCCGCGGATCGCGCCGACGAGCTGCAGCCGAGTCTCGATCGCGACGCCGCGCTCGCCAACGCGCCCGATCCGGCGCTCGACGCGGGCCTCTTCAAGGTGCCGCGGGTCATCGGATGACGGTCCGCGAGATCCGCGATGCGATTCGATCCGGCGAGCGGTCCGCGGTCGAGATCTGCCGCGAGACGCTGGCGCGCATCGACGCCGCCAACCCGCTGCTGAACGCGTTCAATACCGTCGCCGCCGATCGCGCGCTCGCGCGCGCGGACGCGATCGATCGCGATGGCGATCTGCGCCGCGGCGCGCCGCTCGCGGGCGTCCCGATCGCGATCAAGGACAACATCTGCACCAACGGCCTGCGCACGACCGCGTCGTCGCGCATGCTCGAGCACTTCGTGCCGCCGTACGACGCGACTGTCGTCTCCCGCCTCGAGGCGGCCGGCGCCGTCGTCGTCGGCAAGACCAACTGCGACGAGTTCGCGATGGGATCGTCGAACGAGACGTCGGCGTTCGGCCCGGTGCGCAACCCATGGGCGCTCGACCGATCGCCCGGCGGCACGAGCGGCGGATCGGCGGCGGCGGTTGCCGCGGGCCTCACGCCGTGCGCGCTCGGCTCGGATACCGGCGGATCGGTGCGGCAGCCATCGTCGCTCTGCGGCGTCGTCGGATTGAAGCCGACCTACGGCCGCGTGTCGCGCTTCGGGCTGATCGCGCACGGCTCGTCGCTCGATCAGATCGGGCCGATCGGGCGGCGCGCGCGCGACGTCGCCATCGTGCTCGGCGCGTCCGCCGGCGCCGACGCGTGCGACTCGACGAGCGCGCCCGAGCCGGTCCCCGATTACGAGGCGGCGCTCACGGGCGACGTCCGCGGCGTCCGCATCGGCGTGCCGCGCGCGCTGGTCGAGCAGGGCGTGGATCCGGAAGTGGCGCGCGCCACGGAGGCGGCGCTCGAGGTGCTGCAGGCGCGCGGCGCGGCGCTCGTCGACGTCGATCTCCCGCACGCGCGCTACGCGACGCCCGTCTACTATCTCGTCTCGACCGCCGAGGCGAGCTCCAATCTCGCCCGGTACGACGGCGTCCGCTACGGCTTCCGCGCGAGCGGCGCCGACGTGCGCGCGATGTATGGAGAGACGCGCGGCCGCGGCTTCGGCGCCGAGGTGAAGCGGCGCATCATGCTCGGCACCTACGTGCTGAGCGCCGGCTACTACGACGCGTACTACCTCAAGGCGCAGCAGGTCCGCACGCTGATCCTCCGCGACTACGATCGCGCGTTCGAGCGCGTCGACGTCGTCGCGATGCCGACGAGCCCGGTGCCGGCGTTCAGGCTCGGCGAGAAAATCGCCGATCCGCTGCAGATGTATCTCGTCGACGTGTTCACCGTGAGCGCGAACCTGACGGGCCTGCCCGCCATCAACGTGCCGTGCGGCTTCACGCCGAAGCCCGCCGCGCCGACGCCCGGCGCGTCGCACGCGGGCGAAGGCGGGCTCCCGATCGGGCTGCAGCTCACCGGACGCCGATTCGACGAGGCGATGCTGCTGCGCCTGGCCGACGCCTACGAGCGCGATACCGAATGGTCGACGCAGCTGCCGCCGATTCCGAGCCGCTGAAGCCGGTCGACTGGACGACGCTCAGCGACGAGAAGCTGCTCGAGGTCCGCATGTGCGACCTCGCGCTGACGATCGAAGGCACCGAGATCGAGGCGCGGATCGCCCAGCTGAACACCGAGCTCGCCGCGCGCGGCCTCACCTTCAAGCCGCATTACTACCTCTCCGACGAGTGGTTCACGCCGGACGGCATTCCCGGCATCGCGATTCCGTTCTACCTCGCGCACCCGCGGCTCGCGAAGCTCGAAGAGAAGGAGATGCTGGAGGTGGAAGGCGGCGACGCCGCCTCGTGCCTCCGCATCCTGCGCCACGAAGCGGGCCACGCGATCGACAACGCGTACCGCCTGCGGCGCCGGCCGACGCGGCGGCGCCTGTTCGGCAATCCGGCGATCGAATACCCCGAGTACTACACGCCGAAGCCGTACAGCAAGAGCTTCGTGCAGCACCTCGATCACTGGTACGCGCAGAGCCACCCGGACGAAGACTTCGCCGAGACGTTCGCGGTGTGGCTCGACCCGGGATCGTTATGGGCGACGCGCTACGCCGGCTGGCCGGCGCAGCGCAAGCTCGAATACATGGACAGGCTGATGCGCGAGCTCGCGCGGAAGCGCCCGCTCGCCAACTCGAGGCGCAAGGTGGATCCGCTGGAGCGGCTGAAGAAGACGCTCGGCGAGCACTACAAGCAGAAGCGCGAGCACTACGGGCTCGATCATCCGGACTTCTACGAGAGCGATCTGCGCAACCTGTTCTCGGACTCGCCGCAGTACGCGAAGAACATGTCGGCCGCGAGCTTCGTCCGCCGCATCCGGCGCGAGGTGCGCAGCACGGTGGCGAGCTTCACCGACAGCTACCAGTACACGATCGATCAGCTGCTCTCGAAGATCATCGATCGCTGCCGCGAGCTGAACCTGCGGCTCACCGAGCCCGAGGAGTCGACGAAGATCGACTTCATGGTCTTCCTCACGGTGCAGACGATGAACTACCTCCACAGCGGGAGGCACCGCGTCGCGCTATGAGCGTCACGAAGCTGCGCGTGCTCGCGCTCGTGCACCGGCACCTGATCCCGCCGGAGAAGATCGAGGACGGCGCGGACATCACCGCGGCGCCGTGGCGAACCGAGTACGACGTCGTCTCGTCGCTCCAGACGATCGGCCACGAGGTGCACGTGCTGGGCGTGCACGACGACCTCGGCGAGATCCGCCGCATGGTCACGGAGTGGAAGCCGCACATCGCCTTCAACCTCCTCGAGGGGTTCGACGACATCGTCATCTTCGATCAGAACGTCGTCTCGCACCTGGAGCTGTTGAAGCTGTCCTACACCGGGTGCAATCCGCGCGGGCTGCTGCTCGCGCGCGACAAGTCGCTGTCGAAGAAGCTGCTCGCCTACCACCGCATCCCGGTGCCCGAGTTCGACGTCGCGCGGATGGGACGCCCTTTCCGGCGGCCGAAGCGGCTCGCCTTTCCGCTGATCGTGAAGTCGCTGACGCAGGAGGCGTCGATCGGCATCTCGCAGGCGTCGGTCGTCGACTCGGACGAGAAGCTGAAGGAGCGCGTCCAGTTCATCCACGAGAGCATCGGCACGGCCGCGATCGTCGAGCAGTATGTCGAGGGCCGCGAGCTGTATGTCGGCATCCTGGGGAACCACACGCTCCAGGCGCTCCCGGTGTGGGAGCTGTTCTTCACCAACATGCCCGAAGGCGCGAAGCGGATCGCGACCGACCGCGTGAAGTGGAGCGTGAAGTACCAGAAGAAGTACGGCATCGACAGCGGCGGCGCCCGGGATCTGCCGGAGCCTCAGGCGGAGGGCATCCAGCATCTCTGCAAACGCGCGTACCGCGCGCTCGAGCTGAGCGGCTACGCGCGCATCGATCTCCGGCTCGAGGAGAACGGCAACGTGTGGGTGCTCGAGGCGAACCCGAATCCGCAGATCGCGCGCGGCGAGGATTTCGCGGCGTCAGCCGAAAAGGTGGGGTTGACTTACGAGACGGTGCTGCAGCGGATCATCAATCTCGGCCTGCGATGGCAGCCCGAGAGCGTCGCCTAGATGTACGCCGGCCGCGAGCTTCGCACGATCGCCCAGATCAGGAGCCCGATCAGCGCGAACGGAATGAGCGGCACGAGCACGGCGAGGAGGATGGCGCCGACTGCCACGACGACCGCGAAGAGCGCCGCCAGGATCACGAACGGCGCGACGACCGTGAGCACCACGAGCTTCAAGACGAGGCGCAGCAACAACAACGGCAGCGCCACGACGAGCGCGACGGGCAGAAGGATCAGGCCGAGGGGAAAGAGCAGAAGCGCGAACAGGAGAGCGAACGCCAGGCGAAACGGCAGCGTCAGCAGGTGGATCACATCTTTATTTACGTGCGGCGTGCTCCAGGAGTTCCGGCGCGCGGAGCTGATCGGCCGGGCCGCGCGGCGCGGTCGGCGGGAAATACGCCATCGGCTCGCGGCTGATCCGCTCGTCGAGGCTCTTCACCACCATCGCCTTGCCGCCGGCCGTCTTCTTCAACTTCGTGAAGCCGACGACGACGCAGAAGCCGATGAAGAGCGCGAGGACGAACACCGTGCTCGCGCCGAGCCCCTGCAGCGCGCCAATCCCGATCTGCACCGCGTCGCCGTTCATGCCTCGACATCTCCCTGCGGCGGTTTCGGCTCGGGCACAGCGTAGTACACGAGGCCGCGCTTGACCTCCTCCATCGCCACGCGTTCGGCTTTGTGCGGCAGCTGCGTCTCCTCGCCGAGCCGCGGCCGCGCGCCGCGCCGCAACTGCTTGGCGCGCAGCGCCGCGACGTCGACGAAGAGAAACCGGCTTTGAATCGGCGGCAGCGGTTCGGGCGGGATCTGCGGCTGCGGTTCCTCGATCGGCTCGGTGACCTGCGTCGTCTCGTCCATCACAGCCTTAGACAGTAACACGGGACGGTCGGGCGGGTCAGTCAGGCCGGGCAGGCCTGGCGGGTCGGAGTACCTGCGTTCCGACCTGCCCGACCTGCCAGACCTGCCCCGGCCCGCCAGACTCGCGCGATCAGTAATCCATGTCGGCGCCGCCCGGCGGCACCGGCGCGGGCTTCTGCTTCTCCGGAATCTCCGACACGAGCGCTTCGGTCGTCAGCAGCAGCGACGAGATCGACGCGGCGTTGGTGAGCGCCGTCCGCACGACCTTCGTCGGATCGATGACGCCGGCGGCCACGAGATCTTCGTACCGCTCCGTCTGCGCGTTGAAGCCCCAGAACCGCTCTTTCGATTCCTTCACCTTGGACGCGACGATCGAGCCCTCGAGGCCGGCGTTGGTCGCGATCCAGCGGCACGGCTCCTCGCACGCGCGCCGGATGATCTCGACGCCGAGCCGCTCGTCCTCGCCGAGCGCCTTGTCCCTGGCGAACGCGTCGAGCACGGCCGACGCGCGCAGCAGCGCCACGCCGCCGCCCGGCACGATCCCTTCCTCGACGGCGGCCTTCGTGGCGTGCATCGCGTCCTCGACGCGCGCCTTCTTCTCCTTCATCTCGGATTCGGTCGCCGCGCCGACCTTGATCACCGCGACGCCGCCGACCAGCTTCGCGAGCCGCTCCTGCAGCTTCTCGCGATCGTAGTCCGACGTCGTCTCCTCGATCTGCGCGCGGATTTGCTTCACCCGGCCTTCGATCGCCGGACGCGTGCCGGCGCCCTCGATGATCGTCGTGTTGTCCTTGTCGACGACGATGCGCTTGGCGCGGCCGAGATCCTCGAGCCTGGTGTTCTCCAGCTTCACGCCGAGATCCTCGGTGATCGCGCGGCCGCCGGTGAGGATCGCGATGTCCTCGAGCATCGCCTTGCGGCGGTCGCCGAAGCCGGGCGCCTTCGCGGCGGCGACCTTCAGCGTACCGCGCAGCTTGTTGACGACGAGCGTCGCCAGCGCCTCGCCCTCGAGGTCCTCGGCGATGACGAAGAGCGGCTGGCCCGCCTGCGCCACGCGCTCGAGGAGCGGAAGCATGTCCTTCAGGCTCGAGATCTTCTTCTCGTGGATCAGGATCAGCGGATCCTCGAGGACCGTCTCCATCCGCTCGGGATCGGTGACGAAGTAGGGCGAGAGGTAGCCGCGGTCGAACTGCATGCCTTCGACGACGTCGAGCGACGTCTCCATCGTCCGCGCTTCCTCGACGGTGATGACGCCGTCCTTGCCGACCTTTTCCATCGCTTCCGCGATGATCTTCCCGATCGTCTCGTCGCTGTTCGCGGAGATCGTGCCGACCTGCGCGACCATGTTCCCGCTCACCGGCTGGCTGAGCGTCTTCAGCGCGTCGACCGTTTTCTCGACCGCCTTCTCGATGCCGCGCTTCACGCCCATCGGGTTCGCGCCGGCGGCGACGTTCTTCGCGCCCTCGCGGATGATCGCCTGCGCGAGCACGGTCGCCGTCGTCGTGCCGTCGCCGGCGACGTCGGACGTCTTGCTCGCCACCTCGCGCACCATCCGCGCGCCGAGATTCTCGATCGGATCCGCGAGATCGACTTCCTTCGCCACCGTCACGCCGTCCTTGGTAATCGTCGGCGATCCGAACTTCTTGTCGACGACGACGTTGCGGCCCTTGGGGCCGAGCGTCACCTTGACGGCATCGGCGAGCTGGTTCACGCCGCGCATGAGCGCGTGCCGCGCGTCTTCCTTGTAGACAATCTGCTTCCCTGCCATGGGTGCCTCCTACACCGTCGCGTACTGCGGCTCTGCGACGCCCTCGACGATCCCGAGCACGTCCTCTTCGCGCAGGATCAGATATTCCTGTCCATCGAGCTTGATCTCGGTGCCGGCGTACTTGCCGATGAGGACGTACTCGCCGGCCTTGACGTCGAGCGGGAAGACGTCGCCTTTGTCGTTCACGCGGCCGTTGCCGACGGCCACGACTTTCGCGGTCTGGGGTTTTTCCTTGGCGGTATCGGGGACGATGATCCCGCCGATGCGCTGCTCCGGCTCCTCGACGCGCTGGACGAGGATGCGATCGCGCAATGGACGCACCTTCATTGCGTAACCTCCTTGGTCGTGTCAGCTGATGAAAACGTGGCGCTGACAGGTCAGGCAGGCCGCGCGAGCCGGCGGGTCGGAGCCTACCGGCTATCCGACCCCGCCAGACCTGCCTGGCCCGACCTGCCAGACTTTATCGTTACGCGGCGACGTCGACCTTGATCGTCCGCGGCTTCGCCTCCTCACGCAGCGGGATGCGCACCGTGAGGACGCCGTCCTTGTACTCGGCCGAGACCCGATTCGGGTCGACGGTCTGCGGCAGCGAGAACGAGCGGCTGAACGAACCGTAGCGCCGCTCGATGTGGTGGTACTGATCGTCTTTCACGTCGGCCGGGGCCTTCTTCTCGCCCGTGATCGTCAGCACGAAGTTCTCGATGTTGATGTCGATGTCGTCGCGCGACATCGCCGGGAGCTCGGCCTTCAGCACGAGCTCGTGCTCGCCGGTCTGGAAGATGTCGATCGGCGGCATGAACGTGTTCGGCGCCGTGAACCCGAAATCGCGGAACGGATCCCAACGAACAATAGTCATGGCGTTCTCCTCGTCAAAAAAACTGGATCGGTGTGTCGGGCAGGCCTGGCGGGCTTGGCGGGTCTGGCGGGTCGGACACAACGTTTCCGACCTGCCAGACCTGCCCGACCCGCCCGGCCCTATGTCGTCTCGGCGTACTCCGCGTCGACCACTTCGGCGTCCTTCACGTTCGAACCCGGCGCGGACTGCGCGGGCCCGGACGACGCCGCGGTGTGACTCTGCTTGTAGAGCTGCTCGGCAATCGCGTGCGAGGCGTGCTGCAGCTCCTCGGTCGCCTTCCGGATCGCGGCGAGGTCGTCGGTCTGCGCGACGCGGCGCGCCTCGGCGACGGCCGCCTCGACCTTCGACAAGTCGCCGACCGCGATCTTCGTGCGGTTGTCGTCGACCGTCTTCGCCACCTGATAGGCGAGCGAGTCGGCCTGGTTGCGCGCGTCGATCAGGTCGCGCCGCGCCTGGTCTTCCGACGCATGGCTCTGCGCTTCCTTCACCATCCGGTCGACGTCCTCCTTCGAGAGGCCGCTCGAACCGCTGATGGTGATCTTCTGCTCCTTCCCGCTGGCCATGTCCTTCGCCGTCACGTTCACGATGCCGTTGGCGTCGATGTCGAACGCGACCTCGATCTGCGGCACGCCGCGCGGCGCGGGCGGCAGGCCCACGAGATGGAACTTGCCGAGCGTGCGGTTGTCCCGCGCGAGCGGACGCTCGCCCTGCAGCACGTGCACCTCGACGTTCGGCTGGTTGTCGACCGCCGTCGAGAAGATCTCGCTCTTGCGCGTCGGGATCGTCGTGTTGCGCGTGATGAGCACCGTCGTCACGCCGCCCAGCGTCTCGATGCCCAGCGAGAGCGGCGTCACGTCGAGCAGCAGCATGTCCTTGACGTCGCCCGTGAGGACGCCGCCCTGCACCGCCGCGCCGACCGCCACCACTTCGTCGGGGTTCACGCCCTTGTGCGGTTCCTTCCCGAAGAATTCGCGCACGAGCTGCTGCACCTTCGGCATCCGCGTGGAGCCGCCGACGAGCACCACCTCGTCGATCTTCTTCGGATCGACGCCCGCGTCGGAGAGCGCCTGCTTCACCGGCGCCATCGTCCGCTGCAGGAGATCGTCGACGAGCTGTTCGAGCTTCGCGCGCGTCAGCTTCGTCTGCAAGTGCTTCGGCCCGCTGGCGTCCGCGGTGACGAACGGCAGGTTGATCTCCGTCTCCATCGCCGTCGACAGCTCGATCTTGGCCTTCTCCGCGCCTTCCTTCAGGCGCTGCAGCGCCATGCGATCTTTCGACAGATCGATCCCTTCGCTCTTCTTGAACTCGGAGGCGAGCCACTCGATGATGCGGTCGTCGAGATCGTCGCCGCCCAGATGCGTGTCGCCGTTGGTCGCCTTCACCTCGACGACGCCCTCGCCCACCTCGAGGACCGAGATGTCGAAGGTGCCGCCGCCGAAGTCGTACACGGCGATCGTCTCGTCCTTCTTCTTGTCGAGGCCGTAGGCGAGCGCAGCCGCCGTCGGCTCGTTGATGATGCGCAGCACGTTGAGGCCGGCGATCCGGCCGGCGTCCTTCGTCGCCTGGCGCTGCGCGTCGTTGAAGTACGCCGGCACGGTGATCACCGCGTCGGTTACTTTCTCGCCCAGGTAATCCTCAGCGGCCTGCTTCAGCTTCTGCAGGACCATCGCCGAGATCTCGGGCGGCGAGTACTTCTTGCCGCGCGCCTCGACCCAGGCGTCGCCGTTGTCGGCGCGAACGACCTTGTACGGCACGCGCGCGGCTTCCGACGAGACCTCGTCGTGTTTGCGACCCATGAAGCGCTTGATCGAAAACACGGTGTTCTCGGGGTTGGTGACGGCCTGGCGCTTCGCGACCTGGCCGACGAGCCGTTCCCCGTCTTTGGCGAGACCGATCACCGACGGCGTGGTGCGCGCCCCTTCCTGGTTGACGATGACGGTGGGCTGCCCGCCTTCCATCACGGCCACGACCGAGTTGGTCGTGCCGAGGTCGATTCCGATGACTTTTCCCGGCATTTGGTGGATTCCCTCGATTCCTGAAAGTTGAACCGAGTATACGGACAATATGAGCCTGTGTCAAGCACCTTTTCTTAGTTATAGACACTCATAGTGCAACCCACACATCAGCTTCAACTTAGCCGGACGTTTGTGCGATCATCCCCGGATGCGCTCACGCATCCAGGCAATCGCCATCCCCTCCGAGCTCGGCGATTTTTCCGACGAGGTGCGCGCCGTCTTCCTCGAGCTCGGCCGGCTGTTCGGCTCCGAATCGCTCGTCGGGGAATGCTCCCCCGCGCTGGACGTCCACGAGACGGACGATACGCTCGAGATCACCGTCGACCTGCCCGGCGTCGAGGCGTCGGCGATCCGCGTGCTCTCGAAGGCTGACGGTATTCTTGTGGCCGGCGAGAAGGCGGCGCGCCGCGTCCGCGGCGAATCGAGCTTTCACCTCGTCGAGCGCGGCTACGGCCGCTTCGCGCGCGTCGTGCGGCTCGCGGGGCCGTGCGACACGTCGAAGGCGCAGGCGTCGCTGGCCGATGGCGAGCTGCGCATTTCGATCCCGAAAATCGGCGATCGCCGCGGCCGCGCCGTGCCGATCCCGGTCGCCGTCAGGGCTGATGGATGACGATGCGGATTCTGTTCATCGGCGACATCGTCGGGCGTCCCGGGCGCGAGCTGGTGCGGACCGGCCTGCACGGCCTCGTCGAGCATTACCGGGCCGACCTCGTGATCGCGAACGCGGAGAACGCCGCCGCCGGTTTCGGCGTCACGCGCGAGATCGGCGATCAGTTGCTCGAGTGGGGCGTCGACGTGATGACGTCGGGCAATCACATCTGGGACAAGAAGGAGGCGCTCGACTACATCGGCACGGAGCCGCGGCTGCTGCGGCCCGCGAATTATCCGGCGGGCGCGCCCGGCAACGGCAGCTATCTCGCGCGCACGCGCGACGGCCGATCGGCCGGCGTCGTCAACGCGATGGGCCGCGTGTTCATGCTGAACATCGACGATCCGTTCCAGGTCGTGCCGCGCGAGATCGAATCGCTGCGGCAGCGCACGCGGATCGTGTTCGTCGATTTCCACGCGGAGGCCACGTCGGAAAAAATCGCGATGGGATGGCATCTCGACGGCAAGGCGACGGCCGTGATCGGCACGCATACGCACGTGCAGACGGCCGACGAGCGTATCCTGCCGAAGGGCACGGCCTATCTCACCGACGTCGGCATGACCGGGCCGCACGATTCGATCATCGGCGTCGACGTGGAGCCGGCGCTGAACCGCTTCCTGACGGCGCTGCCGCAGAAATTCGAGACGGCGACGGGCAACCCGCGGCTGAACGCGATCCTCGTCGAGGCCGACGAGGGGAGCGGCCGCGCGACCGACATCGAGCGCATCAGCCTCAGCGCCGGAGAACTCCAGGAGCTCGCGGACATCGCCGATGACCGACCTGTTCGATCGTCCGTTTGAGGAAGAGGACGCCCCGCCGGAGACGCCGAAGCAGTCGGCAGTCGGCCGTCCGGCTGCGCGGAGGATCTACACCGTCACCGAGCTGACCGTCCGCGTTCGCGATCTGCTCGAGCAGGAATTCTTCGAGGTGTGGGTCGAGGGCGAGCTCTCGAACTGCAAGATCTGGAACACCGGCCACCTGTATTTCACGTTGAAGGACGGCGCGTCGCAGGTGCGCGCCGTCATTTTCCGCTCCGCGCTGCGCTATCTGAAGTTCAAGCCGGCCGACGGCCTGCGCGTCGTCGCGCGCGGGCGGCTGTCGGTGTACGAGCCGAAGGGCGAGTATCAGCTGGTCTGCGAGCACCTGCAGCCGCAGGGGCTCGGCGAGCTGCAGCTCGCCTTCGATCAACTGAAGCAGCGGCTGCAGGCCGAGGGGCTCTTCGACGCGGCGCGCAAGCGTCCGCTGCCCGCGCTGCCGCGCAAGATCGGCATCGTCACGTCGCTCGAGGGCGCGGCCATCCGCGACATCATCAAGGTCCTGCGCCGCCGGTATGCGAATGCGCACCTGGTGATCTGTCCGGCGCGCGTGCAGGGGCAGGACGCGGCGCCCGACGTGGCGCGCGCGCTGCGGCAGATCGGGCGCGTGAAGGGGGTCGACGTCGTGATCCTCGGCCGCGGCGGCGGATCGATCGAGGATCTGTGGGCCTTCAACGAGGAGATCGTCGCGCGCGCGATTTCGCGCGTTCCCATCCCCGTGATCTCGGCCGTCGGACACGAGACCGACGTCACGATTGCCGACTTCGTCGCCGACCTGCGCGCGCCGACGCCGTCGGCTGCCGCCGAGATCGTCGTCTCGGCGAAGGAGCAGTTCTGCAACCGGATCGATCGGCTCGCCGATCGGCTGCAGGCGTCGGCGCACGCGCGGGTTCAGCGGCTCGCGCGCCGCGTCCACGTCGCCGACGGACGGCCGGCGTTCGCCGGCTTTCGCGCGCGTCTCGCGATGCGCGAGCGCCGTGCGTCCGAGGTGTCGCACGCGCTGACGCGGTTCGCGCGCGCCGCCGTCGCATCCCGCGCGCGGCGGGTGCAGGCACTCGAGCGGCAGCTCAGGACCTACGACGCCGGCCGGCGCCTCGCGCGCATCAAGACCGCGCTGGTGGCATCGACAGGGCGGCTGCACCAGGCGATCGGCGTGCGGCGCCATCGCGCGGCGGCGCAGGTGGGCGCGGTGGCCGCGCGCCTCGACGCGCTCAGCCCGCTCGCGGTGCTCGGCCGCGGCTACGCCGTTGCGTGGAACGCCGACAAGACGCGCGTGCTGCGCGACGCGGCGTCGGTGTCGCCGGGCGACGTCGTGCGCGTCACCTTGAGCCGCGGCGAAATTGAAGCTAAGGTGTCGAGGAACCAGTGACCGACACCTCGATCAAGGACTTCGAAGCGGCGATCGCCGAGCTCGAAGGCATCGTGAAGAAGCTCGAGGAAGGCGACCTGCCGCTCGAGCACTCGCTCCAGTTGTACGAGCGCGGCGTCCAGCTCTCGCGCTTCTGCCACGCGCGGCTCGAGGAAGCCGAGCGGCGCATCGAGATCCTCAACGAGCACGGCGAGCTGAAGGCGGCGCCCGGCTCCTTCGCCGATGATTCGGAGCGCGGCTGATTGCGCCCGTGTCCGAGCCGCTCGCCCCTTTTCTCGAACGCGTCCGTCGCCGCGTAGACGAGGCGCTCGATCGCCATCTGCCGTCGCCGCCCGTGTGCCCCGAGATCGTCGCGGCGGCGATGCGCTACAGCGTCTTCGCCGGCGGCAAGCGGCTGCGTCCCGTCCTGACGCTGGCCGCCGCCGACGCGATCGATCGCAGCGCCTTCGATCTCGCGCTGCCCGCGGCCTGCGCGATCGAGCTGATCCACACCTACTCGCTCATCCACGACGATCTCCCCGCGATGGACGACGACGAACTGCGCAGAGGACGGCCGACGCTGCATGTCGTCTACGGCGACGGGATTGCGATTCTCGCCGGCGACGGCCTCCACGCCGAGGCGTTCACGCTGCTCGCGCGCGAACCGGCCATCGACGACGCGAAGATCATCGCGCGAAAGATCGACGTCATCCGCGTGATCGGCGAGGCCGCCGGGCCGGCGGGCATGGTCGGCGGACAGGCGATCGATCTGCAGGCCGCGGGGCAGGTGCCGGGGCACCCGGCGACGCTCGACGCCGACGGCCTCCGCGCGATGCACGCGCGGAAGACCGGCGCATTGATTCGCGCGGCGGCGATGAGCGGAGCGATCATGGCGGGTGCATCCGGCGACGTCGTCCGCGCCGTCGATCGGTACGCGTCGGAGATCGGCCTCGCGTTCCAGATCGTCGACGACATCCTCGACGTCGAAGGCGACGCCGCGTCGCTCGGCAAGTCGGCGGGCAAGGACGCCGCCGCGTCGAAGCCGACCTACCCGGCGCTCTTCGGGCTCGAGCGCTCGCGGCAGCTCGCGGGCGAGTGCGTGCAGCGCGCCCACGCCGCGCTCGACGCCGCGCGCCTCTCGGCGAGCCATCTCGGCGCGATCGCCGAATGGGTCGTCTCGCGCACGTCATGACGAGTGGCTAAGCAGCGCCTCGATGTCGTGCTGGTCGATCGCGGCCTCGCGCCGTCGCGCGAGCGCGCGCGCGCGCTGATCCTCGCGGGCCAGGTGATGGTCGACGGCCAGGTCGTGTCGAAGGCCGGCGCGCCGGTTGCGACCGGCGCGACCGTCGCGCTCACGACTCCGGATCATCCGTACGTCGGGCGTGGCGGCGTGAAGCTCGCCGGCGCGCTCGACGCGTTCGCGATCGATCCGCGCGGCCGCCGCGCGCTCGACGTCGGCGCCTCGACCGGCGGCTTCACCGACGTGCTGCTCCAGCGCGGCGCCGAGAGCGTCGTCGCGCTCGACGTCGGGCGCGCGCAGCTCGACTGGCGGCTGCGCACCGACCCGCGCGTCGTCGTGCGCGAGGGCGTCAACGCGCGCGCGCTCACCGCAGACGATGTGCCGCATCGCGTGTCGCTCGTGACGATCGACGTGTCGTTCATCTCGCTGAAGCACATCCTCCCGGCGCTTCCGCCGTTTCTCGATCCGGCCGCGGACGTCGTCGCGCTGGTGAAGCCGCAGTTCGAGGCGGGGCGCGAGGAGGTCGGCAAACACGGCATCGTGTCCGACCCCGCCGTGCACGACGCGGTCGTCGCGCGCGTTGCCGAGTACGGCGACGCGTGCAGGCTGACGCGCGTCGCGATGGCGCCCTCGTCTATAACAGGCGCGACCGGCAACCAGGAGTTCTTTCTGCACCTTCGTTTTCGCGGGGCGTCGGATACGATGTCGTCATGAGGCGCGTCGGGATCGTCGCGAAGGCGGATCTCCGGCAGGCGACGCAGCAGCTGGCCGACGTCGAGAGCTGGCTGCGGCAGCGCGGGCTCGAGGCGCTCGTCGAGACGGCGACGGCCGCGTTGATGGCGCCCGCGCCCGACCGCCGCGTCGCCGACAAGGCGTCGCTCGCCGGCGAGGTGGATCTGATCGTCGTCCTCGGGGGCGACGGGACGCTGCTGTCGGTGGCCGATTCGGCCGCCGCCGCGGGCGCCGACGTGCCGATCCTCGGCGTCAACTTCGGCAGCCTCGGCTTTCTCACCGAAGCGACGCTGCCGGAGCTGTACACCTCGCTCCAGGCGGCGATCGACGGCCGGGCGCGCGTCGAGCCGCGCATGATGCTGCGCGCGACGACCATCCGCGGCGGCGCGCCGCTGCCGGAGCACCTCGCGCTGAACGACGTCGTCGTCACGAAGACGGCGCGCGCGCGGATGACGGATCTCTCGGTCTCGGTCGGCGACGAGTTCGTCACGCGCGTGAAGGCGGACGGGTTGATCGTCGCGACGCCGACGGGGTCGACGGCCTACAACCTCGCCGCCGGCGGGCCGATCGTGCAGCCGACGATCGACGCGCTGGTATTGACGCCGATCGCCCCGCACATGCTCACCAATCGCCCGATTGTGATCCCGGCCACGTCCCTGGTCCGCGTGCAGCCGCAGATGACCGAGCGCGACGAGCTGTACGTTACCTTCGACGGCCAGGCGGGGTACGAACTGCGCGCGGGCGACGAGATCCGGATCCGCTGCGCCGAGCGGCGCGTCCGGCTGCTGCGCCCCTCGTCGCGCAGCTACTTCGACGTCCTGCGGCAGAAACTGAAATGGAACGAACGCTGACGACGGCAACCTGAATCAGTCGGCAGTCGGCAGTCCCAGTCGGCAGTCGGCAGCTTGCCGCGCCGAAGCGCGAAGCGCGAAGGCGGGTCGACGGGACGGCGTTTACAACTCGACGAATGTCTTCAGCCGATCCAGCGCGCTGTCCCAATCCGCCGCGATCGTATCGAGGCTTCGGCGCGCGGCGTCGAGCCGTTTCGGCGCAAGCTCCCAGCGCGTCGCCCGGCCGACGCGCTGGCGGCGCACCAGGCCGGCCACGAGCAGCACCTGGAGGTGCTTCGTGACGGCCTGCCGCGTGACGCCGGCGCCGACCGTGAGACGAACGATCGATGTCGGTCCGCCGGACGAGAGCCGCGCGATGATCGCCAGGCGTGTCTCGTCGCCGAGCGCGGCGAAGACAGGCGCCGCGTGGCCCAGGCGCGGCGCGGCGAGCCTACGAAGCGGCGGCGAGATGACGTGCGATCGACTCCATTTGCCACGCCCAGCCTTCATCGTTCCTCCGGTACGCGTCGCCGCGGCGCGTCGCGGGAACCGCGTCGAAGCCGGACTCGACGACTTTGAGCAGCGTGCCCCCCTCGACATCGGAGAGCTCGAAGGTGACGAGCGTCTCAGGCTCGTTCGAGACGTCGAGGTTCGGATCGACGACGCCGGGCTTCCAGCGCCAGGCGAACACGCGCTCCGGCTCCATGCGCGCGATGGTGACGTCCCACGTCAAGTGCTCGTACCCCTTGTGCGTGACGGCGCCGGTGACGCGGGCGCCTGGGCTGAACACGCCGTCCACACGGACGCCGAACCACTCGCCGAATTCGCGCGCGTCGGTGAGCGCGCGCCAGACGCGGGCGCGCGGCGCGCGGAGCACGACCTGCTTCTCGATCCGATCGGTCTGAAGCCCGGGCATACGCAACCTCCTGGTTGCCTTATGTTGGATCGCGGCCGCTGCAATATGCAACCATTTAGTTGCTCATTGCCCCGGAGTGCCGACCGCCTTCGCGCTTCGCGCGTCGGCGCGGCAAGCTGCCGACTGCCGACTGCCGACTGGGACTGCCGACTGATTCCGGGACTGACTCAGGGCTTTGCCAGCTCCGCGACGAAGGCGGGCGTCTCCGGCTCCCCGGCGAAGAACGTCTTCGGCAGTTTCCTCGTCAGCGCCCAGCGGTGCAGCCAGGTGATGCCGCCGCCGCCGACGTAGGTGTCCGGCGTCCCGAACGCGGGATCGTCCAGCGCGCGCTCGAGCGGGATGAACGTGTAGCCGCGGCGCTCGAACATCGCGGCGAGATCGCCGAAGCGATCGGCGTTCAGCATGTTGGCGTGCACGAGGAGGATCTGGCGGATGTCGCGGTCGAAGAGCTCGCGCGCGTTGCGCTCGAAGTACTCGACCTTCGCTTCCATGTAGGGCACGTACGCGTCGGCCACGCGCGCCGCGGCGTCGCGCGCGCCGCGCGCCAGCGCGCGATCGTACGCGCCGGCAAAGATGTACTCGTCGTTGTCGATCGTCACCGGCGCCACGCGGTAGCCGCGCGCGGCGAGAAAGCGCTCGAACGCCTCGCGCGTCTCGAGGCTGCGGCCGGCGTGCAGAAACGGGTGGCGGAAGAAGCGGACCGGCCGCCCGCGCTCGCGCGACAGGCGGCCGATGATCGCGTCGCCCTTCGCGACGTCGGCCTCGAACACGTCGAGCGGCGTCGAATGCAGATCGAGATGCGAGAACCCGTGGTTGCCGAGCTCCGCGCCGGCGTCGAGCCATCGGCCGAGCAGCGCGACGCGGGCCTCGTCGATCGCGCCGTCCGGCGTGTGGGCCTTGTTCTCGTTGACGAAGGCGGCGACCGGCACGTGATGCGCGGTAATCGCGCGAACGAGCTTCGTCGTCAGCTCGAGGCTCGACGCCGCGTCGCGCGGGAGGACGCCTGCGATCGGCAGGTCGTCGAAGGTGATCGCCACTTCGCGCGCGGCCGGCGCGCCGCGCGCGCCCACGGCGAGCATAGCGGCCAGCAGGCAGGCGGTCGCGGCGCGGCGCACGGCTACCGCCCGGGCCGGCGCGCTCGCGGCCTCGCAGGCGCGCTCGACCGACGCGAGCCGAGCGATCCGTCCGCCGTTCCGGCGGTTCCCGTCTTTCCTGGTTTTCCCGCGGCCGCCGCCGGCGCCGCGCCCGCCGCCGCGCGCTCGGCCCTGAAGTACTCGATCTGGTACTTCTGCACGTTGCGATTGTGCTCCTCGAGCGTGCGCGCGAACTCGTGCGTGCCGTCGTTGCGGCTGACGAAATACAGATAGTCGGCGTCCGCCGGATTGAGCGCCGCCTCGAGCGAGGCGCGGCCCGGCGACGCGATCGGCCCCGGCGGCAGGCCCGGATGGCGATACGTGTTGTACGGCGACTCGAGCGCCAGATCCGCTTTGTGGATGTTGCCGTCGTAGCGGCCCGCTTTCGCGAGCGCGTAGATGACCGTCGGATCGCACTGCAGCGGCATCCCGATGCGCAGGCGCGTCGTGTACACCGCGGCGACCAGCGGCCGCTCATCCGCCGTGGCCGTCTCCTTCTCGACGATCGAGGCGAGCGTCACCGCCTGCCGCACCGTCAGCCCGCGCGCCGCCGCGCGGCCGCGCATCTCCGGCGTGAAGACGTGCGTGAAGCGCCCGACCATCAGCCGCATCATCTTCGCCGCGTCCGTGTGCCGCGAGAGCAGATAGGTCTCGGGAAAGAGGTACCCTTCGAGGTCGGCGGCGGCGGGATCGAGATCGCGAACGAGCGACGCATCCTTCGACGCGGCGACGAACGACGCCGCCGATCCCACGGCGTGCGATTCGAAGATCTTCGCCATCTCCGCAATCGTCAGCCCTTCCGGAAACGTCACGGTGATCACGAAAACGTCGCCGCGCGCGAGCTTGTCGATGACCTCGAACGGCGTCATCGCGCGGTCGAACCGGTACTCGCCCGCTTTCAGGTGACGCCCCTGCCTGCTGCTCCACAACGCGAGGCGGAAGGTCGACACGTCGCGCACGACGCCCGCCGCGGCGAGACGCTGCCCGATCGCCGCGCTGCCCGATCCCTGCGGCAGATCGACGAACTGCTCGCTCGCGTCGTAGCCGCGATACGGCTGGTTCACGCGGACGTACATGTACGCGGCCGCGGCGCCCGCGAGCAGCACGATGACGAAGACGAACAGCAGGAACTTCCTCACGCGTCCTTTGCGCCTTTGTGTCTTACCCGCCCGACCCGCCCGACTCATCGGTCCTGTCGAGGTAATCCTGCAAAATAATCGCCGCCGCCGCTGCGTCGAGCTTCGCCTTCCTCTTCCGCCAGTCGCGCTCGCCCTTCGCAAGACGGCTCTCGGCTTCACGGCTCGTCAGCCGCTCGTCCTCCACCGCGATCGGCAATTCCGTGCGGTCCGCGAGCGCGGCGATGAACGCGCGCACGCGCGCCGACGCCTCCGACGCGCGGCCGTCGAGCCGCACGGGCAGCCCGACGACGATCGCCGCCAGCCCATCGTCTTCGCGGGCGAGCGAGGCGATGCGATCGGCGACGCGATCGACCGCGTCGCTGTCGCTCGCCACGACGAGCGTCTCGAGCGGGCGCGCGAGCGTCGCGCTCGCGTCGCTGATCGCGAGGCCGACGCGGCGCGCGCCCACATCCACCGCGAGAACCCGCCGTCCCATCGCCCGATGTTATAATTTGTTGCTCCCTCATCAGCCGTGAAACGACTGCTTCCCGTGCTGCTCCTCGCCTCGCTCGCCGCGCTCGCGGCGTGCGGGCCGCGGCGTCCGCCGGAGCTGTTCAAGCAGAAGCTCGTCATTCTCGGCTTCGACGGCATGGATCCGCATCTCGTCCGGAAATGGATGGACGAGGGGCGACTGCCGAACATGAAAAAGCTGGCGTCGCGCGGCAGCGGCGTGCGCGCGCTCGGCACGACGCATTCGCCGGAATCGCCAACCGCGTGGGCCTCGTTCGCGACCGGCGTCAACGCCGGCAAGCACAACATCTACGACTTCCTGATCCGCGACACGGCGACGTATCTGCCCGATCTCGGCATGGTGCACTTCGAGCCGCCGCATTTCATCCTGAACTACATCCCGGTGTCGAAGCCGGTCGTCGAATCGATTCGCGGCGGCACGTCGTTCTGGGTCACCGCGGGGCGCGCGGGCGTGCGCTCGAGCATGCTGACGGTGCCGGTCACGTTCCCGCCCGAAGACGTGCCGAACGGCGAGCTGCTCTCGGGGCTGCCGCTGCCCGACATCCGCCGCACGATGGGCACGTTCTATTACTTCGGTACGGATCTCAGCCGCTACGAAGAGGGCAACACCGAGTTCGGCGGGATCCTGAAGCGGCTCGTCTTCGACGGCGACGTCGCGCAGACGGAGCTGGTCGGCCCGCCGAACCCGATCGTGAAGCAGCAGCTGCGCGAGGCGCGCGCGAAGGCGCGGCCGTCGGCGCTGACCGACGCCGGGAAGATGAAGATCGCCGAGCTCGAGGCGCGCGAGGACGTCCGGCTGCCGGTGACGATTCACTGGAACCGCGCGGGGCGCTCGGCGACGATCGACATCGGCGACACCACGGTGCATCTCGACGAGCACCAGTGGAGCAAGTGGATCAACCTCGATTTCTCGATCAACCTGCTCCTGCGCGTGCACGGGATGGCGCAGATGTACCTGATCGGCGCCGGTCCGGAGCTGCAGCTGTACATCTCGCCGGTGAACTGGAAGCCGGACCAGCCGCCGGCGCCGATGTCGTCGCCGCGGTCGCTCTCCGCCGATCTCTACGAGCGGCTGGGGCCGTACCGCACGCTCGGCTGGGCCGAGGCGACGTGGCCGCTCAACGAGGATCGCATCGACGAGAAGACGTTCATGGACGATCTCTACCGCGCGTTCGACGATCGCGCGCAGGTGATCCTCCAGCGGATCGACGCGAAGCAGTGGGACCTCGTCGTCGGCGTCATCGAGTCGACCGATCGCGTGCAGCACATGATGTGGCGGCTCATCGATCCGTCGCATCCGATGTACGACAAGACGCTCGCGGCCAAGTACGGCGACGCGATCGAGCGCGTCTACCGCCGCTGCGACGACTTCGTCGGCGAGGTCGTGTCGCGCATCGATCCGGCGACGCCGGTGCTCATCGTCTCCGATCACGGCTTCCACTCGTTCCGGCAGTCGGTGAACCTCAACACCTGGCTGGTGCAGGAAGGGTTCATGGCGATTCAGGGCCAGCAGCCGGGCGAGAAGAAGCTGCAGGATCTGTTCGGCGGGAGCGGCACCTTCTGGGAGAACGTCGACTGGTCGCGGACCCAGGCGTACGCGATGGGCCTCGGCCAGATTTACGTCAACCTCAAAGGCCGCGAGGGCCACGGCACCGTCTCATCCGAGAACTCGAACCACGTGCAGGACGCGCTCGTCGCCCGCCTGTTGACGATGACGGACCCGAAGACCGGCGCGAAGATGGTCGAGGCGGTCTACAAGCGGGACGACATCTACCGCGGCGGCTTCGTCGGCAATGCCGCGGAGCTCCAGGTCGGCCTGGCCGACGGCTACCGCGTCTCGTGGCAGTCGACGCTGGGCGGCTCGCCGCCCGGGCTCGTCTACCCGAACATGAAGAAGTGGTCGGGCGACCACGGCTCGTACGACTACAAGCAGACCGCCGGCACGCTCATCTCGAGCCGCCCGATCGACCCGGCCGACGTGGACATCATGGACATCGCGCCGACGGTGTTGAAGTATTTCGGGGTGCCGATACCTCCGGATATAGATGGCAAGCCGATCTACTGACGGACGACGTACAACGCAGAGCACGCAGAGCACGCAGAGATCAATAGTCTCTGCGGTCTCCGCGTGTTCTGCGTTGATCGTCGTCACGGCGTCGCTCTTCGCGCAGCAGCCCGATCGCGCGCGGACGGAGGCGCTCGCGCGGCGCGCGACCGAGCGTCTCCAGACGCTGCAGCGTGAAGCCGATCGGCTCGCGTCCGAGGAGCGGTCGCTGCTGAACGACGTCAAGAAGCTCGAGGTGGAGCGGCAGCTGCGCGTCGAGGAGCTGAAGCGCGTCGAAGCCGACGCGGCGCAGGTGCAGGCGGACCTCGACGCGACCAACGCGCGCATGACGTCGCTCGAGGCCGCCGACCGTGCCGAGACGCCGGAGCTGCGCGCGCGGCTCGTCGAGATCTACAAGCTCGGGCAGGCGCGGTATCTGCGGCTGCTGCTCGCGACCTCCGATCTGCGGCAGCTCGGTCAATCGACGCGCACCGTCGCCGCGCTCGCCAAGCTCGATCGCGATCGCATCGCGTCGCACGCGCGCACGCTCGCCGAGCTGCAGCGCGAGCGCAAGACGCTGCAGGATCGGCAGGCGCAGCTCGCCGCGGCGCGCGCGGCCGCGGGGCGCGCGAGCGCGGCCGCCGAGCGCGCCGCGATCGCGCGCAACGATCTCATTCGCGACATCGATCGCCGGCGCGACCTCAACGCGCAGCTCGCCGGCGAGCTCCAGTCGGCGCAGCAGCGCGTCCAGGCGGCGCTGCGCGACCTCGCCGCCGGCGGCGCGGCGGCCGACAGCGTGTCGCTGCCGCTGCGGCCCTTCCGCGGCGACATTCCCTGGCCGGTCGCCGGCACCGTCGCGCGCCGCTTCGGCCGCACGACGAGCGTGTCCGGCGCGTCGAACGGCATCGAGATCGCCGCGCCCGAGGGCGCCGAGGCGCGCGCCGTGCACGACGGCGTCGTCGCGTTCGCGGGCACGTTTTCCGGATTCGGGAATCTCGTGATCCTCGATCACGGATCGCAGTCGTTCAGCCTGTACGGCGATCTGCTCGATATCGGCGTGAAAAAGGGCGTCCGCGTCGAGCAGGGGCAGCGCGTGGGCACGGCCGGCCCGACCTCGTCCGGCGCGAGCGGCCTCTACTTCGAGCTGCGCGTCGACGGTCAGCCGGTCGATCCCTTACAATGGCTTAGGAGACGGTAGCTGATATGAGCTCTCGCACCCGCGTCATCGTGATGTCCATCACCGCCCCCGTGGTCGCGTTCGCGATCCTCGGCGGCTTCCTCGGCAAAGTGATGGCGCGCGAGGAGACCTATCAGCACCTCCGGATCTTCGACGACGTCGTCGGGATGATCGCGAACTACTACGTCGAAGAAGCCGACATGGACAAGGTGATGCTCGGCGCGATGCACGGGCTCGCCGACTCGCTCGACCCCGACAGCGCGTATCTGACGCCCGCCGAAGTGAAGCAGGTGGAGAGCGGCTCGCCGCTGCCGCCGGCCGGCGTCGGGCTCGAGCTCACGCGTCAGTACTATCTGCGTGTGATTGCCGCGCGCGACAATTCGCCGGCCGCGAAGGCCGGGCTGCGCACCGGCGACTACGTGCGCGCGATCAACGACAAGCCGACGCGCGAGATGTCGGTGTGGGAAGGCATGCGCGCGCTGCGCGGCGCGCCCGGATCGAAAGTGTCGGTGACGATCATCCGCGGCAACGCCGCCGATCCTCACGTCGTGGAGCTGACGCGCGAGGCGGAGCCGGCGTCGGCCGTCAGCGCGCGGATCGCCGCGCCGGGCGTGGGCTACGTGCGCGTCGCGGCGCTCGGCCGCGAAACCGCCGGCCAAGTGAAGACGAACGTCGACGACGTCGTGAAGCGCGGCGCGGCGAAGGTGATCGTCGACGTGCGCCGCGTCTCGAGCGGCGCGATCGACGACGGGCTCGCGATGGCGCGCCTGTTCGTCGCCAAGGGCACGCTCGCGCAGCGCGAGGGAAAGAACGGCGCGCGCGAAACGATCGCCGCCGGCGCCGGCGACGGCGCGATCACCGTTCCGATCGTCGTCCTGATCGACACCGGCACGTCGGGCGCCGCGGAAGTGTTCGCGTCGGCGCTCGCCGGCAACAACCGCGCGGAGCTCATCGGCGAACACACGATCGGCCGCGCTGCGTCGCAAAAGCTCGTCCGGCTGCCCGATGGCGCCGGCCTCTGGCTGTCCACCACCCGCTACCTGACGCCGTCGGGCGCGCCGCTGAACGAAAAAGGCCTCGAGCCGACCGTCGCCGTCGACGAGTCCGAGGCCGTCGAGTTCGGCCAGCCCGCGCCGACGACCGATCCCATCCTCGACAAGGCGATCGAGCGCCTCACCGAGAAGAAAGCCGCGTAATCGCGTCATCGGGTAATTGCGTCATCGAGTCATCGGGTAATTGTGATTGGCAATTACCAGATCTCCCATTTACCCGATTACCAGATTCACCGTATACTGATCGTTCGTCTAACGTCCGTCATTGCACGATGTAGGCGCGTAGCTCAGAGGTTAGAGCGCCTGCTTGACACGCAGGAGGTCGGTGGTTCGAGTCCACCCGTGCCTACCAACCTTCGCTCGCCCGAAACGCGAGCGAGCTTGGGTTGGCGAGCCAGCCCTTCGCGCGAAGGTTGTCCACCGTAGCGGCGAAGCCGCGGAGGTGGACAGCGGTTACCCATGAGTCAGATCACCGTCACGCTTCCGGATGGATCGAGTCGCAGCGTGCCCGCCGGCACGACGGCGCGCGACGTCGCGGAGGGGATCTCGCCGCGGCTGGCGCAGGCAGCGCTCGGAGCCGTTGTCGACGGCAAGCTGGTGGACCTCGCGCACCCGCTGCAGCGCGACGCCACCGTCCGCATCGTCACCGACAAGAGCGCCGAGGCGCTGCCGCTCTATCGCCACAGCACGGCGCACCTGCTCGCCGCCGCCGTCACGAACCTGTTCCCCGGCGTGCAATGCGGCATCGGCCCCGCCACCGACGAGGGCTTCTTCTACGACTTCGTCGTCCCGCGTCCGTTCGTGCCGGAGGATCTCGAGGCCATCGAGCAGAAGATGAAAGAGCTCGCGGCGCAGGATCTGCCCTACGAGCGACAGATGTGGCCGCGCGAGGAAGCCAAGGCGTTCTTCGCCAAGCGCGGCGAGCCGCTGAAGGTGCAGCTGATCGAGGAGAAGACGGAAGGCCAGAAAGAGGTCTCCTGCTACACGATCAAGGACCGAGAGACCTTCGTCGATTTCTGCGTCGGGCCGCACGTGCCGTCGACGGGCAAGCTGAAGGGGTTCAAGCTGCTCACCACGTCGAACGCGTACTGGAAGGGCGACGCGCGCAATCAGCCGATGCAGCGCGTGTACGGGACCGCGTTCTTCTCCGACAAGGAGCTGAAGGCGTACCTCACGCAGATCGAGGAAGCGAAGAAGCGCGACCACCGCAAGCTCGGTCGCGAGCTCGGGCTGTTCACGTTCCATCAGTGGGCGCCCGGCGCGGCGTTCTGGCAGGACAGGGGCACGACGCTCTACAACACGCTCGCCAACTACATGCGCGGCGTGCTGCTGCCGAACGGCTACGTCGAGGTGAAGACGCCGATCATCTACAACAAGGCGTTGTGGGAGACGTCCGGCCACTGGTCGCACTATCGCCAGAACATGTTCCAGGTGCAGGGCTCCGAAGGGGAGGAAATGGCGCTGAAGGCCATGAACTGCCCGGGGCACTACCTGCTGTACGGGAGCACGGTGCACAGCTACAAGGAGCTGCCGATCCGCTTCCACGAGCAGACGCCGCTGCACCGCAACGAACTGGCCGGCGTCCTCTCCGGGCTGACGCGCGTCCGTCAGTTCGCCCAGGACGATGGGCACTGCTTCGTCATGCAGGAGCAGATCGGCGACGAGGTGGAACGGCTGCTCAAGCTGGTGCAGCGGGTCTACAACGATCTCGGCATGACGTACCAGCCGAAGCTCGGTACGCGTCCGCCTGAGTTTCTCGGCGAGATCGAGAAATGGGATCAGGCGGAGGCGCAGCTCAAGGCGGCGCTCGATCGCGCCGGCATGGACTATCAGCTGAACGAGGGCGACGGCGCGTTCTACGGCCCGAAGATCGACTTCGACGTCACCGACGCGATCGGCCGGAAGTGGCAGTGCGCGACGATTCAGCTCGACTATCAGATGCCGGAGCGCTTCGATCTGAAATACGTCGGCGCCGACAACACCGAGCATCGGGTCGTGGTGATCCACCGCGCGATCTTCGGCAGCTTCGAGCGCTTCATCGCGATCCTGATCGAGCACTACGCCGGCGCGTTCCCGTTGTGGCTGGCGCCGGTGCAGGCGACGGTGCTGCCGATCGCCGACCGGCACCTGCAGTACGCCGCGTTCGTGCGCGATCAGCTGCAGGCCGCGGGGCTGCGCGTCGAGCTCGACGACCGGCAGGAGAAGGTGAACTACAAGATCCGCGAGGCGCAGCTGCAGAAGATCCCCTACATGCTCGTCGTCGGCGATCGCGAGGTCGAGAACAGCACCGTGTCGGTGCGCGAGCGCAGCGGCGGCGACAAGGGCGCGAGCCCGATCGACGGCTTCATCGCCACCGCGCAGGACGAGATCGCGCGCAAGGGGCTGGTACCGGTTACGACGTAAGGAGGCCTTATCGCTTTCGACAGAAATCCCCGCCGCGACGACCGCGTGCGGGTCAACGAACGCATCCGCGTCCGCGAGATCCGCGTCATCGACGACACCGGATCTCAGCTGGGCATCATGCCGCCGCCGCAGGCGCTCGCCATCGCCAAGCAGAAGGGGCTCGACCTCGTCGAGATCTCGCCGACCGCGAACCCGCCCGTCTGCCGGATCATGGACTTCGGCAAGTACCAGTACCAGGAGCAGAAGCGGGCGCGCGAGGCGCGGAAGCACCAGAAGGTGATCGAGGTCAAGGAGATCAAGTTCCGCCCGAAGGTCGACGAGCACGACTACCAGTTCAAGAAGAAGCACATCGAGCGCTTTCTCGAGGACGGCGACAAGGTGAAGGCGACGATCTTCTTCCGCGGTCGCGAGATGGCGCACCCCGAGATCGGCCGGCGCATCCTCGAGCGGCTCGTCGAGGAGCTGCGCGACGTCGCGATCGCCGAGACGCTGCCGCGGATGGAAGGCAACCAGATGCACACGATCCTGACGCGGCGCCCGCAGACCGGCGGCGGCAAGGCGAAGACCACAGGGGCAAAGCAAGTCACGACCACGACGTAGACGCTGGACGAGAGAACATGGCGAAGAAGATCAAACTCAAGACGCACCGCGGGGCCGCCAAGCGGTTCAAGCGGACGAAGAACGACAAATTCCTGCGCGGCGCCGCCTTCAAACAGCACATCCTCACGAGCAAGACGAGGAAGCGGAAGCGCGGGCTCAAAGGGACCACGACCGTGGCGGACGTCGACGCGGCCAAGCTGGCGCGGATGCTGCCCTATCGGTGAAATGACGCAACTAGGAATTGGGAATGTGGAATTTGGAAGGCGTGATCACGAATTCTAGATTCCAAATTCCAAATTCTTGATTGCAGGCTTTAGGAGAGAGAGATGCCGCGGGTCAAGAGGGGAACAGTTCGGCGCGCCAAGCGGAAGAAGCTGCTCGGTCTCGCGAAGGGCTACTACGCCAACAAGAGCAAGCTGTATCGCGCCGCGAAGGAATCGGTCGACACCGCGCTGAAGTACGCGTTCGTCGGCCGCCGGCGCAAGAAGCGCGATTTCCGCCGGCTGTGGATCGTCCGCATCAACGCGGCGGCGCGCGAGCACGGGCTCACCTACGGGCAGTTGGTCAACGGCCTGAAGAACGCCGGCATCACGCTCGATCGCAAGAGCCTCGCCGAGCTCGCGGTGAGCAGTCCGGCCGCGTTCGCGTCGATCGCGAAGCAGGCCAAGGATGCCGCGAAGACGGCGGTCAAAGCCGCCAAAGCCGCCGCTCGCGCGTGAATCGTGAGGGGACTCGGGGACAGTCCCCTAGTCCCCGAGTCCCCAAGTCCCTCGCCATGCTCGATCTCCCGCCCAGCGAAGACGCCGTCGCCGCACACGTCGAGGCGTTCGAGCGCGAGCTCGCGGCGGCCAAGACGGGCCGCGACGCCCAGACGGTCCGCGACCGCTACCTCGGACGCAAGAACTCGATCGTCGCCTCGTGGATGCAGTTGATCGGCGGCGCGCCGCCCGACGCGAAGAAAACGATCGGCCGCCACGCGAACGAGCTGAAGCAGGCGATCGAGACGCGCTGGAAGGCGTACGAAGAGCGCGCGCGCGATCGGGCGCCGGCGGGCGCCGTCGACGTCACGCTGCCGGGCCGCATCCCGCTCCTCGGCCGCCGGCATCCGCTGACGATCGTCCGCGACCGGATGGAATCGATCTTCACGCGCATGGGGTTCACGATTGTCGAAGGCCCCGAGGTCGAGGACGAGTGGCACTGCTTCGACGCGCTCAACATGCCGGCGGAGCACCCAGCGCGCGACATGCAGGACACGCTGTACCTTTCGTCGCCGATGCCGCCGCTCGCGGGCGACGCCGATCCGCGCACGATGCTGCGCACGCACACCTCCGCCGTGCAGATCCGCTACATGCTCACGCACGAGCCGCCGGTCCGCATCGTCGCGCCGGGCAAGGTGTACCGCAAAGACGATCTCGATCTGACGCACACGCCGAACTTCACGCAGATGGAGGGGCTCGTCGTCGGCGAGGGCATCTCGCTCGCCGATCTCAAGGGCACGCTGCTCGCGTTCGCCCGCGACATGTTCGGCGAGCGATCGCGCATCCGCCTGCGCCCGAGCTTCTTCCCCTACACCGAGCCGAGCGCCGAGGTCGACATCAGCTGCTGGTCGTGCGACGGCGCCGGCTGCGCGATGTGCAAGCGGAGCGGGTGGATCGAGATCCTCGGCTGCGGCATGGTCCATCCGGCCGTCTTCGAGGCCGTCGGCTACGACGCCGAAAAGTACACCGGCTTCGCGTGGGGCATCGGCATCGAGCGCGTCGCGCTGCTGCGCTACCAGGTCGAGGACATCCGCCTGTTCTACGAGAACGATTTGAGATTCCTGGAGCAGTTCCCGTACTAGATGCGACTCGTTCTCTCGTGGCTGCGGGACTTCGTCGACATCGACGCGTCGGCTGACGACATCGCCGGGACGCTCGGCCTCCGCGGGTTCGAGGTCGCATCGGTCGAAACGCTCGGCGGCGGCGACGCGGTGATCGATTTCGAGATCACCGCCAACCGCGGCGACTGCCTGAGCGTGCTCGGGCTCGCGCGCGAGGTGGCGACGGCGTTCGATCGTCCGCTTCGCCTCCCCTCGGCCGACGCCGACGCGCGCGTCCGCCTCGCCGCGCTCCCGGTCGGAAGCGCCGAGGGCGTCCACGTGACGATCGATGACGACGAGCTCTGCCCGCGGTACGCCGCGCTCGTCGCCGACGTCGCGATCGGGCCGTCGCCGGCGTGGCTCACGGGGCGCCTCGAGGCGGCGGGCGTGCGGCCGATCAGCACGATCGTCGACGTCACCAACTACGTCAACCTCGAGATCGGCCAGCCGATGCACGCGTTCGACGCGGCGCGGATCGCCGGCGCCGAGATCCGCGTGCGCCGTGCGAAGCCGGGCGAGACGATCACGACGCTCGACGGCATCGATCGCAAGCTCGATCCCGAGATGCTCGTCATCGCCGACCGCGATCGCGCGCAAGCAATCGCCGGCGTCATGGGCGGCGCCGCGTCCGAGGTCTCGGCATCGACGACGCGCGTGGTGTTCGAGAGCGCGTACTTCAAGGCGACCTCCGTGCGGCGCACGAGCAAGCGCCTCGGCCTGAAGACGGACGCGTCGACGCGGTTCGAGCGCGGCGCCGATATCGGCGCGCAGGCGACGGCCATCCAGCGCGCGGCCGCGCTGATGGAGCGGCTCGGCGCTGGCCGGGCGGCCGGATCGATCGTCGACGTCTTCCCGCGGCCGCGGCCGGCGGTCGCGCTGCACCTGCGGCGCGATCGCGTCGCGCGGCTGCTCGGTGCGACGGTGCCGGACGCCGATGCGGAGCGGATCCTGCGCGCGCTGGGCCTGGGCGTCACGCGCACCGCCGACGGCTGGGACGTCGTCGCGCCCACCTTCCGCGTCGATCTCCTGCGCGAAGCCGATCTCATCGAGGAGGTCGGGCGCCACTACGGCTTCGACAAGATCGAGCCGACCTTTCCAGCGCTCACCGAGCTCGCGCCGCCGCCCGACGCGCGCGTCGCGCGCGATCAGCTCGTGCGGCGCCTCCTCACGCCCGCGGGCCTTTCGGAGGCGGTCACGTTCGGCTTCATCGAGAGCAAAGCGGCGGAGCTCTTTGCCGACGACACGATGCGCGTCGCCAACCCGCTGTCTGGGAAATTCGAAACGCTGCGTCCCTCCATGCTGCCCGGGCTCGTCGACGCCGTCGCGCATAACCGCCGCCACGGCCGCCGCGACGTGCGGCTCTTCGAGGTGGGCACGCGCTTCGCGGCGGCCGGCGAGACGCGCGCGGTGGCCGTCGCCTGGACCGGCTCCGCGACAATCGATCACTGGTCGGGCGCCGCACGAGAGGTCGACTTCTTCGACGTCAAGGGGATCGCCGAGCACGTGGCGGGCGCCTTTCGCGTCGCCGTCCGCTTCGAGCCGTTGCGCGCGCCGTATCTGGTCGCCGGCCAGGCAGCGTCGATCGTCGTGGCCGAGGGGGCGGAGCGCGGCGCTTCGCTCGGCCTCGCCGGCGTGCTCGCGCCGAACGTCGCCGATGCGCGCGGGCTGCCGCGCCAGGATCGCGTCTGCGTTGCGGAGCTCGACCTCGATCTGCTCGATCGCGCGCGCGCGATCGTGAGCGACGCCGCCGTTCCGCTCGCGCGGTATCCGTTCGTCGTCCGCGACCTCTCGATCGTGGTGGCCGAGACCTTGCCTGCGGAAATCATTCGTGGCACCATTCTCACCGCCGGACGCAGCCTGCCGGCGCCGCTCGTGGCCTCCACCTTCTTCGATCGGTATCAGGGCAAAGGGGTGCCCGAGGGCGCGGTGAGCTTGTCGGTGCGGCTGACGTTCCAGGCGCCCGATCGCACACTGACCGACGCCGAGGTGAACCAGAGCGTCGACGCGATTCTGGCCGCGCTCGTCCGCGAGCACGGCGCGATACAACGATAGGCGGCGAACTCGAGAGGCGTTTCCGTGGGACCCGTTATGGCGAAGACCGCGACGCGAAGTGTGGAGCTCGAGCCGATCGATCGCCTCGAGGAGAAGGTGAAGCTGCTCGTGGGCATGATCGAGCGGATGAAGTCGGAGCAGGCGCGCGCCGCCGAGGAGAACCAGCGGCTGGCGCGCGAGCTGGACGCGATGCGCTCCCGCCTCGCGTCGGCCGATTCGGTGACGACCGAGCTGTCGGCGCTCAAGCAGGAGCGCGACGTGATCCGTACGCGCGTCGCCGACATGCTCGAGCAGCTCGAGGCGCTCAGCCTCTGACGTCCGCGCCGGGAGCCGCCGGGCTCCGCGCGCCGGACGGCTGCGTACGCCCACGTCATATGGCACCAGACAGCGGTACCGTCGTCTCGGTCGAAATCCACGGGCAGCGCTACCCAATCCGCAGCGCGCTCGACGCCGAGTACGTCGCGCGCCTCGCGCTCTACGTGGACGAAAAGATGCGCGCCGCCGCCGAGACGACGCCGACGGGCGACTCGCTGCGCCTCGCGGTCCTCACGGCGCTCAACGTCGCCGACGAGCTGTTCCGCTGCCGCGCCGCGAACCGCGAGCGCACGGGCGAGATCGCCGAGCGCGCCGGCGAGCTCGAACGCCTGATCGATCGCCTGCTCATGGCGTGAGTGCACGCGGCGGCACGCCGCGCGCGCCCGCCAAATCCCGCGCTTGAACGGCGGCCGGAGAACCGCTAGGATTGTCCGCGAGGGTTCGAGTTCCCTGCTTTGCGCGTGATGGCGGTAGGCTCGTTTGAGCCAACGTTTTACCCAAGTGAGTCGCGACGCCGCGTGGTGTGCATGCCTCTGTAACGAGGAAGCC
>Ga0075425_100000262_pt1 | contig 48420 bp, 44 predicted proteins | sample SoiMethybrSBSTD4_FD_75300 | JGI IMG/M metagenome (GOLD analysis project Ga0075425, IMG submission 75300) | Bulk soil microbial communities from a Populus tree surrounding site in Tennessee, USA - Soil MetaG P. TD hybrid SBSTD4 | ecosystem: Environmental > Terrestrial > Soil > Tree plantation... | reverse complement strand
TCAAAGATACCAGCAGCACCCATGCCGCCACCAACGCACATCGTCACCATGCCGTAGCGCGCGTTGCGCCGTTTCATCTCGTGGAGCAGCGTCGTCGTCAACTTCGCGCCAGTGCAGCCGAGCGGATGGCCGAGCGCGATCGCGCCGCCGTTGACGTTCAGGCGATCGGGATCGATCGGCAGCGCGCGAAGACAGGCCAGCACCTGCGCGGCGAACGCCTCGTTCAGCTCGATCAGATCGATTTGATCGAGAGTGAGGCCGGCGAGCTTGAGCGCCTTCTGAATCGCGGGCACCGGGCCGACGCCGAAGCGCTCCGGCTCGACGCCGGCGGTCGCGAAGGTGACAAAACGCGCCATCGGCGTCAGGCCGGCGGCCCTGGCGCGCTCGGCGGAGGTCACGATCACCGCGGCGGCACCGTCGCTCGTCTGCGAGGAATTGCCGGCCGTCACCGTGCCTTTGGCGTGAAACGCCGGTCGGAGCTTAGCCAGCGCCTCCGCTGACGTATCGCGCCGCGGCCCTTCGTCCACCGCGAAGGCCACTTTTTCCACAGGGGGTCGGGAAGGGTTTTTCGGGGTTTTCGAAAACCCTTCCCGACCCCCTGTGGAAATCAGGGCGGCGGTCACCGGGACGATTTCCTCAGCGAATTTGCCGCTGTCGATCGCGGCGAGCGCGCGCTGGTGACTGCGCAGCGCGAACGCGTCCTGCTCCTCGCGCGAGATAGACGACTCGCGCGCGTGGTTCTCGGCGACCAGGCCGGTGCTGAGATAGACGTCAGGATAGCTGTCGATCAGCGTGGGATTCGGCGCGATCTTGTTGCCGCCCATCGGTACCAGGCTCATCGACTCGGTGCCGCCGGCGACAATCGCCTGCGCGAAGCCGCACATGACCCGCTCCGCCGCATACGCAATCGCCTGCAGGCCAGACGAGCAGAATCGATTGACGGTGACCGCCGACGCGCTCACCGGGATTCCGGCACGCAGGCTGGCGATTCGCGCCACGTTCATGCCCTGTTCCGCTTCCGGCATCGCGCAGCCGAGGATCACGTCGTCGATGTCGGCGGCGTCGATGCCAGGCGCGCGCTTCAAGACCTCGCCGATCGCCGCTGCCGCGAGCTCGTCGGGCCGGGTGCCGCGCAGGGTTCCGCCCGGCGCCTTGCCGACGGCGGTTCGCACGGCGGACACAATCACCGCGTCGTTCATGACCAGTCTCCCAGCAAGTCCTCGATCGCTTCGGCGACCTGGCTCACTTTTCCCTCGAACAGATGATCGGCCGCGTCGATGACGACGAGATCTTTCGGCTCGGCGCAGCGCGCGTAGAACTCGCGCACGTCCTTGAGCGGACAGATCTCGTCGAATTCGCCGTGGATGAAAAACTTCGCTTTCCCGCTCGCCGCGACGCCGCTGTAGTCGTAGCGCGACACCGGCAGCGCGATGCCAATCAAGGTGGTGACCCGCGGATCCCGCGCGCCGGCGGTGAGGCCGACGTACGAGCCGAACGACATTCCGCCCGCCCACATCGGCGCGTCCGGATATCGCTCGTGCATGAAGTCGAGCGCGGCCCGGAAATCATCGAGCTCGCCGGGACCGTCGCTGAACACGCCCGCGCTCGCGCCGGCACCGCGAAAATTGAACCGCAGCACCGCGCAACCGATCCGGCTGAGCGCCTTCGCGGTCTGGTAGACGACCTTCGTGTGCATCGTGCCGCCGTATTCGGTGTGCGGATGCGCGAAGACGACGGCCGCGTGAACTTGCGCCGGCGCGCCGCCGGTCGTTGACTCACTCTCGAATGTGCCGCGTGATGCCGGCTCGTCGAGGAGCGCCTCGATCCGGCCGGCTGGACCGGTAATCTCATGCCGCGGCATCACGATGTCCTTCGACGAAGTCGCGCACGATGGCCGCGAACTCGCGCGGCCGTGTGATCGAACCGAGATGACCCGTTTGCGCCAGCACCACGGTTCGCGCGTGCGGGATCAGCCGCTGGTAGACCGCCGAGCCCTCGACCGGGACGACGTGGTCGAGATGCGCTTCACCGGTGACGATCAGCGCCGGCGCCTCGACGCGCGCGCAGTCCGCTTCGAGGTTGGTCGTCGCGATCACCCTGGCGCGCGCCGCCATGGTCGACAGGGAGATCGGCGCCGACACGAGCGTCTTCACGGCCGCCAGCGAGAACGCGCGCCGCGCGCGAGCATCCGGAATCGCGACTCGGATCTCGGGGCGCAGCCGCAACGGCGATTCGGCGACAAACACCGGTCCGAAGATCCACGGGGCTTTCAAATAGATCTGATGACGGCGCCGCAGCTGCAGCGCCGGCCGGGGCGTGGAGGCGAGCACCAGCGCGGCGCAGCGCGCCGGCTGCTGGGCGGCGAAGCGCAGCGCCACCAGGCCGCCGAACGACACGCCACAGATCGTCGCCCGCTCGATCTCGGCGCGATCGAGCGCCGCCACCGCCTGCTGCACCAACGAGTCCAGGTCGGCGCCCTGCAGCGAAAACGTGATCACACGAAACGACGCCGACAGCGCTTCGACGGCCGGACGCATGTACTCCCATCTCCCCTGCAAGCCGGGGATCAGTACGAGAGGGGGGCCGCTGCCGCGTTCTATCACTGTCAATTCCGCAACGGCTTGCCGGTTTTCAACGTGTGCTGGATCCGCTCGAGCGTTTTGCGCTCGCCGGTCAACTTCAAGAACGCTTCGCGCTCGAGGTCGAGCAAGTACTGCTCGCTGACCGTGGTCTGGTGCGGCAGCGCGCCGCCGGCGATCACGTTGGCGAGCGCGCGGCCGACGACGGCATCGTGGTCGGTGATGCGGCCGGCTCGCCAGGCCAGGTGGACGCCGAGCTTGAGCGCCGCCAGCACCGTCTCGCCGCCCACCGGGATCGCCGTTCGCGGCACCGGCCGCTGATATCCTTCGCGGACCCGCTCGAGCGCGAAAGCCTTCGCGTCGGCGAGCACGCGGTCGCGATTCATGGTTACGCAATCGGCGCCGGTGAGGAATCCAAGACGCCGCGCGTCGGCGGCGCTGGTCGAGACCTTGCCGAAGCCGATCGTCTCGAAGACGCGCTGTGCGTACGGCAAGAGGTCGGCCTGCAAATTCGGCAAATCCGCTGACGCGCGCGCAACCATCTCTTTCGTGCCGCCGCCGGCGGGGATCAAGCCGACGCCGACTTCGACCAGCCCGATGTAGCTCTCGGCCGCCGCCTGCACACGGTCGGCATGCAGCACGATCTCGCAGCCGCCGCCGAGCGTCATGCCGGCTGGCGCGACGATCACCGGCACGTCGGCGAAGCGCAGCGCCTGCGTCGCGTCCTGGAACGTCCGCAGCGCGAGATCGATGTCGTCCCAGTTTCCCTCCTGCGCTTCGAGCAGCAGCAACATCAGGTTGGCGCCAACTGAAAAATTCTGCGCGTCGTTGCCAACCACCAGCGCGGCGAAATTCGCGGCGGCTTCCTTGACGCCAGCGCGAATCATCTGCATCGTGTCGCCGCCGATCGCGTTCATCTTGGAATGGAACTCGAGCGCCAGCACGCCGTCGCCGATGTCGATCAGGCTGGCGCCGGCGTTCTTCTTCACGACGCGGTTGCGATCTCTGGCCGCTGCGAGAATGGTGAGGTCGGTGTGGGCAGCCTGAAAGGGTGCCCCCACATCGGATGCTGACGGCATTCCATCGAGGCCGAGCGCCTCGGCGATCTCGAACGGGCCGAGGTCCCAGCCGAAGCCCCACTTCATCGCGTGGTCGATGTCCGCGGGTGAGTAGGCGATATCCGGCGCGACCTTCCCGGTGTAGCGCAACGTCGGTTCGAGCGTCGAGCGCAAGAACTCGCCGACCTTGTCCTTGCCCGCGAACAGCGTCTTGATCCGCTCGCGGGTATCTTCGATCGATCGCGCTGCCTCGAGCGACGCGAGCTTCGCCGACTGCTTCGGACGATAGGTCATCGTCTGCGGATCGAGCGTCTCGATCTCGTTGCCGGCCGCGCCTTTCACGCGCTTGTAGAATCCCTGGCCTGATTTTTCGCCGATCCAGCCGCGCTCGACCATCGCCTCGACGATCGGCGGCAGTTCGACATCCAGGTTTTTGGCGACGTGCGCGAGGATGTCGATGCCGGCGATGTCCATCGTGCGGAATGTCGCGCTCTTCGGCCGTCCGAGCGCCGGCCCGGTGATCGCGTCGATCTCCTCGATCGTGTAGTTGCCCGACGCGAGCGCGCGCAGCACTTCCACCACGCCGACGATGCCGATGTGGTTGGCGATGAAGTTGGGCGTGTCTTTCGCGACCACCACCCCTTTGCCGAGGCGGTGATCGGCGAACTCGGTGAGGTAGTCGACCACCGCGCGATCGGTTTCAGCGGTCGGAATGAGCTCGAGAAGATGCAGGTAGCGCGGCGGGTTGAAGAAGTGCGTCCCGAGCCAGTGGCGCCGGAAATCGTCGCTCCGTCCTTCGGCGAGAGCCGTGACGGAGATGCCCGACGTGTTCGTGCTGACGATCGAGCCTGCCCGCCGGGCCGCGTCCACACGTTCGAGCAGCGGCCGCTTGACGTCGATGCGCTCGACGACGGCTTCCATGATCCAGTCGGCGGTGGCGATCTTCTGGAGGTCGGTATCGAAGCCGCCGGTCGAGACGAGCGCCGCGGTGTCGGTGGTGAAGAACGGATCCGGCTTGAGCGCGCGGGCGCGCTTCAAGCCTTCTCGCGCCACGTCGGCGGTGAGGTCGAGCAGCAGCACCGGCAGGCCGGCGTTGGCGACGTGCGCGGCGATCTGCGCGCCCATCGTGCCGGCGCCGAGAATCGCTACCGATCGGATCGTCATCGCGCGCGCGCTCCGTTGAGGAAGAGATCGACAACCGCGTCGGCGTCGCCTTCGAGCGAGTACCGGCGGCGGCTCAGAATCCAGTTGGTGGCCATTTCGTCGAGCGCGCCGAAGAGCATCTTGGCGGCCACGGTCGGCTTGAGGTCGGAGCGGAACGTGCCGGCGCGCTGGCCGTCGGCGATCGCTTCGCGAATCAGGCCGAGATAGTCGCGTAACAGAGACGAGGAGAAGCGCTCCATGAACTTGGTGGACTGGCGCAGTTCCACCTGGAACACGATCGCGAGGCTGCGGTCGGCGCCAAGCCGCGCCAGGTGGCCACGCGCGAGGCGGCGCAGACGCTCCGCGGGATCGTGAAGGTCGGCCACGGCGCACCTGCCGGCCTCGAGACCGTCGCGCATGCTGCGGTCGAAGATCGAGACGAGCAGATCGTCCTTGCTCTTGAAATAGAGGTAGACGGTGCCGGCGGCGACGCCGGCGGCGCGGGCGACGTCGGCGACCTGCGCGTTGAAGTAGCCGCGATCGGCGAAGACGTCGATGGCGGCGCGGAGGATCGCCTCACGCTTCGACGTCGGCGGCGCATCAGTCTGCGCGGCGCGCGGGCGGCGGGCGACGGCGTTCACAGGCACTGAATGAATGTTCATTCATTCACGGCCAACTGTCAAGATGCTGTGTGCAGACAATTTCGTCGCCGAGTGCCAGGGGTGTAATCGGCGGGTTGTGAAGCCGTGTAGAACGCCGCGCATTCACGACGCGTGATGAACGGGTCCTGGCTGGACCTGGTCTTGCGCTGATCGCTCGGCTAAAGCCTTCGCGCTCCAATGCTCCAGGTCTTTCTCCTCGACCCGCTCAAGGCCACGCTGCTGGCCGCCGCCGTCTTCATCCCGTTCGAGCGGCTTGCCGCGGATCGGCCGGCGCAGCGCGTGCTGCGCCGCGGCTGGGTGGTCGACGCGCTGACCGGCGTCGCCAACACCTTCATCCTGTTCGCGGTGCTGCTGGTCTCACTGTCGGCAGTCGACCACGCGGCCGAGTCTTTCGCGCCCGGCGCGCGCGCGTGGGTCGCGGCGCGGCCGTTCGTGATCCAGGTGATCGCCGCGATCGCCATCGGCGACCTCGGTGTCTACGCTGGACACCGGTTGATGCACACGGTGCCGGCGCTGTGGCGCTGCCACGCGATTCACCATTCGGCCGAGGAGATGGACTGGCTCGTCGCGTCCCGCTTCCACGCCGTCGATCTCCTGGTCACGCGATTTGCGACCCTGGCGCCGCTCGTCGCGCTGCACGTCTCGGCGCCCACCATCGGCGGCGTCATCGCCGTGTTCGGTTGGCAGGCGTACCTGGTGCACGCGAACGTGCGGTTGTCCTACGGGCGGCTCGGCTGGCTGCTCGTCTCACCGCAGTTCCATCATTGGCACCACAGCGCCGAGCGCGAGGCGTTCGATCGAAATTTTGCGAGCGTGATTGCGGGATGGGACGTGCTCTTTGGAACGGTCCACTTGCCGGCGGGACGCGCGCCGCGCGCCTATGGGATCGCGGACAAGGTTCCCTCCGGGTTTCTCGCGCGGCTGATCTATCCCTTCACGCGCGAGCAGTCGTCGCGCGAGATGACGTCTAGACCGGCACCGCGATCATGAACGTGTAGTACGGCTTCTCCGGCGCCTTCTTCTCGATGCGCGGATTTGCCCGCGTCGCCGCGTTCGGTTCGCGATCGCGCAGCAGACCGACGAGCGCCACGCTCCACGCCGCGATCACCGCGATTACAAGAAGCGCGCGACCGGCCGCCGCGAGCCGCGATTTCTGTAAGCGAATTTCGGAATTCATAGGCGGCCCGTGCCTGTGCAAGCGGCGCGCCGCGGCAGAACGCGTTCTAAGTGCTTCATTTTCGATGGGCGCGCGCCGCGCGCGTGTTCAGGATCGCACCACAAGTGTGCAACGGCAGCGCACGATCGGACACTAGCGCCACCGCGTCAGGATCGTCTCGCGATCGAATAACGCGACACTGCATAGTGAAAGCAGACACCACAGGGCTACCAGGCTGGCGCCAATCATCGCTAAGGCCGCCGTTGACAGCCACACCGACCCCGAAAACTCGGCGACCATCAGTGCCGCCAGCGGAATGATGATCAACACACCGAACTGCTGCGCCGTCCGCGGATCGTTGACCCGGGAGGAGATTAAAATCGCCGCCTGCAGCGACACGAGGGCGGCGGCCGGCGCGACCAGAATTGTCAGCAGCAGCGTGCGCAGGCTGGCCATTGCGGCGGCCACGCCCGGCGCTGCGAACGCGGCGATGCCGCCCAGGTACAACCCGAGGCCAATCGCGGAAATCGCCAGCGTCGGCAGTAGCGCGCCCAGCACCTTCGCCGTCAGCAGTTCGAACGTGCTCACCGGCGTCGCCAGCAGCGGCTCCAGCGTTCGCGCCTGCTTCTCGCCGACGACAGCGTGCGAAGCCAGCGCCATGGCGCCGGTTACCGGTGTGATCAGGAACATCATCAGGAACTGCTGAAACAGGAACAGCTGAATCCGCGCGTCGTTCGACAGATTCTCGGCGGCGCCGGCAACCTGGCTCACCCTGACCAGGTCGGCATCCTCGCCGAGCGGGTGGCCGGAGAACGCCGGCACCGCGATCGCAATTCCGAACGGCAGCACCAGCGACATCACCGTGACGATCGCCACCGGCACCAGCGCCGATCGATTGCGCGCGAGGTCTAGGAATTCTTTCGCGAGCAGCGCACGGACGCGGGTGATCTCCATCAGCCTCAAGCCTCAAGCCACAAGCCGAGCCTCAGGCTCAAGCCGCCCCGGGCGTGGGGCTGACGCTTGAGGCCTGAGGCTTGAGGCTGTTCTCCATCAGATGCAGATATACATCCTCGAGCGCCGGCATCTCCGGTCGCACTTCGAGAATCCTGGCGCCGGCGGCGACCAGCGCAGTGACGATCGACGGCGTCTGCCGGTCGGCGTCGGCCAGTTGCACCGACAGCATCGTTCCGTCGACGGCGACCACCACCGCCGGTCCGACGATCGATTGCACGGTCGGGACGAAGACCGTGGGATCGCCGGCGACGCGGACGATGACGCGTCCGGTCGTCAAGCGTGCGCGCAGCACCGCAGGCTCGTCGATCGCGACCAGTCGTTCGTGCAGGACGGCGACGCGATCGGCGAGCCGCTCGGCTTCGTCGAGGTTGTGGGTCGACACCAGGATCGCGCAGCCGGCCGCGCGCCGCTCGTCGAGCAGCATGCGGAAATTGCGGGTCACTTCCGGGTCGAGACCGGAGGTCGGCTCGTCGAGGAGCAGGACCGCGGGCTCGTGGAGCAGCGTGCGCGCGAGCGCCACCTTCTGGCGCATGCCTTTGGACAGTTCGGCGGCGAGCGTCGCCCGGCGATCCTGGAGCGCGAACAACTCCAGCGTCCGATCAATGCGGCGGTCGGCGTCGCCAAGGCCGTAGAGCCCGGCGTAGACGCGAAGGTTTTCCTTGATCGTCAGGCGATCCCACAGGCCCGGCGCCTCGGTGAGAAAGCCGATCCGGTTGCGCAGCGTGCCGCCCGTGGCCCGCGTCAACGCGTGCCCGTCGATCGCGATCGATCCGCTCGTTGGTGCGATCAGCCCAGCGAGCATCCGCAGCGTCGTCGTCTTTCCGGCGCCGTTCGGACCAAGCAGCGCGACGATTTCCGATCGGCCGACCTCGAACGTGACGTCGTTGACCGCGGTCCGCTGACCGAACCGCCGGGTGAGATGCGACGCCTGAATCACGAGGGCGGGAGGGGCGCTGCTGCTCCGGCCTTTCCCGCTCCTCCTGCCTGCGCTGCCTCGGCCGGGAACTCGTATAGCCCGGGCGTGACCAGCACGCGATTGGTGCCGCCGAAGAACAGACTCGTCGGCGCGAGGATCCCTGCGGCTCTGAACTGCACAGTGCGGATTTTGTCGCCGTCGCGATCGAAGACGTAGGTGTACGGGATGACGAATGCGACCCACAGGTTGCCGGCGCGATCGACCGCGGCGGTGCGAATCGTCGGACGTACCAGCGGCAGCTCGCCTTCATCGGTCTTCCGCGTCGGCCACGTGCCCGGAAGGTTCGCGACGAGCTCGTCGATCTCGCGGCCCTGGATGCGCCGTTCGAACAGCTGTTGTCCGGCTGCGTCGTACTTGCGGATTACCGGCTCGCCAGTCTGGAACACGAAGTAGAAGCCGCCGGTCGGATCGATGAGCGGGATGCCGCTGTTCAACGCGAAGTGGAGCTCGCGATCGTCTTCGTGCCCGGTTCGGCGCAGCGCGCCAATCGTGCGATGGACGCCGCCGTTCAACTCGTACTCGGTGATCAGCGCGCCGGTGTCCGGCTGCGACATCAGGATCGTCGTGCCGGTGTACTGCAGCGAGCCGATCCCGTTCAGCACCGCGTTGTCGAGGACGACGCGCGCCTTCAGGCGGCCCGGCAGCAGGAAGCCGCCGATGCGGAATCCCGCCGGCGTGAAGATCTGGATTCGCTCACGGTTGTTCGGCGCGTCGGCGACGACGAACGTGCCGTTTGGCTCGACGGCAAACGCCGTCGGATCGATGATCCGCCCCTCTTCACCGCCGATATGCACGATTTCCCACGCGCTCGACTGCTCACTGTCGAGCCCGAAGACGACGTGCGCGCGGCGATCGAAGACGAAGTACTGGCCGGAGGAGGACTGCTGGAAGCCAGCGGCGTCGCGGAAGCGGCCGGTGATATGCGCCGGTACCGCGCCGGCCGAGCGCAGGATGTCCGGCTTCAGCGCCTGCAGCGTCGCTGCCAGCGCCACGACGGCTAACGCCGTCGCGGCACGGCGGCGGGGATTGGGGATTGGGGATCGGGGATTGGGGGGATTAGTGAATGGTGATGAATGAGACCGAATCACTTATCACCCCAATCCCTAATCCCCAATCCCCGACAGGCGTCAGTACCGCGCCGTTTCGCGGATCGCTTTAAGGACGTCCGCCGACTGCGGAAGGATGGCTTCTTCGAGGTCGGGGCAGTATGCGACCGGTGTGGCGAGCGCGCCGACTCGGCGCACTGGCGCATCGAGATGCTCGAACAACTCGCCGGCGATTCGCGCCCCCAGCTCCGCGCCGAAGCCGCACATCGTCTGATCCTCGTGCGCGATGACGACGCGGTTGGTGCGGGTGACGAGGTTGGCGATGGCCTCCCAGTCGTAAGGGACGATCGTCCGCAGGTCGAGCACGGCGACGCTGATGTGATCCTTCTCCGCCTGCTGCGCTGCAAGCAGCGTTCGCTGGACCAGCGCGCCCCACGTGACGACCAGCACATGATCGCCGTCGCGGCGGAGGCTCGCCTTGCCAAACGGGATCATGAAGTCTTTGCCGGGGTACTCGCCCTTGTTATAGGTCTGGCGATACAGGTGCTTGTGCTCGAGGAAGAGGACCGGGTCGTCGCAGCGAATCGACGTTCGCAGCAGCCCCGCCGCGTCGATCGCGTTCGACGGGTAGACGATGCGCAAGCCCGGACAGTGCGCGAAGATGCTCTCGCCAGACTGGCTGTGATACGGTCCGCCGCCGCGCAGGTAGCCGCCGATCGGCACGCGAATCACCATCGGCGCCGACCAGTGGTTGCTCGACCGGTAGCGCATCATCGTCAGCTCGTCGCGAATCTGCATCATCGCCGGCCAGATGTAGTCGAAGAACTGGATCTCGACGACCGGCTTCAGCTTGCGCGCTGCCATGCCGATCGCGCGTCCCACGATGCTCGCCTCCGCGAGCGGCGAGTTGAAGACGCGATCGTCGCCGTAGAGCCGCTGCAGGCCGTGCGTCAGTTTGAAGACGCCGCCCTTGCCTTTCACCTGCGGCAGCGCCTCGCGCTTGCTGGCGTCGGCGACGTCTTCGCCGAAGACGACGATCCGCGGATCGCGCGCCATTTCGTCCTTCAGCGTGCGATTGATCGCCTCGACCATCGTGTCGGGCTTGCCTTCGGGTTGGGCGGCGGTCTCGAACGCCGCCGATGTCGGATCGACGTCGGGTGAATAGAGGAACCAGCCCACGCTGTTCTTTGGCGGCTTCGGCGCCGCGAGCGCCTGCGCGGCGGCCTCGTTCACTTCGCGCTCGACGTCGGCGGCGATGCTCGCCAGTTCCGCATCCGTCGCCAGGCGGTTCGACTTCAGGAACTCGCTGAAGCGCAGGATCGGATCGCGGCGCGCTTCGGCCTCGCGTTCGGCCGGCGGCTTGTACAGCTTTTCGTCGTCGGAGAGCGAATGCGAGTAGGGCCGAATCACGTGTGCGTGGACGAAGGCCGGCCCCCTGCGGCTGCGGACGTAGTCGGTGGCCGTTCGCATCGCCCGCAGGCTGGCGAAGAAGTCGGTGCCGTCGACCGAGTCGACATGGAGACCCGGAAACGAGCTGACGAGCCGCGAGATATCACCGCCGGCGGTCTGCACTTCGACAGGCACCGAAATCGCGTAGCCGTTGTCCTCGACGAGGAACAGGACCGGCAGCTTCTTTGCGCACGTGGCGTTGAGCGCTTCCCAGAATTCGCCTTCGCTCGTGGCACCCTCGCCGAGCGAGGTGTAGGTGACCTCGTCCTCGTGATAGCGCGACTCGCGGTCGGCAATCTGAGGCACGCGGCTGTAGATGACGCCGGCTTCCGCTGCGCCGACTGCGTGCAGCACCTGCGTGCCGGTCGGGCTCGAGCCCGAAATGATGTTGAACTTGGTGTGACCCCAGTGCGATGGCATCTGCCGTCCGCCCGATGCCGGATCGTCCTGCGCGGCGACGGCGGCGAGCAGCATCTCGAGCGGCGTGACGCCGAGGCCAAGGCAGAGCGCGCGGTCGCGGTAGTACGGCAGGAACCAGTCGTAGCCCGACTTCAGGGTCAGCGCCGCGGCGACGCAGATCGCCTCGTGGCCCGCGCCGCTGATCTGGAAAAAGATCTGGCTCTGGTTCTTGAGCTGAATCTCCTTGTCGTCGAGCTTTCGCGACAGGAGCATCACACGATGCACGGCGAGGAGCTGGTCGCGCTGGAGTCCCTCGAACGCCTGCGCGTCGCGCCCGTTGAGCACCGCTTTCATCGCGTAGCCAGTTTATAGCATCCAGCCGGGTTGGTATATGCTCGGCGGTTATGAGCACTCAGACGGTTCGTCTCCATCGATGGGACGAAATCGCCCTCGAAAAAGTGACCGAGATGTTGTCGCGCAAGGTTGTTACCGGTGAGCGCGAGATGCTCGCGCAGATCTACCTGAAGCGTGGCTGCATCGTGCCGAACCACTCGCACGAGAGCGAGCAGATGACCTACATCCTGCAGGGCGCGCTCAAGTTTCTGATCGGCGGCGAAGAGATCACGGTGCGCGAGGGCGAGGTGCTGCACATCCCGTCGTGGGTGGAGCACCAGGCGGAAGCGCTCGAGGACACCTTCGAGCTCGATCTGTTCAGCCCGATCCGCCAGGACTGGCTGGATCATACCGACGAGTACTTCCATCGATGATCGTCATCGACGCGCGGCCGTTCGATAACGACATCGCGGCCAATTCTTCCTGCGCTTGATCGGCGCCGGCTTCGACGCCTTCTACATGGGGCAGGCCAGTGGGTTTCGTGTCGGTCGCCTCGCTGCTGGCGCACCCGTCGATGCCGTCGCGCATCGCGGCATCGCGAGACATGGCGTATCAGGGGAGGACGGCATGAGCGTTCGCGTTTCAGCACTGGCATTCGCTGCCTCATCGCTCGCTACCGTGTGGCTATCGGCACAGGGTACGGCGCCTGCGGCTGCACCCGTGCGCGGCTTTTCGGCCGCGGGCAGCGCCGCCGAAATCGCGCGCGAGCGCGACCTCGCCGCGCACGGCGACGCGAAGGCCAACGAGGCCGACTTCGATGTGATGACCGCCGAGCCGCATCACGCCGGCTCGCCGTACGAGATCAAGTTGGCCGACTATGTTGCCGGCAAGTTCAAGGAGTTCGGCATCGAGCCGGCGAAGTACGAGTACAGCGTGCTGCTGCCGTGGCCCGGCGAACGGCGCATCGAGATCACCGCGCCCGACCAGGTGCGGCTGCAGGTCGAGGAAGAAAAGATCCGCGGCGATCAGTGGGCCGACAAGCCGGGCATCCTGCCGGCGTACAACGCCTACTCACCGTCGGGCGATGTCACCGGCGAGATCGTCTACGTGAATTTCGGCATCCCCGCCGACTACGAGACGCTCGCCGGACTCGGCATCGACGTGAAGGGGAAGATCGTCCTGGCGCGCTACGGCGGCAGCTGGCGCGGCATCAAGCCGAAGGTCGCCGCCGAGCACGGCGCGATTGCCTGCCTGATCTATTCCGATCCGCACGAGGACGGCTACTTCCAGGGCGAGGTCTACCCTGACGGTCCATTCCGCGGCTGGGGGATGATTCAGCGCGGCAGCGTGATGGACATGCCGCGCTATCCCGGCGATCCGTCGACGCCGGATCGACCGTCGAAGCCGGGCGTCGATCGGATCCCGATGGACAAGATCGAAACCTTCGCGCCGATTCCGGTGCAGCCGTTGTCGTACCGCGACGGCGTCGAGCTGCTGAAACGGCTGAAGGGGCCGGTTGCGCCGGAAGCGTGGCGGGGCGCGCTGCCAATCACGTATCACATCGGTCCAGGCCCGGCGGCCATCCATATGAAGCTGCAGATGGAGTACGCGCAGCGGCGGCTGATCGACGTCGTCGCGCGGATTCCCGGCGCGGTGGCGCCCGACGAATGGATCATCGTCGGCTCGCACCGCGACGCGTGGACCTTCGGTGCCTCGGACTCGGTGAGCGGTCATGTCTCGATGATGGCCGTTGCGCGCGCCATGGGCGACATGATGAAGAAAGGCTGGCGGCCGCGGCGATCGCTCGTCTTCGTCAGCTGGGATGGCGAGGAACAGGGGCTGCTCGGGTCGACCGAGTGGGTCGAGGACCTCGCGACGGAGCTGAACGCGAAGGCGGCGATCTACGTGAATCGCGACGCCGGCGCCGGCGGGCTGAATTTCAGCGGCAGCGCGGTCCATTCGCTGGCGCCCTTCGTGCACGAGCTCGCGCAGGCGATCGAGCCGGCGGGCGAGAAGAAGACGCTCTACGACGGCTGGCTGCAGCGGGCGCGCGAGCAGGCGCCCAAAGGCGATCGGCAGCCGCTGCTGCAGACGCCGCCGGTCGGCGCACTCGGATCGGGGTCGGACTACACGGCGTTTCTCGATCATATCGGCGTCGCGTCGCTCGACATGGGCTTGAACGGCGCCGGCGGCGACGGCAGTTACCATTCGACCTACGACAACCCGACCTGGTTCAAGAAGTACGTCGATCCGCAATTCAAGTACTCGGTCCTGGCGACCGAGCTCACCGGGGTGGCGCTGCTGCGGCTCGCCGACGCCGAAGTGCTCCCGTTCGACTACGAAACCTACGGCAACCAGATCAGCGAGTACGTGAACGAGATCGAACAGCAGGCGCTGAAAGCGTCAGCCGACGGTGCGAAGCAGATCGACTTCGCCGGGCTCAAGGCGGCGGCCGAGGCATTTGCGAGAGCCGGCGCGGCGGCTCGCACGCGCGCCGACGCGTTGCTGGCGAGTGCGACGGCGAACCAGACCGCCCGCGATGCAGCCGCCGAGGCCGAACTCGCGCGGATCAACCGCGCGCTGATCATGGCGGAACGCGACCTGATCGAGCCGGCCGGCCTGCCCGATCGGCCGTGGTACCGGCACGTGATTTACGCGCCGGGCCTTTACACCGGCTACGGCGTGAAGACGATTCCCGGCGTCCGCGAAGCGGTCGACGCCGGGAACTACAAGCGCGCCGCGGAGCAGGCGGCCGTCGTCATCCGCGCGCTGCAGCGCGCGGCGGCTACGCTGGCGCGCGGGGGCAATGGCTGATGGACCGTCGCGCGCTCACGATTCTTCGCATCTCGATCGGCGTGTTCTTCTTCTTCGAAGGATTGGGCAAGGTAGGGTGGTTCGGCGACCCGTCGATCCTGCGCGGGCAGCTCGCTGGATGGCTGGCGAGCGCGCCGGCCGGCTCGTTGAGCCATGCGTACCTGGAACGGTTCGCGATTCCCGGTGTCGCGGCGTTCGCGCGGCTCGTGCCGCTCGGCGAGATGGCGTCGGGCGTGGCGATTGCGCTGGGTCTATGGCCTCGCGCGTTCGCGCTCGTCGCGTTTCTGATGGCGCTGAATTTTCATATCGCGAGCGGCGCGCTGTTCAAGTACAGCTTTTTGACCAACGGCTACGGTCTGCCGGTGCTCGGGTCGGCGCTCGCGGTTGCGTTCGCGGGAGGGACGCGCGCGCCGGCGGTGAAGCGCGCGCGTGTCAAGGGCTGATGGCTGATGGCTAGCTGGATGGCTATGGACCATTGCCATGAACCATAGCAATCAGCCATCAGCCCTTGACAGGATTCGAGCGTTCAGTGGACACGACGATCCCAGTCGTCGGCGCGTCCGCCAGAGTAGACGTCGAACTTCTTCCGGACGCGGTTGATCTTCCACTTGTAGAAGCGGTACTTCAGCTCCGCGATCGGATCCATTCGCGCGCTCTTCAGGAAGATGTAGCCGACGAGCAGTCCGCCGAGATGCGTCGCGTTGGCGATCCCGCCGGCTTCGCTCAGCGACGACAGGAACGCAATCCCGCCCATGATCGCGACGAAGATCTTTGCCGGGATCGGGAAAACGAAATACATGTAGATCGGGCGATCGGGGAAGTAGAGCGCGTAGGCGAGCAGCAGCCCGTAAATCGCACCCGACGCGCCGATGACGTTGGCATATTGCAGCTGACGCGCAAAGGCGAACGGCAGCAGCGAAAAGAGCACGGTGAGCACGCCGGCGCCAATGCCGGTCGCGAGATAAAACTTGAGGAAGTAGCGCGTCCCCCACATCCGCTCGAGCTCGGCGCCGAACATCCAGAGCGCCAGCATGTTGAACACGATGTGAAAAATTCCGCCGTGCAGGAACATGTAGGTCGCGACCTGCCAGACCCACAGCGAATGTTCCGGAGCGATCGTCGATCGCGCGTGAACGATCCACGCCGGATGCAGGCCGAACAGCTCGGTAGTAGCCGGCAGCACCACCTGCACCACGAACATCAGGACGTTGAGGCCGATGAGCGCTTTCAGTGCCGTCGAGATCGGGCCCGGGCCGAACGAGAACGATGAGGCGTAAGGGGAAGAATAGCGGCGCATGGCAGATCCGGAATCGTACTATATCCGGACGTGAGCGGCAGCTCCCGTCTCGCGTCTTCAGTGGTCGAGCAACTTTCGTACCCGGGCGTTGACCATCTCCAAAGCCTCGCCGAACTCCTCGATCTGCAGAAGCTTGGCGGTGATCGCCAGCACAACTAGCGCGCCACCGATCGAAATTGTTAGTCGTGTGACGCGCAGAATCAACACAGTACCGGGCACGGCGCGCTCCATCACCTCCTCCAGCGCAAAGGCCGCCGCGGCCATGACGGCGGCAGCAACGGTCACTCTTGCGAGCGTCGCCATCAGTCGTCGGTCCTCGAGGCCGCCGAGCCGCGCACGCAGCAGCCAGAGCAGCAGCGCGGCATTGGTAACCGCCGCGATCGACGTGCCGAGCGCCAGCCCGGCGAAGCCGATCGCGCGCACGAGGACGAGGCTGGCGGCGACGTTGACGAGAATGACGACGCCGCTGACGATCGCCGGCGTGCGGCTCTCACCGATCGCGTAGAACGCTGGCGAGGTGATGCGCACTGAAGAATATCCAGCGAGACCAACGGCGTACAACCGGACGGCGGCTGCCGTTGCCGCTGTGTCGGCGGGAAGAAACCGTCCGCGTTCGAACAGCAGCTGCACAATCGGCGTCGCCAGGACGATCAGGCCGAGCGTCGCGGGCACGTTCACCATCAGCATCATCGCCAGGCCGCGCGCGATCGTCCGCCGCATCGCCGGGACATCGCCGAGCGTCGCATGGCGCGACACCGCGGGCAGTACGGCGGTGCCGATCGACACACCGAACAGGCCAATCGGCAGATACATGAGGCGGAACGCGTAAGTGAGCCACGACGCCGCGCCGGTGCCCTGGCTCGTGGCCAGCAGCGTGTTCACGAACAGGTTGACCTGCGTCGCCGCGAGGCCGATCGTGCCCGGGCCCATCAACACGAGCACACGCTGCAGCGCCGGGTTGCGTGGATCGACGGTGAAACGATATCGAAATCCTTCCCGGCGCAGCGACGGCCATTGGATCGCCAGTTGTCCCAGGCCGCCCGCCAGCGCGGCGATCGCCACCGCCATGATCGGCGGCAAACCGAGGCGCGGCATCAGCGGCACGAGCGCCAGAACGCCTACGATCGTCGCGATGTTGAACATCGCCGGCGACAACGCCGGGACGAAGTAATGGTGCAGCGAGTTCAGCATGCCCATCGCGGCGGCAGCGACGGCGACCATCGGGAGGAACGGCAGCACGACGCGCGTGAGGCGTTCGGTGAGCTCGAGCTTCCCCGGCACGCTCGCGAAGCTGCCGGCGTAGAGCACGATCAACGGATGCGCGAACACGATACCCGCGGCAGCGAGCACGCCGGTCGTGACGAGCAGCGCGTTGATCACGTTGTTGCCGAGGCGAAAGGCCGCTTCCTTGCCGTGCAGCGAGAGTTCGCGCGTGAAGGTCGGCACAAACGCCGCGCTCATCGCGCCCTCGGCAAATAGATCGCGCACCAGGTTTGGAATCCGGAAGGCGACGACGAACGCGTCCATCGCGTTGCCGGCGCCGAACACCGCGGCCAGCGTTTGATCGCGGGCGAGCCCGAGGAGGCGGCTGGCGAGCGTCGCGGCCCCGGTCAGCCCGGCGTAGCGCGTGAGCGGCTCGCGCGGCGGCTGTTCGGAGCCGGGCAAGATGTCCGATTTCACCACAAAAAAAGGCCCTCGTCGCTTCCGCGGCGAGGGCCAAAGGAGGATGGATGAGAGGCTGGTGTGCCGTCTCGAGGGCTTAGACGGACGGCCCGCGGCAAAAGTTTAAGTGCCGGCGAGCTTGGCGCGGACGAGCTCGTTTACGGTTTTGCCGTCGACGCTCTGACCCGCGAGCCTGGCCATGGCCGCTTTCATCACCCGGCCCATGTCTTTCGCCGACGTGGCGCGGGTTTCCGCGATCGCTTCGGCGACGGCGCGATCGATCACCGCCGGGTCGGCAGCGGGCGGCAGATAGGTCTCGAGCACGCGAATCTCTGCCGATTCCTTGTCGGCCAGGTCCTGGCGTCCGCCTTTGGTGAATTGATCGATCGAGTCGCGGCGCTGCTTGACGAGCGATGCGACCACCTGCTGCGATTCGGCGGCATCGAGCGCGTGCCCACGTTCGACCTCGCGGTTCACCAACGCCGCCTTCAGCATCCGCAGCGCGCTCAAGCGCACCGGGTCGTGCTGCCGCATCGCATCGGCTATCGCGGTACTTACGTCGTCAATGAAAGGCACGTTCGCCGAATCGCGCAATTAAGAATTCGGAATTAAGAATTCGTGTCACCGGATGTCTGGGGCGCAGCTACGAATTCTTAATTCTTAATTTTTCTAATTCTTAATTACCACCGGGCCGCCGAACCGGCTGGCCCGGTTGCGGCTGCTGCGGCTGCTGAATCTGGCCAGGCTGCTGCTGTCCGGGCGGTGGCGCGACGATCATGCCGGGGACGGCGACGCCGCCGAAGGGCGACGTGGGCGACGGCGTCGGAACCGGCGGCTGGTTCGGATTCTGCTGCTGCGTGGGCAGGCCGCCGCCGGGCGGCATACCGGGATAGGTGCCCTGCGGCGCGATCTCCGGGCCGCGCGGCGCGCTGCTGAACACCGGCCCGCGATTATTTCCCGGCGTCACCTGCGGCGGCTGCACGTACGCGCCGCCGGCGCCCTGAGGCGGCATTTGAACGTTCGGCGCCGGATGCTCGTCGTCGGTGTCGTCGTCGACGACCGGCGGCTGCGGCGTGAACTGCGGTTGCTGCTGGAAGACCGGCGGCGGCGCCGCGGCAGCGGCCGGACGCGCCGACGCGATCGTCGGCATGATGATGATGCGATCGAACTGCGAGAGGTTGGCGGCGTCGGCCGCGCGCGGCGCGGTGATATATCCGCTCAGCGTCCGCAGCAGCACATCGAGCGCCTGCGCCTCCGGCACGTTGTGCAACTCCAGCGTCATCGGGCCGCCGGGAATGCGCTCGACGTTGACAATCTTGGTATGGCCAACGCGCGCCCACTCGGTGAGGATCTGCCGCACGCTCGCGTCCTTGGCTACGATAGTGACGCGCCCGTTCTGCATTGTCAGCTGCACGTCGGCTGAGGCCGACGCCGCGGAAAGAAGCACAATCGCCGCACCGAAGAGCATGGATTTCATATGGGTAAATTCCAGTATACGCCCCGTTCCCACGATGGCCAAGCCGAGCGGCAAGTTACTTATTTACGGCGGAAATAGTCGATAACCTGGGTCAAAACCGCGTCGAGCTGGTGTTGCGGCTCGTAACCGATGAGTCCCTTCACCCTGGTCAGATCCGGGACACGCCGCGGCATATCTTCGAACCCCGATTCGTATGCCTGCTCGTAAGGGATGAACTTGATCGGCGACTTCGAGCCGCAGAGGTCCCGGACGCGCTCAGCGAGCGCCGTGATCGACACCTCTTCCGTGTTACCGATGTTGATCACCTGTCCAATCGCCTTCGGTTCGTTGACCAGCTTGATCAAGGCCCCGACCACGTCGGCGACGTGCGTGAACGAGCGCGACTGCGTACCGTCGCCGAACACCGTGATCGGCTCGCCTGCAAGGGCCTGGCGCACGAAGTTCGGGATCACCATCCCGTACTGGCCGGTCTGCCGCGGCCCGACGGTATTGAAAAAGCGCACGATGATTACCGGCAGCTTGCGTTCTTTCCAGTACGCGAGCGCCAGGAATTCGTCGATCGCCTTGCTGCACGCGTACGCCCACCGGTGCTTCGGGGTCGGACCCATCACCAGGTCCGAGTCCTCGCGGAACGGCACGTCCTCGCTCTTGCCGTACACCTCTGAGGTGGACGCGATCACGACGAGCTTCTTCTTCTTGTTGGCGTGTTTCAATACCACTTCGGTGCCATGCACGTTGGTTTCGATGGTGTGCACCGGCTGTTCGACGATCAGCTTCACGCCGACGGCTGCCGCGAAGTGGAAGACGACGTCGCTGCGGTCGATCAACTCGGCGAGCAGCGGCTCGTTGTTGACCGTGTCGACGTAGTAGTCGAAGCCGGGGCGCCCTTTGAGGTGCGCGATGTTGTCGATCGAGCCGGTCGACAGGTTGTCGAGGATCAGAACCTCGTGACCCTGGTCGAGCAGGGCCTCGCAGAGATGCGAGCCGATGAAGCCGGCGCCCCCCGTAATAAACGCACGCACTCGTGAAGTCCTCTCAGGAAACCTGCAGCCGCGGCGCCCACGCGCGCGCTGCATCGGCGACGGCGCCGACATCGGCGGCCGACAAGGCAGGATGCAGCGGCAACGACAGAATCTCGTCGCAGACCTGGGCCGCGATCGGACAGTCGGCGGGCGCGACGCGCGCCATCGCCGGCTGTTGTGGAATCGACACCGGGTAGTGAATCAACGTCTCGACGCCGTGCGCCGCGAGATGTGCCTGGAACTGCGCGCGCGCCTTCGTTCGTACGACGAACAGGTGGTAGACATGGCCGGCGTCGAACTCCGGGACAACATCGACCGGCCCCTCGCGCAACTGCCGCCGGTATTCGTGCGCGAGGTCACGCCGCCGCGCCGTCCACTGCGGCAGCCACCCGAGGCGGGCGCGGAGAATCGCGGCCTGCAATTCGTCGAGGCGTGTGTTGAGACCGGGTTCGACGTGATGGTAGCGATCGGTCTGTCCGCCGTTGCGCAGCCGGCGAAGTCGATCGGCCAGCGCGCCGTCGCCGGTGACGATAGCGCCGCCGTCGCCGAGCGCGCCGAGATTCTTGGTCGGATAGAAGCTGAACGCGCCGGCGATCCCGATTGTGCCGACCGGACGTCCGGCCGCCGTCGCCATGTGCGCCTGGCAGCAGTCCTCGACAATCGCCAGGTTGTGCGATGAGGCGATCCGCGCGATCGCGGTCATGTCGGCCGACTGTCCATAGAGATGAACCGGCAGAATGGCGCGCGTGCGGCTGGTGACGGCGGCGGCGATCCGCGCCGGATCCAGCGTCAACCGTGCCGGATCGATGTCGACGAACACCGGCCGCGCGCCGGTCATCATGATCGCGAGCGCGCTGTACGCGGCCGACAGCGGCGTGGTGACGACTTCGTCGCCGGCGCCGATCCCGAGCGCGCGCAGGATCAACGCGATTGCGTCGGTGCCGTTGCCGACGGCGACTGCATGCGCCGCGCCGCAGGCTGCGGCGAATTCCTGCTCGAACGCCTCGACTTCCGGGCCGAGCACGAACCAGCCGCGCGCGATCACGCGATCGATGGCGCGCCGCACGTCGGCCGCGTCTTCGCCGGGAACCAGCGACAGGAACGGAATGCGCGGCTTCATCACTGCGGCTCCGGCTGCGGCTCCGCCGGCACGTACTCGCGCCAGTGCGCGCGGTAGAACGCAATCGTCCGCCGCAGGCCTTCTTCCAGGCAGACGGTCGGCCGCCATCCGGTCGTCCGCTTGAACTTCGTCGAGTCGGCGTAGAAGCTGCCGATGTCGATGGCCTTCTTGTCGGGCGGCCATTCGACGTACTGCACCGTGCCGCTGCCCGCCACCCTCACCAGCATGGCCGCCAGGTCGCGATGCGCAATCGGCTCGTCGCCGCCGATGTTGAACACTTCACCGTTGCACGCGTCGCTCGCACCGGCCCGCAGGAACGCGTCCGCCGCATCGTCGACGTAGACGAAATCGCGCTGCTGGGAGCCGTCGCCGTAAATCGATATCTGCCGATCCTCGATCGCCAGCCGCACGAACCAGCCGATGAAACCCTGCCGGCTGTGCTTCAGCAATTGCCGCGGGCCGTAGACGTTGGTGAGCCGCAGCGAGCAGCCGCGGACGCCGAAGACGTTGTTGTAGACGATGTGGTAGTTCTCGCCGGCGGCCTTGTTGATGCCGTTGACGTCGGTCGGCCGCACGAGGTGGGTTTCATCGACCGGCAGCGAATCCGGGCGGCCGTAAACCTGACGCGTGCCGGCGAACACCACCTTCACGCCGGGGTTGTGGTTCCGGCATGCTTCGAGGACGGTCAGCTGGCTGCGGCAGTTGATGTCGAGATCGGTGTACGGATCGCGCATGCTGTCGATGTGACTCACCTGGCCGGCGAGGCTGAAGATCACGTCGCGATCCTGCACCAGGTAGTTCATCGTGGTCTGCTGCCGGATGTCGGCGACGTTGACCCGCACGCGATTGGCGATGCCCTCGATGTTGAACAGACTGCCGCCGTAATCGGGAATCAGCGAGTCGACCAGCAGCACGTCGGCCTCGAGGTCGACGAGCTGGCGTGCGAGGTTGCTGCCGATGAAACCGAGGCCTCCGGTGATCATCACCTTCCGGCCGCGGTAGAACTCGCGATGGTTCACGATGATGTGCGCGGCGAGTTGGGATACGCGGTGTCGCCTGGCTCTCGCGTCGCGAGCGGCCGGACGTCCTGGCGCAGATGCTGCCGCCGGATCACGAGGACGTACCACAGGCGCATCACGTCGACGCCGGTCTTGAAAATGCGGCGAAAGTTGAAGAACTGCGACTTGCCGAATGCGCGATGGTAGTGGTGCACCGGCACTTCGACGATGCGGAACCCGGCATCCTCGATCTTCTTCATCATTTCGAGGCAGATGACGCCGCTCGTCTTCTCGAGATCGATCCGCTCGAAGATCGTCCGCCGCAGCAGCCGGAAATCGCAGTCGACGTCGCGGACCGACAAACCAAACAGCACGCTGACGATGTGGTGATACAGGCGGCCGATGACGATGCGGTGAAACGGATCGGAGCGGCTGATCTTGTAGCCGTTCACCAGATCGACGCCGGCGGCCATCTTCGTCCACAGCGCCGCAAGTTCGGCGGGATCGTACTGCGCGTCGCCGTCGGTGTAGAAAATCAGTTCCTTGGTCGCCGAGCGGAATCCGGTCTGGAGGGCGCCGCCGTAACCGCGATTGCGCGGATGATGCACCACGCGGACGCGCGGGTAGGTGCGGGCCAGCTCGTCGACGATCTGCGGCGTCGCGTCGGCGCTGCCGTCGTTGACGACGATGATCTCGTAATCCGGCGTCAGCTCTGCGGCGGCCTGCACGGCGCGGATCACCATGCTGGCGATGGTGCCGCTGTCGTTGTACGCCGGGAAGAAGACACTCAGACCCGCAGGTTTGGCGGCGGGAGAGGAGGACATCGAAAAGTGCCTAAACCATAGCACGAAAAGGGCTCAACGGGCCGTCGGGCGGGCCCGTTTCGGGGCCGCGATGAGCCGCCACGGCATGATCGCCGACTCGAAGATCACCGCCCGCGACATCTTCGACTGTCCTTCCCGCCGCTCGACGTAGGTGATCGGCACTTCGACGATGCGCCGTCCCTGCCGCGCCGCCGTGAACAGCATCTCAACCAGGAACGAATAGCCGTCGGAGACGAAGGCGTCGAGCGGCAGCGACTCGAGCGCCTCACGCCGCCAGCAGCGATACCCGCTCGTGCAATCGCGCGCCGCGACGTGTGTGATCGCCCGGACGTAGGCGTTCGCGAAGCGGCTGAGCAGCTGTCGACGCTTCTTCCAGTTGACGACACCGCCGCCGGCCACGTAGCGCGAACCGATGACGACGTCGGCGCGTGCGGCGGCGGCGACGAGCGCCGGCAGCTGCGCCGGGTCGTGCGAGAAATCGGCGTCCATCTGGCAAATCAGATCCGCGCGCCGCGCGATCGCGTGCCTGATGCCGTCGACGTACGAGCGTCCGAAGCCGCGATTGCTGGTCCGGTGCAGCACCTCGACGCGGCCGGGGTGCTGCGCGCTGACGGCGTCGGCGACCGCGCCGGTGCCATCTGGCGACGCGTCGTCGACGACCAGCACATTCACCTCGTCGTGCTCCAGCAGACGCTCGACGAGCAAAGCGATGTTGTCGCGCTCGTTGTAGGTCGGGACGATCACCGTCACGCTCATCGCGGCGGCCGTCCCTCGAACCGCAGCGACGCGATCTGTTCCGAGACCAGGCCGACCAGCAGAAAGACGACGCTCAGCACGATCAGCAGCACCGAGGAATTGGTCACGTGCGATTGTGTGACGATCGTCCACAGCGCGTAGCCGGCGCCGACCACGAACGCGGCGAGGCTGATCGGGACAAACAGCCGCAGCGGGCTGAAGATCGTGATCACTTTCAGCAGGATGAGAAAGAACTGAAAGCCATCGCTGCCAAGGCGGATCTTCGACACGCCTTCACGTTGCGCGGCGTCGATCGGTTCGAAGCGGATGCTGTAGCCCGCCTTGATGAACGCCAGCGTCGTCGTCGTCGGGGTCGAGAACCCGTTGGGGAGCAGGTGGAGGAACTCGACCAGCGCGTCGCGTCGCGCGGCGCGGAAGCCGGAGGTGAGGTCGGGAATCGGCTGTTCGGTGAGGAAGCTGGCGAGGCGGTTCAGCGTCGCGTTGCCGGCGCGGCGGGCGAGGCTCGCCTGCGTAGTCGCCGACCGCGCGCCGACGACGAGATCGTACTCGCCCAGATGTGCGACCAGGCGGCTCGCATCGGCGGGGCGATGCTGTCCATCCCCGTCGGCGATCAGCACGAACGTGCCGGTCGCGTGTCTGATGCCGGTCTTCACCGCGGCGCCGTTCCCCTTGTTGTACGGATGACGAATCACTCGCGCGCCGGCGGCGGCCGCCTCGCGCGAGGTGTCGTCGGTGGAACCGTCGTCGACGACGACGATCTCGCGCCACGCCGCGGACGCGCTCAGGCCGCGCACGACGGCGCCGATCGATGCCGCCTCGTTGAAGGCCGGGATAACGATCGTCGTCGCTTCCGGACCGCCCACCCTGTTATGTCGCGAAGCGGAAGTTGATGATGTCGCCGTCCTGCACGATGTAGTCCTTGCCTTCGAGGCGGACCTCGCCGTGGTCGCGGCACGCGGCCATCGAGCCGCGGCTGATCAGCGCGTCGTAGCTGACGACTTCGGCGCGGATGAAGCCGCGGGCAATGTCGCTGTGAATCTCGCCGGCGGCGAGCTGCGCCGGCGTCTGCCGCGCGATCGACCAGGCGCGGCACTCGTCTTCGCCGACGGTGAAGAACGACATGTAGCCGAGCAGGTCGTAGGTGGCGCGAATCACACGGTCGAGACCCGACTCGGTGAGGCCGAGATCTTTGAGGAACGCGGCGGCGTCGGCGGCGTCGAGTTGCGCGATCTCCAGTTCGATCTTTGCGCAGACGGCGACCGCTGCCGTCGACGCGCGCGACAGGAAGCCGGTCAGACCGGTGAGCGCGATCGCGCGATCGATCCCCTGCGCGAGGTGCGATTCGTCCAGGTTGATCACCACGAGGAGCGGCTTCGCGGACAGAAACTGAAAGCCGCGCAGACGCTTCAGGTCGTCGCCTTTCAGATCGAGCGCGCGCAGCGGGCGCCCGTCTTCGAGCGCCGATTTGCAAAGGAGGATGACGTCGCGCTCGCGCTCGAGGTCGGCCGATTTATTTTTCTTCAGATCCTTCTCGAGCCGCTCCAGCCGGCGCTCGACGAGCCCGAGGTCGGCAAGGATCAACTCGTCTTCCATCGCCTGCGCGTCGCGCGCCGGATCGACGGTGCCGCCCGGATGGGCGACCGCCGGATCCTGAAACGCGCGCACGACGTGCACGAGCGCGTCGGCGTTCTTGTAGGCGACGACGTCGACGAGCGCAGCAGCCGCGCCCGTTCCGGCCGGCATCGCGAGATCGGTGAATTCCACCGTCGCCGGCACCCGCTTCTTCGGGTTGTACATCGCGGTCAGGCGGTCGAGCCGTGCGTCGGGCACCTTGGAGATCCCGATCGATACGTCCCCCTTGCCGTGCGCCGCGCGGCCGGTCTCCTTGGCGCTGGTCATGAGCTGGAACAGGGTGGTTTTGCCGCTGGACCCGAATCCGATGAGCGCTGCGCGAAGCATGAACGGACTCGCATCGTATCGCACCTGCGAGCGGACCCGGTCTCGTGAGGCTCGTCCCGAGGTCGCGAGCAGCGGACGACCAGGTGTCGATCAGATGCCGGTCCGGTGCGGACAGTTCTGCGCCAGGTCGGGATTCTGCGCACGGTTGCACACGGTTGGACAGGTGAGTCCGTTGGCCCTCGCGCCGTGCGACCTCATGAGGGCGATTAAACGGCGAAAATATGGCGTAACTTACTGACGTGGTGGGATTTTTCGTTGACATCCACATGAGCCAACGCCTACTATCTCGGTGGAAAATTGTGGGGAAAAGTGGCGTCTGAATGAGGTCCTGCCGTGTTTAGAGGGCACGAGCAGGCCCGCATCGATGACAAGGGCCGACTCAAGTTGCCGAACGTCTTCCGGTCGTTGCTGGAAACGAAGTACGGCCGCGATCTGTTCGTCACCAGTCTGACCGGCGACTACGTCCGCGTCTACCCGATGCCCGTGTGGCTGGAAAAGGAAGAGAAGCTCGGGCAGATGCCGTCGTCACATCCGTCGCGGCTCCGGTTTCTCGACCGCGTGAATTTCTACGGCCAGCAGGTGGAGATCGACGCGCAGGGTCGCGTGCTGGTCCCGGCTCGGCTGCGGGAGACGGCGTTGATGAGCGGCGACGTCGACGTCCTCGGCCAGTACAACTACCTCGATGTCTGGAACCACGATCGGTTCGTGAACAAACTGCAGCACGACCTCTACACCGAAGAGGACGCGCGGGCCCTGTCGGAGTTCGGGATCTGATGACGCACGTTCCGGTGATGACCGCCGAGGTGCTCGACTTCCTGCAGCCGGCGCGCGGCGGCCTGTTTGTCGACTGCACCGTCGGCCTCGGCGGCCACTCGCGCGCGCTGCTCGAAGCCGGCGCCGCGCGGGTCATTGGCCTCGACCGCGACCTCGATGCACTCGCCCGCGCCCGCGAAACGCTCGCGCCGTGGACCAACCGAGTCGAGCTCGTCCACGCCGACTACCGCACGCTCGACGACGTCCTCGACGCCCGGCAGATTTCGCGGGTCGACGGCGCGCTTGCCGACCTCGGTGTGTCGTCGCTGCAGTTCGACGCCGCCGGCCGCGGCTTCAGTTTTCAGCGCGACGAGCCGCTGGACATGCGGATGGATCAGAGCGCTGGCGACACGGCCGCGGATGTTGTCGCCAGGGCCTCGGAGCGCGAACTGGCTGACGCCATCTTTCAGTACGGCGAGGAACGTTTTTCACGACGGATCGCTCGCGCCATCGTCGGCGCGCGCGCGGAAGCGCCGATTGACACCACCGGGCGGCTGGCCGCGATCGTGCGGCGAGCGATTCCGCGGCGCGGCCCGATGCGGATCGACACCGCCACCCGCACGTTCCAGGCCCTCCGCATCTGGGTCAATCGCGAGCTCGAGGGGCTGGATCGATTTGTCGAACTGGCGGCCCGCCGTCTTCGCGCCGGCGCCCGGCTCGTGGTGATCACGTTCCACTCGCTCGAGGACCGGATCGTCAAGCACACCTTGCGGGCGCTGCAGCAGCGCGACGGCCTCGTGCAGGTGCTGACCAAGAAGCCGCTCGTTGCGGGCGACGCGGAAGTCGACCGCAATCCGCGCGCGCGCAGCGCCAAGCTGCGCTCCGCGGAAAGGATGCCCTGATGGAACCGTTCGAGTACGCGATTCGGAAGGACGTTCGCAACAACCCGATCGTCCGCGAGGTCGACGAAGAGAAGCAGCGCGAATTGTGGAAGTCGGTCGGCATCGCCGGCTTCCTGGTCGTCGTCCTGCTGTTTTCGGCGTGGCAGCACTTCGAGCTGCTGCGCCACGGCTACCAGGTGGAAGAACTGCAGCGGCAGCGCGCCAGCGAAGAGGAAACGACGCGGCAGCTGCGGCTCGAGATCGAGACGCTGAAGTCGCCGAAGCGGATCGAGACGCTGGCGACGCGTCAACTGCATCTCGTCGCGCCGTCGCGCGACGAGGCGATCGTGATCGAGCGTGTCGTGCCGGCCGATCCGCCGGCGGCGTCGGTAGTCGCACGGCGCTAGATGTCGAGCCTCCACCCGGTGGTCGTGACCGACTGGCGCATCGTGCTGCGCCGCCGCATCGTGGTCGTCGCCGCGCTGCTTGCGGTGTGGGTGACGACGATCGAGGCCAAGCTGGTCTACCTGCAAGTGTTCAAGCGCGCCGATCTCGCGGCGCGGGCCGAGCGGCAGCAGGAGCGGACGCAGGCCTCGCCGGCCAAACGCGGCGACATCCTCGATCGCCGCGGCCGCGTGCTGGCGACCAGCGTCGACGCGGACACGATCTACGCCGTCCCGACCGAGATCGACGATCCGCCCGGCGCGGCGCGCCGACTGTGCGACGCGCTCGCCGACTGTGACGCACGCGAGCGCCAGTCGCTGGCCGACCGCCTGTCACAGCGGAAAGCGTTTGCGTACGTGCGCCGCCAGGTGGCGCCCGATCAAGCACGCCGCGTCGCCGACCTGAACCTCGATGGCATCGGCTTCACCAAGGAGAGCAAGCGGTTCTATCCGAACAAGGAGCTCGCTGCGCACCTGCTCGGGTGGGTGGGCATCGACAACAAGGGCCTCGGCGGTCTCGAGTCGACCTACGACGCGCAGATTCGCGGCAAGGCGGGCACGATTCTCATCCACACTGACGCGCGCCGCCACGCCTTCGCCCGCGCCGAGCGGCCGCCGACGGCCGGCTCGTCGATCGAGCTGACCGTCGATGAGTACCTGCAGCACATCGCCGAACGCGAACTGCATCGCGGTGTCGTCGAAAACCTCGCCCTCGGCGGCAGCGCGATCATCATGAACCCGCACACCGGGGAAATTCTCGCGCTCGCCAATGAGCCGACCTTCAACCCGAATGCCTATCGCGATTTCGACGACGCCGACCGGCGCAACCGCGGCATCCAGGATCTCTACGAGCCCGGGTCGACGTTCAAGGTGGTGACCGCGTCGGCCGCGATCGAGGAAAAGGTGTTGTCGGTCGACACGTTGATCGACACCAACCCGGGACGGCTGCACATCGGTCCGCGGCTCATCACCGACGACGCCGGCCGCAACAACGGCGTGTTGACCTTCTCGAACGTGATCGTCAAGTCGAGCAACATCGGCGCCGTGAAAATCGGATTCAGGGTCGGCACCGAGCGGATGAGCCGATTCGTCGGCCTGTACGGATTCGGCCGGCAGGTGTCGCCGGATTTCCCGGCGGAGAATCCCGGCATCGTGTGGCGTCCCGAGAAGTGGACCGACACGGCGCTGGCGTCGGTGTCGATGGGTTATCAGGTCGCAGTCACGCCACTGCAGATGGTGGCGGCGGTCAGTTCGGTCGCCAACGGCGGACTCTACGTCGAGCCACGCGTCGTGCGCGCCTTGTACCGCGATGGCCGCCGCTATCAGCTCGCGCCGAAAACGCTGCGGCGCACCGTCAGCGCCGACACCGCGGCGACCTTGACGACGATCATGGAAACCGTGGTGACCAGCGGCACGGCGAAGCGCGCGCAGATTCCCGGCTATACGATTGCCGGCAAGACCGGCACGGCGCAGAAGCTGATCAACGGCCGCTATTCGCACAGCGATCACAACGCGTCGTTTGTCGGCTTCATCCCGTCCCGCTCGCCCGAGCTCGCGATCGTCGTCGTCATCGACTCGGCGAAGGGTCCCAACGGCGATCATGGCGGCACCGTCGCCGCGCCGATCTTTCGCAACATCGCGGAGTCAGCGCTCCACTATCTCGGCATTCCGCCGACCTTGAACCCGCCTCCGCCAGTACTGGTCGCGGACCGAACCGTCGCCGAGCCCGCGCCTGCCGTGGCCGTACCGATTTCGGACCCGAAGGTGAAGTTCGTCGACAGTCCCGCCGGCACGGTGCCGGATCTTCAGGGGATGAGCGCCCGCGAAGCGGTGCGCAAGCTGGTCACGGTCGGCATGATCGCGCACGTGTCGGGCGACGGCTTCGTGGTTGCCCAGGATCCACCGGCCGGCACGCCGATCGCGCGCGACGCGGTCTGCCGGCTCACGCTCGAGCGGTGGCCGCACCGCGCGGTGACGGCGAATCACCCATGACCTGGGCCGAGCTCCACGGCGTGTTGCGTGGCCACGGGCTGATCAAGGCCGACGACGCGCTGCGCGCCGAGGCGGCGGTCGGCGCGGTGTCGGGGCTCGCCTATGACTCGCGGACGGTCAAGAGCGGCGACGTGTTCGTCGCCTTGAAAGGCCTGCACGCGGACGGTACAGCGTTCGCGCGCCAGGCGATCGACCGCGGCGCCGCTGCGATCGTGTCGGAGCAGCCGGCACCCGACCGCGTGCAGGTGCCGTGGGCGATCGTCGGCGATGCACGGCTCGCGCTGGCGCTGCTCGCGACCACGTTCTATCGCGACCCGAGCCGCGAGATGCGCGTCGTCGGCATCACCGGCACGAACGGCAAGACCACGACGGCGTACCTGCTGGCCGGCATTTTCGAAGCGGCCGGAATCCGCTGCGGAGTACTCGGCACGGTGGCCTACAAGATTGGCAACGAACTGCGCGAGGCGACGCGGACGACGCCTGAAGCACCGGATGTCCAGGCGCTGCTGCGCGAGATGGTCGATCGCGGCTGCGGTGCCTGCGCGATGGAGGTGTCGTCGCACGCGCTGGCGCTTCGGCGCGTCGATGGCATGACGTTCGCCGCTGCGGTGTTCACCAACCTGACGCGCGACCATCTCGACTTCCACGCCGACATGGACGACTACTTCCGCGCCAAGCGGCGGTTGTTCGAGATGCTCCCGCGCAACGCGCCGAGCATCGTCAACGTCGACGATCCACGCGGCTCATCGCTCAGCGATGCCGGCGGACGTCCGTTGACCTACGGGATGCAGCGGCGTGCCGACGTGCAGCCCGGACCGGTGTCGTTCTCGCTCGAGGGTTTACAGTTCGAGGTGGCGACGCCGCGCGACACGCTGCACGTGCGATCGAAGCTGATCGGCAAACCGAACGTCTACAACATTCTCGCCGCGGTCGCGACGGCTACGGCGCTCGACGTCTCGAGCGAGGCAATCGAGAAAGGTTTGCGCACACTCGACGCGGTGCCGGGACGATTCCAGACCGTCTCGGGTCCGAACGACGACGTCACCGTGGTCGTGGACTACGCGCACACCGACGACGCGCTGAGAAACCTGCTCGAGACGGCGCGGCCGCTGGCGCAGGGCCGCCTGATCACGGTCTTCGGCTGCGGCGGCGATCGCGATCGGACCAAGCGGCCGTTGATGGGCGCCGTCGCCGGTCGCTTGAGCGACGTCATCGTGATCACCTCGGACAACCCGCGCAGCGAGGATCCGGCGCGGATCATCGAAGAGATTCAGCGCGGCATCACGCCGGACACGCGGCGTGAGCGGCAGTCGCTCTTGACGATCGTCGACCGGCGGCAAGCGATCGCCCGGGCAGTCGAGATCGCGCGCGCCGGCGATCTCGTCCTCGTCGCCGGCAAGGGGCACGAGAAGTATCAGGTCATTGGCGACCGAACGCTGCCGTTCGACGACGTTGCGGTGGCGCGCGAGGCGCTCGGCAGGCGGCGGACCAACTCGGGCGTACGGTGACGGCGATTCCGTTAACCGCCGCTTCGGTCGCAGCGGCCGCCGGCGGCGCCGTCGTGGCTGGCGATCCGCGTCAGATCTTCGACGGTGTGTCCATCGACACACGGACCGTACGCCGCGGCGAATTGTTCATCGCGATACGCGGCGAGCGGTTTGATGGCGCGGAGTTCGCAGCGGCGGCGATCGAGGCGGGCGCCGACGGCGTGTTGGTGCCGCGCGGCTGGCCCGGGAGCGGAAGCCGAAGCGGCTCGTCGGGGAGCGCGACCCTTTCAGGCGAGCGGAAGCACGTCGCGGTGATCGAAGTTGCCGACACGACGATCGCGCTTCAGTCGCTGGGGCGGGCGATTCGCCGCGAGTCGGGCGCGAAGGTCGTCGCGATTACGGGCAGTGCCGGGAAGACCACGACGAAGGAAGTGACCAGCGAACTGTTGAGCGCGCGCTATCGCGTGACTCGCAACCGCGGCAACTTCAACAACCACATCGGGCTGCCGCTCTCGCTGATCGAATTGCGGCAGCGGCCGGAAATTGCGGTCGTCGAGCTGGGGATGAATCACGCCGGAGAGATCAGCACGCTGGTCCGCATCGCCGAGCCGGAGGTCCGCGTCTGGACCAACGTCGGCGAGGCGCACCTCGGCTTCTTCGCGTCGCTCGACGCGATTGCCGACGCGAAGGCCGAGATCCTGGAAGCGGCGCGGCCGAGCGATCTCCTGATCGCCAACGGCGACGATCCACGGATCACGGCCCGCACCGGCGCGTTCGCCGGCCGTGTGATCACCTTCGGCATCGATCGCGACACCGATGTGCGCGCGTCGTCGATCGTCGATCGCGGGATCGAGGGCGTCAGCGCCCGCGTGACGACGGCGCGGGGGAGTGCCGAGGTGACGACGCCGCTGGTTGGCCGCGGCAACCTTGCCAACGTGCTCGCGGCGATTGCGGTCGCGCTCGAATTCGACGTGCCGCTGCCGGACATCGCGGCGCGGGTATCGACGCTGCATCCGGCCTCGCACCGCGGCGAGATCGTGCGGCTGGCCAATGGCGTCACGGTGATCGACGACAGCTACAACGCGAATCCGACCGCGACGCGCCGCGCGATCGAGGTGCTCGCCGGCAGTCGCGCCACGCGGCGGTTCGCGGTGATTGGCGAGATGCTCGAGCTCGGCCTGCACGCCGACAATCTGCACGCCGAGGTCGGACGCGCCGCCGCCAACGCGGCGCTCGACGGTCTGATTGCCGTGGGTGGCCCGGCGGCACGCGTGCTCGCGGATGCGGCGGTGCGCGCCGGAATGGCCGCGGCGTCGGTCCGCTACTGCGCGACCAGCGACGAAGCGGCCAGCGCCGCCGCCGCGACGCTGCGCGCCGGCGATCTGCTCCTTGTCAAAGGATCGCGCGGCATCAAGACCGACCGCGTCGTCGACCGGCTCAAGTCCGAGTGGGGCGGCTGATGCTGTATCACCTCCTCTTCCAGGGCATCTACGCGCGCACCGGCCTCGGCGTGTTGAACGTGACGCGCTACATCACGTTCCGCACCGCGGCGGCAACGCTCTCGGCCCTCGCCATCAGCCTCTTCTTCGGTCCGTGGCTGGTGCGCAAGCTGCGCGAATTTCAGATCGGCCAGGTGATCCGCACCGAAGGACCGCAGACGCATCGCCCGAAGGCCGGGACGCCAACGATGGGCGGACTGCTGATCCTGACGGCGGCGATCGTCCCGACGCTGCTCTGGGCCGATCTCACCAACGCGTACGTCTGGATTGCCGTGCTCACCACCGCCGGTTTCGGCGCGATCGGCTTCGCCGACGACTACCTGAAAATCGTCCGCCGTTCTCATCACGGCCTGCTGCCGCGCTACAAGATGGGGTACCAGATCCTCATCGGCGTCGTCGTCGGCCTCGTGCTGCTGTGGCTGAACCATCAGACGCTGTATACGACGCGCCTGGTGTTCCCGTTTTTCAAGCGGCTCATTCCCGATCTCGGCTGGGGCTACCTGCTGTTCGCGGTGTTCGTGCTCGTCGCCGAGTCGAACGCGGTCAACCTCACGGACGGTCTCGACGGGCTCGCGATCAGCATTTTCGCGATCGCCGCGGCCGCGTACACCGCGCTCGCATATGTGACCGGCCACCGTGTCTTCGCGGAATACCTGCTGCTGGTGCGCTTCCCGCAGGCCGCCGAGTTGACGGTCTTCTGCGGCTCACTCGTCGGCGCGTCGCTCGGTTTCCTCTGGTACAACTCGTATCCCGCCGAAATCTTCATGGGCGACGTCGGCTCGCTGGCGCTCGGGGCCGCGCTCGGCATCGTCGCCATCCTGATCAAGCAGGAATTGCTGCTGCCGATCGTCGGCGGCGTGTTCCTGCTCGAAGCACTGTCGGTTGTGCTGCAGGTGGGCTACTTCAAGGCGACCGGTGGCCAGCGGCTGTTTCGAATGGCGCCGCTGCATCACCACTTCGAGTTGATCGGGTGGAGCGAGCCGAAGGTGATCACGCGTTTCGTAATCCTCGCGATCATTTTCGCGCTGACCAGTTTGGCGACGCTGAAGCTGCGGTGACGGGTACGGGGCTGGGCGCTCGGGGGTGTGGGGGCTGGCTGAAGTGACTTTCGATGTGGCGGATAAGCGCGTGACCGTTGCGGGGGCGGCGAGGAGCGGCATTGCCGCGGCGGAGTTGCTCGCCCGGCGGGGCGCGCGCGTGACGCTGTCGGACATGGCCACCGACATCGCCGACGCCGATCGCTTGCGCGGAATCGGCGTCGTGCTCGAAGTCGGCGGGCATGTCGCAGATACGTTCACGGCCGCCGATCTGGTGGTGCTCAGCCCTGGCGTGCCGCCGGAATTGCCGGTGCTCCAGGCTGCGCGCGATCGCGGCATTCCGGTGATCGCGGAGATCGAACTCGCCTGGCGCTGGCTGCAGGGCCGCGTGATCGCGATCACAGGAACCAAGGGCAAGTCGACGACGACCGCCTTGACCGGGCGGATGCTCGAGGCTGCGGGCTTCAAGGTGACGGTTGGCGGCAATATCGGCGCGCCGCTCAGCGCCCAGGTGTCCGACTCGACGCCCGACACGCTGCACGTCGTCGAAGCGAGCAGCTTTCAGCTCGAACAGATCGACGGCTTCCGGCCCTGGATCAGCGTGATGCTGAATTTCTCGCCGGACCACCTCGATCGCCATCCGACCGTCGAGGCCTACGGCGCCGCCAAGGCGCGCATCTTCGAAAACCAGCAGCCGACCGATTTCGCGGTGATCAACGCCGACGATCCTACCGTTCTCGAGCTGGCGCGCCGCGGCCGCGCCGAGAAGCGCTACTTCGCGCGCAGCGGCGCGCTTCTCGACGGCACCGTGGTCGCCGACGGGTGGATCGTGGCGCGCCGCCATGGGGCTGAAGCACGGCTGGTGCCGCTCGAGGCAATCCATCTGCTCGGTCCGCATCTCGTCAACGACGTCATGGCGGCGGCGACGGTCGGGACGATTGCCGGGGCGGCGTCCGACGCGATGACCCGCGCGGTCGACGGGTTCCGCGGTCTCGAGCACGCGATGGAACTCGTCGCCGAGATCGACGGCGTCCGCTTCGTGAACGACTCAAAAGCGACCAACGTCGAGTCGGCGCTGCGCTCGATCGAAAGCTTCGAGCACGACCTCGTGCCGATTGTCGGCGGCCGTTTCAAGGGCGGCGACTTGCGCTTGCTCCGCGAGCCGTTGAAGGCGCGCGCCAGGGCGGTGGTGGCGATTGGCGAAGCGCGGCCGCTCGTTCGGGAGGCGCTGTCGGATGTGGTCGCGGTGGAGGAGGCGGACACGTTTGCCGGCGCGATTAGCCGCGCGTTCGAGCTCGCGACGCCGTCAGGCGTCGTGCTGCTGGCGCCGGCGTGTGCGAGCTTCGATATGTTCCGCGACTACGCGGACCGAGGAAGGCAGTTCAAGGAACAGGTCGGTCGCCTGAAAGGCTCGCGCTCCATATGAGCGAACGGGACGGAGCGCGGGCGTTTCACACGAGGGGAGTGAGCGGTGAGCAGTCGTCAGTCGGCGGATGCGGTGGAGGATTGGCTGCTGGGAACCCTGGTCGCCCCGGCCAGGGAAGCTGGTGCCTCAACCCGGTGCCGACTGATGACTGCTGACCGCTCTTCTCCGCCTCCGCCGCCTCGCGGCGGCGCGGACGCGTAATCGTAATCCGTTCCGGGGAGTGTTATCGGGTGAAATCGAGCGCAGCGTTATAGCAATGGCGAGAAAACTCAAATCGGACAAAGTGCTGTTCATCGCGACCATCCTGCTGGTCGCGCTCAGCGTCGTCATGGTCTACAGCGCGTCGGCGCCGGTTGCGCTGGAACGCTACGGCCGCGCTTCGCTCTTCCTGATCAAGCAGGGGATGTGGGCGCTCCTCGGCGTCGCGATGCTCGCCGTCGTGATGCGGATCGACTATCGCGCCTACAAACAGCCGGCGTTCATCTGGACGGCGCTCGGGCTGGTCACGGTCGCGCTGGTGGCCGTCTATTTCCGGGCCCCGGTCAACGGCGCGCGGCGCTGGTTCGGCGTCGGCGGCATCGGCATCCAGCCCTCCGAGCTGGCGAAGCTGGTCGCGATCTTTTTCATTGCCGCGCTTCTCGAACGGCGCATGCACCGCATCGACGAAGTCACCTATTCGCTGCTGCCGATCGGCATTGTCGTGCTTGGGCTGGTTGCGCTGATTCTGCCCGAACCCGATTTCGGGACGTCGATGTCGCTGCTGTTGATTGCCGCCGTGATGGTGTTCGCGGCGGGGTTGAACTATCGCTACGTCGCCGGCGCGCTGCTGTGCGCGCTGCCTGTCCTCTACGTCGTCGTGATGGGCTCGGCGTACCGGCGCCGCCGCACGCTCGCATTCCTGAACCCGTGGGACGACCCGCTCGGCGACGGCTTTCAGATCATCCAGTCGCTGATCGCGGTCGGCACCGGCGGCGTGTGGGGAAAGGGGCTGATGAACGGCGTGCAGAAGCTGTTCTACCTGCCCGAACCGCACACCGATTTCATCTACTCGGCGATTGCCGAAGAGCTCGGGTTGGTTGGCGCCACCGCCGTCGTGTTGTGTTTCTGCGTGCTGACCTGGCGCGGGACGCGCATCGCCCTGCGCGCCCCGGACACGTTTGGCGCCCTTCTCGCGCTCGGCCTCACGACGATGGTGGCGGTGCAGGCGTTCATAAACATCAGCGTTGTCCTCGGGCTGATGCCGACAAAAGGGATCCCGCTGCCGTTTGTCAGCTTCGGCGGGTCGTCGCTGCTGATCAACCTGCTCGGGATGGGGATTCTGTTGAACGTGTCGCAGCACGTGTCGTCGCTCGAGGCATGACGGACCGAGGGCACCGTCCGGCGGCCGCCGGACCTGACCGCTTCGGGAGGTGCGAAGGAAACGATGGCGCTGCGCGTCGTGATCGCCGGCGGCGGAACAGGCGGGCATCTGTATCCGGGAATCGCAGTCGCGCGCGAGTTGCTCGCGCGGCAGCCCGACGCCGAGATCTCGTTTGCCGGGACGGCGAAGGGCATCGAATCGCGGGTGATTCCGCGCGAAGGGTTTGCCCTCGATCTGATCCGCAGCGGCGGTCTGAAGGGCAAGTCGATCGCCGACCGGGCGCGCGGCGCGATGCTGCTGCCGGTGAGCCTCGGCGACGCCTGGTCGGTGGTGTCCGCGCGGCGGCCGGACCTCGTGATCGGCGTCGGCGGCTACAGCTCCGGTCCGGTGGTCCTGATGGCAGCGCTGCGCGGCACGACGACGATGCTCCTGGAGCAGAACGCGGTGCCCGGGTTGACCAATCGGCTGCTGGCGCGGGTGGTGAAAGCGGCGGCGGTGACGTTCGACTCGACGCAACCCTTCTTCGGATCGAAAGCGTTCGTCAGCGGCAACCCCGTCCGGCCGGAATTCCTTGCGGCGGCCGGACCCAAACAGGAGTCGGCGCTCGATGACCAGGCGACCGTCACGCAGGTCCTAGTCTTTGGCGGCTCTCAGGGCGCGCACGCAATCAACATGGCCATGGTGGAGGCAGCGGCGAGGCTGGCGACCGGCGGTCCGCATCTTCGTGTCACCCACCAGACGGGCGAACGAGATGTGGACGTGGTCCGCGCCGCCTACCGGCAGGCGGGGCTTCAGGCCGACATCGAGCCGTTCCTCTACGACATGGGACGGCAACTCGGAGCGGCGGACCTGATCGTCTGCCGCGCCGGCGCGACGACGCTCGCCGAACTCACGGCCGCCGGTAAGCCGGCGATCCTGGTTCCGCTGCCGACGGCAACCGACGATCACCAACGGAAGAACGCCGAGGCGCTGGCCGCGACCGGCGGCGCAGAGATGCTGCTGCAAAGCGAACTGAGCGGTGCGGCGCTCGCCGAACGAATTCTGGCGCTTGCCGGCGATCCGCCGCGGCGGAGGCAGATTGCGGCCGCGGCGCGGGCGCTGGCCAGGCCGGACGCGGCGAAGGTGATCGTCGACAAGGCGCTCGAGCTGGTGGCGCGATGACAAGAGCGGGTTCGGCGTTCGGCGTTCGGCGTTCTCGTTCTGGGTTCTGGGTTCTGCGTTCTGAGTTCGGGCTTTGCGTCGCGAGAACCGAGAACCCGAGAACCAGAACCCGAGAACGAGAACCCAGAACGCCGAACGCCGAACGCCGAACCCGGACCGAGTCGAAACCGTGTTAGGCAGAACACGGCACGTGCACTTTGTCGGCATCGGCGGCATCGGGATGAGCGGCATCGCGGAGCTGCTCGCGAACCTCGGCTACGTCGTCAGCGGGTCCGACGAGAAGCGATCGGTGGTCACCGAACGGCTGGCGGCGCTCGGCATTCGCGTGGCGCTCGGCCACGACGCCGGTCACGTCGGCGACGCCGACGTCGTCGTGGTTTCGTCAGCGGTACGGCCGACGAACCCGGAAGTGGCCGAGGCGATACGGCGGCAGATTCCGGTGATTCCACGCGCCGAGATGCTCGCGGAGCTGATGCGGCTGCGGTTCTCGATCGCGGTCGCCGGCGCACACGGCAAAACGACGACGACGTCGATGATCGCGGTGGTGCTCGAGCGCTGCGGCCTCGATCCGACGGCGGTGATTGGCGGCCGGCTGAGTGCCTTCGGCAGCAACGCGCGGCTCGGCAACGGCGAGTTCATGGTCGCCGAGGCGGATGAAAGCGATCGATCGTTCCTGAAGCTCTTTCCGACGATTGCGGTGATTACCAACATCGACCACGAGCACCTGGAGAACTACGGCAGCTTTGCAGACCTGCAGCAGGCCTTCGTCGATTTCGCCAACAAGACGCCGTTCTACGGCGGCGTCGTCGCCTGCCTGGACGACGCCAACCTGGCGGAGCTTCTTCCCAAAATGCGCGGCCGGATGCTCACCTACGGTCTGACGGCGCCGACGGCGGAAGTAACCGCCCGCGATGTGGAGCTCAAGCCGCTCGGCGTCACCGCGACGGTGATGCGCCGGGATCGCCGCATCCATCGCCCGACGCTCCAGGAACAGCTCGACTCCTGGGACGCGCCCAAGGACGCCGATGGGCGGACCGCTGATGGTGGAAGCGGCGACGACAAGCCACTGGTTCCGCTGGGCACTCTCACGCTCAACGTGCCGGGACGGCACAACCTCCTGAATGCGCTCGCGGCGGTCGCCGTTGGCGGCGAGCTGGGTCTGTCGTTCGAGCGGATCGCCGCCGGACTTGCCGAGTTCCAGGGCGCCGAACGGCGATTCGAACTCCGCGGCGAGCCGCGCGGCATTCTGCTCGTCGATGATTACGGTCATCATCCGACGGAGATCGCTGCCGTCCTCGCCGCCGCCAGGACGCTGAATCGCCGCATCGTGGTCGCGTTTCAGCCGCACCGCTACACGCGAACGGCGTCGTTGATGGACGCGTTCGGCCCGGCGCTCGCCGCTGCCGATCACGTGGTGCTGACCGACATTTACGCGGCCAGCGAGGATCCGATTCCCGGCGTGACGCTCGAGACGCTGGCCGAGTCGATCCGCAAGACGTTGGCCGACCGGCTCGACGTCGTTCCAAAGCTCGACGACGTGGTCACGGCGATCGTTCGCGCCGCCAAGCCGGGCGACGTCGTCATCACGCTCGGCGCCGGGTCGATTGGCGGCCTGCCGGATCGGTTGCTCACCGCGCTTGATACCGGATTCCTCGGAGAGAACGCGTGAGCGCCGTCGCCGCACCGTCCGATCGCCGCTTCCGCCGCGCGCACCTGAAACCGTCGCGCAAGCGCGGCCGCTGGCACGCGTTCGTCAAACCGTTGGCCGGATACGCGGCGCTGATTGCGCTCGTCGGCTACGCCACTTACCGGCTGTCGGTGGTCGCCGCCGGCGCCCACATGCTGCGCGTCGATGCGATCGTGATCCACGGCAACGAGCGGCTGTCGAACGGCGAAGTGCTGGCGATCCTGAGCGGGCTGCGCGGCGAAAACCTGGTCTCGACCGATCTCGATCGCTGGCGCCGCCGCTTGATGACGTCGCCATGGGTCAGCGATGCGGCGCTGCGCCGATCGCTGCCGTCGACGATCGATGTGGCGATTCGCGAGCGGCAGCCGATCGGCGTCGGCCGCATCGCCGGCGAGACCTACCTGGTCGACGAGCGCGGCGTGATCATCGATCAATACGGACCGCAGTACGCCGATCTCGATCTCCCGATCATCGACGGCCTCGGCGCCGCGCCGCACGACGCGCCGACGCTCACCGACGAAGCGCGCGCCGATCTCGCGGCGCGGGTGATCGCCGCGGTCAGGAGCAGGGCGAAGCTGGCGTCGCGCCTGTCGCAGGTCGACGTCAGCGATCTGCACAACGCCTCGGTGATCCTGACCGGCGACCCGACGATGATTCAGCTCGGCGACGACCAGTTCGCAGAGCGGCTGCAGGGTTACCTGGACGTCGCGCCGGCGCTGCACCAGCGCGTCGCCGACATCGACTACGTCGATCTGCGCTTCGGCGATCGCATCTACGTGCGGCCGACCAAACCCCAGAAGAAAGGACGCTGAGTGGCGCGCAAAGAACGATATCTGGTCGGCCTCGACGTCGGCACCTCGAAGGTGACCGCCGTGGTCGGCGAAGTGCTCGACGGCGACGGCCTGGACATCGTCGGCCTCGGCGTCGCCGAGTCGAGAGGCATCCGCCGCGGCGTCGTCGTCAACCTCGAGGCAGCGGTGGATTCGATCAAGAAGGCGATCGACGAGGCCGAGCTGATGGCCGGCGTCGAGATCGATTCGGTCCACCTCGCGCTGTCGGGGCCGCACGTCAAGGGATTCAACAGCCGCGGCGTGATCGCCGTCGCCGGCAAGAACCGCGAAATCACGCGCGAGGACGTGCGGCGGGCGATCGATGCGGCAAAGGCGGTGTCGCTGCCGACCGGCCGCGAGATCCTCCATGTCCTGCCGCAGGATTTCGTCGTCGACGAGCAGGACGGCATCGGCGCACCGGTCGGGATGACCGGTGCCCGGCTCGAGGTAAACGTCCACATCATCACCGGCAGCCAGAGCTCGACGCAGAACATCGTCGCGTGCGTCAACCGCGCCGGCGTCGAGGTGGCGGAGACGGTCGTCGAGCAGCTCGCCGCCAGCGAGTCGGTGCTCACCGAGGACGAGAAGGAACTCGGCGTCGGGCTCGTCGACATCGGCGGCGGCACCACCGATATCGCCATTTACGAGCGCGGCAGCCTGTGGCACACCGCCGTGATCGGCGTCGGCGGCGATCACTTCACCAACGACATCGCCGTCGGCTTGCGGACGCCGGTGCCGGACGCGGAAAAGATCAAGCGCAAGTGCGGCTGCGCGCTGTCGGGCATGGTCGACGAAGACGAAACGATGGAAGTGGCGAGCGTCGGCGGCCGCAAACCCCGCGTGATGGCGCGGCGCATCCTCTCGGAGATCCTGCAGCCGCGCGCCGAGGAGATCTTCCATCTCGTCTGGGACGAGATCCGCCGCGCCGGCTACGAAAAGAGCCTCAACTCGGGAATCGTGTTGACCGGCGGCGGCGCGATTCTCGACGGCATGCCCGAAATCGCCGAGCAGATCTTCGACCTGCCGATTCGCCGCGGCTCTCCCGGCGGCGTCGGCGGCCTTGCCGATCACGTCAACAGCCCGACGTTCGCAACCGGGGTCGGGCTGGCGCTCTACGGGTACCGCAATTCGATGGGAGAGCTGGCGCGCGCGCCGATTGGCGCGGGCGCGTTCGTGCGCGTGGCCGGACGGCTGCGCGGCCTGTTCCGCGAATTTTTCTGATCGTTACGCGCAGACCGGACTGCGCCACAGGAGACCCGAATGGATCCATTCACGGAAGATGCAGCGCGCGAAGCACGACGTCTGAGGCTGCGGCTCGACGAAGAAGGCGGTTCGACTGCGCGCATCAAAGTGGTCGGTGTCGGCGGCGGCGGCAGCAATGCCGTGAACCGCATGGTGCAGGCCGGCTTCGATGGTGTCGAGTTCATGGTCGCGAACACCGATTTGCAGGCGCTGCGGACCAACGCGGCGCCGGTCAAGATCCAGATCGGCAGCAAGCTGACCAAAGGCCTCGGCGCCGGCGCCGATCCGAACGTCGGCCGCTCGGCGGCACTCGAGGATACCGAGAAGATCATTCAGGCGCTCGACGGCGCCGACATGATTTTCGTCACCACCGGCCTCGGCGGCGGCACCGGCACCGGCGCGGCGCCGGTGATCGCCAGCCTGGCCACCGAGCTCGGCGCACTCACCGTCGCGGTGGTCACCAAACCGTTCAAGTTCGAAGGCCGCAAGCGGCAGCTGCAGGCCGAACGTGGCCTCGACGCGCTGCGCGAGTGCGTCGACACGATCATCACCATCCCCAACGAACGGCTGCTGACGATCATCGATCGCACCACGCCCATGCTCGAGGCCTTCGCGACGGCCGACGATGTGCTGCGGCAGGCGATCCAGGGGATCTCGGATCTGATCCTGGTGCCCGGATTGATCAACCTCGATTTCGCCGACGTCAAGACGATCATGTCCGGGATGGGCCTGGCGATGATGGGGACCGGCGTGGCCGAGGGACAGGACCGCGCGATCGAGGCGGCGCGCCGCGCCATCTCGAGCCCGCTGCTCGAAGGCGCGTCGGTGAACGGCGCGCGCGGCGTGATCATCAACGTCACCGGCGGACCAGACCTCTCGCTGGTGGAGGTGAGCGAAGCGTCGTCGATCGTGCAGGAGGCCGCCGACGAAGACGCGAACATCATCTTCGGCGCGGTTGTCGATCCGATCCTCAAGGGCAAAGTGAAGATCACGGTGATCGCCACCGGCTTCGCTGGGCCGACCGCCGCCACGGCACCCGCGCCGGCCGCGGCGTCCTCGTCGGTGACGCCGGTCGATATGACGCCATACGCCGAGCACGCGCGCGCCCGTACCGACAGCATTGCCGTGGGCGCCGCCGCCTCTTCGGCACCGCGGCTGTCGTTCGGCCGTCGGCCGCTCCTCGACCTGACTAACGGGTCGAGACCTGCGGCGACTGCCAGTGCCGCCGCGGCAACTGCCAGTGCGGCTGCGGCAACGGCGGCGGGTCCCGATGTCGATGCCGCCGCCGATGCCGACGCTATGCGGGGAGTAGTGGCCTCGCCGGCCGCGGCCGATTCCGATTTCGACCTCAGCTCGACCTTCGACGTCCCGGCATTCCTCCGCCGCCAGGAGGGCTGAGCGGCGGCTCAGCGGCAGGAGTTCGGAGGCCGATGGTAGAGTAGGTAGATCCACGGCACGCGAGAGCGGCGGCGTCTGAGGTCGAGCGGACGCACGGCCCGGCTCACGCCAGCTGCGCCGTTGTCTTGTTCGGCTGACACGGCCATCCATGAACTCCTGGGAACAGCGCGAACGCGCACGACAGATCCTCGCGAAAGAAGTCGGCTTCGTCACCAAGCCGCACGGGGATCGTCTGCGCGTGGCGCTCGCCTTTCCGAACACCTACTGGGTCGGGATGTCGAACCTCGGCTTCCAGACTGTTTACCGTCTCTTCAACGCCGAACCGGACATCGTCTGCGAGCGGTTCTTTCTGCCGCCGAAACAGGAACTGGCGGCGCTCTCCGCCGCCAAGGCGCCGCTGCTGACGCTCGAATCGCAAACGCCGATCAGCGAATTCGACATCGTCGCTTTCTCGGTTTCGTTCGAGTGGGACTACGTCAATGTCCTCACGCTCCTCAGGCTCGCCGGCATTCCGGCCTACGCGTCCGAGCGGACCGAGCGGCATCCGCTGATCGTCATCGGCGGGGCGGTCACGTTTGTCAATCCTGAGCCGCTCGCGCCGTTTGCCGATGTGATCGCCGCCGGCGAAGGCGAAGTACTGATTCCCGGCCTTCGGCGCGCGATGGCCGAAGCCGCAGACCGCGCCGATCTCCTCACGCGGCTCTCGAGCGAACGCGGCTTCTACGTGCCGGCTTTCTACGAGCCGGAATACGCGGCCGACGGCACGCTCGCGCGCTACTCGGCTCGCGACGATGCGCCGCTTCCGGTTCGTAAGGCGGCGCTCAAGACCACCGAAGCGGTGGATCCGCCGGCGACCACGATCTTCACGCCCGACACCGAGTTTGGTTCGCGCTTCCTCGTCGAAGTGGTGCGCGGCTGCGCGAACCTGTGCCGCTTCTGCTGGGCCGGCTACAACTACCTGCCGGTTCGCGCGTTTCCGGCCGACCGCATCCTGCAGCTTGCCGAAGACGCGCGGAAGTATTCACAGCGTGCCGGCCTGGTGTCGATCGCACTCTGCGATCACCCCGAGATCGAACGGATCCTGTCGCGGCTCCTCGAGCTCGGCTACGCGATCAGCCCGGCGTCGCTGCGGCTCGATGACCTGACACCGACGATCGTCCAGATGCTGCGGCAGAGCGGCGAGCGGTCGATCACGATCGCACCCGAGACCGGCTCCGATCGCCTTCGTCGCGTCATCAACAAGACCGTGACCAACGACGAGATCCTCGAGAGCGCCGAGCTGATCTTCGCCAACGGGATTGAGAGCCTGAAGCTGTACTACATGATCGGCCTCCCCACTGAAACCGACGAGGACCTCGTCGCGATCCGCGATCTGACAGTGCAGCTGCGCGAACGGATGCTGAAGCACGCGAAGCCGCGCGGCCGCATCGGCTCGATTACCGGCAGCGTCAATCCGCTCATCCCCAAGCCAGGCACGGCCTACCAGTGGCTCGCGATGGAGGATCCCTCGATCACCGATCGCAAGATCAAGCGGCTGCGGTCGCTGATGGCCGGCATCGACAACGTGTACTTCAACATCAAGTCCGAGCGGCACTCCTACTATCAGGCGCTGCTGTCGCTCGGCGACCGCCGCGTCGCGCCGGCGGTTGCCGCCGCGGAGCGCAACGGCCAGAACTGGCGAGCCGCAGTCGCGGAAGTCGGCGTCGATGGCGACTTCTACATCTTCCGCGACCGCACGAAGGACGCGATGCTGCCGTGGGACATCATCGACGGCGGCATGAAGCGGCCATTCTTTGAGGCCGAACTTGCGAAGAGCCTGCGCGCCGAGTGGACGCTCCCACCAAAACGCGCGCAGGAAAACACGAAGCTTCTGCCGGTGATCCAGTAAACGGATCTGTTGGAGCGCCTTCGCGCTCCGGGAACAATTAAGCAGTCGACGCGATGGCGGCGCGTTGTTCGAACTCCGCGTAGGCCTCGAGAACCTGCTGCCGCAATTTCTCCTGCGCCGTGGAATCGACGATCGGCCGCAGCAGCGCGAAGACCCGCCGCTCGCCGTTCACCGCGTAGCTACGCGCCGGGAACGTCACATTGCGCCCGTTGCCGCCGCGCTTCTCCCAGACCGCGAACCCAATCAGCTTTAAACCCTCGAGCGGGCCCTCGGTGAAATGCATCTCCGCCTCCGCCAGCTTGCCGGGCGGATTTCCCCGTTCGTTCGGCAGGATCTTGATCGTCATTGGCCACTCCTTGGTGAGCCGCTCGCAGCGAGGCGGCTGTCCCTCGATGCACGGTTGGATCAAGACCGGTGCCTTCGACGCGGCGTCGGCGCGTGGCCGAAAGTGATTGTCGGGAAAGCGATTTGGATGAAGGGATCGAGCCGTCTGGTAAACCGCGTCGGCCGACGCGGCGGCGAACGACAACCAGTGTTGCGATCAGTCGCCGAGAAGCAGCACCTGCGCCATCGCCAGTTCGTCGGAATGAGTGATGGTGAGGAGGGACGAACGGCCGCCGATTGCGGCAAAGCGGCGCGCGGCCCCGCCGTGCAACTGCAGTTGCGGCGGGCCACCGCGGCGGACCACTTCGACGTCGCGCCACAGCACGCCCATCGATCGCCCCGTGCCGAGCGCCTTCATCGTCGCTTCCTTGGCGGCGAACCGGCCGGCGAGGTGAATTGCGGGTACACGGCGGCGGGTGCAGTAGGAAATCTCGCCGTCGGTGAAGATGCGGCGGAGAAAGCGGTCCCCGTACCGCTCCAGCGTGTCGGCAATCCGGTCGATGTCGGTTGTGTCGAGTCCAAGCCCGATGATGTTGGCCACGCGACCGCTCCGGGTGGTCCTCCGATTGTAGTGGGTCGATGCGACGAACGCGATCCGGTCCTCCGGTGGTCCGGCCTCAGCCGGACCATGCCGTGCCGCCGCCTCGGATACGATAACGGTTGGATGCGAGACCCTCGCGATCTGGCACGTCCTGAATCGACGGCCGACGCGCTGCCCTCGCCTGGCGACGGGTTCGCGTGGCGTGCGTCGCGTGCCGGCCTGACGATCGTTTGCGATGCGCTCGAGCCGTATGCCGCTCATCTTTTCACGACGCGCGTCTGGCGGCTCGGCGCCGCCGCTTCGGACGATCGCGACGCCGGCTGGCAGCAAGTCGCAGAGGCGATGGGCGTGGACGCGGCGCACCTGACCCGCCTCCACCAGGTGCATGGCGGCACGGTCGTCGTGCGCCGGCGCGGCGACGATGTGGTTGCCGAGGCGTCGCTGGCTGACGCAGACATCCTGGTATCGGACGATCCGTCGATCGCGCTCGCCATCCAGACGGCGGACTGCGTTCCGCTGCTGATCGCCGATCGCGCGACCGGCGCCGTGGCCGCCGCACACGCCGGCTGGCGCGGTCTGGCGGCGGGCGTACCCGGGATCGCGATCCGCGCGATGCGCGACGCGTTTGCGACGACGCCGGCGAACGTCGTCGCGGCAATCGGACCGTCAATCTGCGCGGACAACTACGAGGTGGACGCCGCGGTGCGCTCAGGATTCGAAGCGGCCGGCGCGACGGAACGGCAGCTGGCACGCTGGTTCCTGCCAGGGCGGCGCGACGCTCACTGGCAGTTCGACGGGTGGCAGTCGGCGCTCGATCAACTCCTGGACGCCGGCGTACCGCGCACGCAGATCCACGCCGCGCGGCTCTGCACGGCGGCGCACCCGCAATTCTGCTCGTATCGGCGCGACGGCAAAGGCGCCGGCCGAATCGCCGCCGCAATTCGTCCTCGCTAGGCGACGAGGGTTACTCGGCCGCGTCCATCGCCGTGTTGGCGAGGCGGTCGGCGTGCGCGTTCATCGACCGGCCGACGTGCTCGAAGGAAACGCTGCCGATGTCGTGCGCAAGCAGTCGCGCGCGCGCGTGCAGCGGCTGCAGCCCGGCGTGCTTCACCTTGTAGTTGCCGAGCATCTGCTGAACGAGCAGCAGCGAATCCGATCGGACGCGCAGCTCACGGCAACCGTGCCGCTTCGCCCACTCGAGCGCGGCAAGCAGGCCGCGGTACTCGGCGACGTTGTTGGTGGCGATGCCGATCGATTCCGAGAATTCGGCGACCAGCGTGCCGTCGCGCTGCTCGATGCGGACGCCGAAGCCGGCGGGACCGGGATTGCCGCGCGCACCGCCGTCGATATAGGCGACCATCGGCGGAACCGCCGCCTCGTCGAAAGGCAGCATCTACGAGGGGTGGGCTGAGGGATCGACGGCGGGCGCCGCCGCGGCCGGCGCGGGCACGAAGTAGAGAATCCGGTTGCAGCTGTCACACTGGATGATCGACTCGTTGCGGCGGACGGTGTTGAAGACCTGCGGCCGCAGGCGGACGTGACAGATGGTGCAGATGCCGTCCTTGGCTTCGGCGACGGCGACGCCGTGCCGTTTTTTCGCGACCTGCTCGAAAATGAGGAGCACCTGCTTGTCGAGCGCACCGACGATCGCGGTACGCTCCCGGCCCATCGTCTCGAGCGCCTGCTGCAACTCGCCGTGCTCGGTGTTCATCACCTTGCGGTCGGCATCGATCGCTTTCTGTTCGGCGGCGAGCTCCGCTTCGGCCTTCTTGACGGCGGCCGTGAGGTCGTCGGCTTCGAGCATCCGCTCGAGCATCGCGTCCTCGTGCTTCTTGATCTCGGCCTGGGCGTGGGCGATCTCGTGCTGGATCGCGTGGTACTCCTGGTTGGTTTTCACCGCCATCGCCTGCTCGCGGAATTTCGAGAGGCGGCCCTGGTGGACGGCGACCTCCTTCTCGATCGCGCGCCGCGCATTCTGGTTGTCGGTGAGGCGATCCTTCGCGGTGGCGACGCGCTGGCGGGCGGCATCGAGCCGCGCATCGAACGCCTTGTCGCGCTCGGGCTCGTCGGCCAACTTCTTCCGCGCCGCTTCGGCGGCGGTGTCGAGACGCTGCAGCGCAATCAGCCGTTCGAGGTCAGCATGCACGGGTGCCCCATTGTACATGCGGCCGGTCGGAGGAGCGGATGCGCCGGGAGACCGAGCGTGGATGTCCGCCTTCGCGCGGACGCGCTCCGGCGCGACAGCCTTTGCGCGGCTTGCCGAGCCGAAGCGCCGGCGGCGCGAAGGCTGGTGGGCCCACCAGGACTTGAACCTGGAACCAGCCGATTATGAGCCGGCGGCTCTAACCATTGAGCTATGGGCCCGGGAAAGAATTGCTGATTGCTGAGGGCTGACTGCTGATTTATTTGACAATGTCGATTTTCAATTTTCGATAAATCAGCAATCAGCAATCAGCCTTCAGCAATGGACAGGCGTCAGCTGGTGCGACCCTCGAGAAAGGCGCGCAGCTTTCGCGACCGCGACGGGTGGCGCAGCTTGCGCAGCGCCTTGGCTTCTATCTGCCGGATCCGCTCGCGCGTGACCGCGAAGCTCTGGCCGACTTCCTCGAGCGTGTGCTCGCTGCCGTCGCCGACGCCGAACCGCATCTTGATCACCTTCTCCTCGCG
>Ga0075425_100000261_pt1 | contig 48681 bp, 79 predicted proteins | sample SoiMethybrSBSTD4_FD_75300 | JGI IMG/M metagenome (GOLD analysis project Ga0075425, IMG submission 75300) | Bulk soil microbial communities from a Populus tree surrounding site in Tennessee, USA - Soil MetaG P. TD hybrid SBSTD4 | ecosystem: Environmental > Terrestrial > Soil > Tree plantation... | reverse complement strand
CGCGCCGCACTTCGGGCACGACGGGCAGCGCCCCGAACCGACGCGAGGATCGTCGGGATCGAGGCTGAAGAGGTGCAGACACTCCGAGCAGCACCACCGCAGGTGCCGGCTGAACGAGCGCTCGAGATCGCTGGCTTTGACAACCGTGCGGCGCAGCTTCGGCATCAGGCTCGGTGGTAGTGACGCTCGCGGAGGGGCCGCGGCGTCGGCGTGTTTGGTGGTCGGCAGGACCCCGTTAGTGAACGCCCGCCGTCGCTTGCGAGGCGACGTTATGCGGCTTCCCTCGTTCCGGGGCAAATCGCGCTCCGCGGTGGCAACCCGCGGCTACCCGACCTTGCGAAGTTGTCGTCGAACCTTCCGCCATTCGTCGCAGCCCGCGGAGTCCAACCGCGCAACGCCGGGTTATGAGCCCAGCTGGCCCAGCGGGGCCCGTGGCTGCTGTGGCAGAGCATGCCCCCGGATGGTGCGGCAGCGCAAGAAAACGCGCGCACGGGGCCGGACGTCGCGCGCTCGCGCGTGTTTTTCAGTTGGGCTCGGCGCCCGAGGCCAGCTCGAGCGCGTCGAGCAGCTGCGCGCGCAGCGACAGCGGAACGCGATCCCAGTCGATCGACGGCATCTCGACGTTGACGTGCGTCGAGCGCACCTCGCGCTGCTGCGGCGCGTACAGGCCATCGAGCTTGCAGAGCTCGGCGCCAGCCTTCGCGGCCGCCATCCACTGGCCTTCGCTCATCGCGCCGCGGACGATCCGGGCGAGCAGCGTGCGCCGCGCGGCGATCATCCGCGCGCGCGACTGAGCGAACGCCGCGGCCTCGGCGTCGAGCGCATCGTTGACGGCGGCCATCGCCTCGGCGACGCCGATCGCGTGCGTGCGCACCACCTCCGAGATCACCTCGGCCGGCGTGTACGCGCCTTCGAGCAGCTCGCGAATCTGCATGCGCAGGGCTTCCGGAAGCACACCTAACCATCGCATGGTGAGGCCGGTTTCGCGCCGGCTTGCGAAACGTAAGCGCTCACACGGAACAGCACACACAGGCAGCACAGGCCGATCTGAAACTTTCCCAGGATCCCAAGGCATCCTTTTTTCGGAACGCAGCACTTTCTATTCTTTTACTTGTTCCTCTTGTTCCCAATAGAGAATCATTAAGGAATATCCGTGCCCATCGTGGTTCCCGAATCGGTGCCGAACACAGGCACATCCGTCCGAGTTGCCCGGCCGTCTGCCATCCCGGAAACGGTCTGTCACAGGTACCAAAATGCCCCGCGTGTTTCCGCGGTGACGCCGACATAGAAGGCGTTCGCGCCTACAACCGGGGTCCGCTACGCCAGCGCCACGCCGAGGTACTCGCGCCGGCGCGTCCCGTCCGGCAGGCGCCGCTGCTCGGAATCGAGCGTGGGGACCACGCTGCGCAGCGCACGACCGAACGAGCCGCGGGTTCCCGGACGGTGCTTCGTGTGCTCGCACCACGTGCACCACGACGCCCATAGGTCATCACGAGGGATGCGACAGTGCGGCGCGACGATGCAGCGGTCGGCCACGAATTCTCGGATGGGGCTCGACAGCGCGCGCAGCTCGTCGAGCAGCTTCTCGGACGCGGCTGGTACGAGGAAACGGTCCTGCCGCTCGAGATCGGCGAGGCCGCCGATCGCCCATCGCAGGATCCCGCCAAGCTCGGGAACGAAATCTCGGTACCGGTTCGAGCGCTCGCGCCCCATGAACGACTCGCACAACCGAAGGATGCTGAACCGCTCCGCGAGCGCGCCGGACATGTCTTGCAGCCACGGCAGCTCGTTCGAGATCAAGAGCAGCTTGCACGGAAGACGCGTGTTGAACGAGTCGCGATACTTCCGCTCGATGGTCACGGCGTCTTCGCCGCTGATGCGCAGCAGGAGCTCGGCAATCTTCGGTGCGTCGGTTGTCGATCCGAGCCGCGCGTCTTCAAAAATCGCGAGGCGTTTGTCGACGAGTCCAGACATCGCGAAGGTGCCATCCAGCGTGGAGAGTGACGGGTGCGCCACGCGCAGCTGGCCGAGCAGCAGGGACAGCACCTTCGTGATGGTCCCCTTACCCGCGCGCGGCGGGCCGAGCAGCGCGAAGATCGTCTGTCGCGACGTGTCGGCCGTCAGGAAGTATCCGCACCACTGACGGAACAGCCGGATCGACTCCTCGTCGTCGGGCCACAGCTGGCCGAGAAACTCGAGCCACCGCTCCGGGGTCTCTTCGTCGGCCAGGTGCACATCGGAGCGCTCCGACGTGAACAGCCGCCCACCGGTATCGATGCGGTGGCCGGTGTCCAGATCAAGCACGCCATCAGCGCACGGCAGCAGCCGATCAGGGTCGGGATCGCCGTCGCGCGGATCGATCCAGCACGGATCGCCGTCGCCGATCAGCGGCGCGACGCCGAGCAACGCCGCTAGCATCGCCTGCGCCTTCGCTGGCGTGTAGCGCACCTCGATGGCGCGCATGCGCCCCTGTTTGTCCGTGCGCGGCGCCCGCGCGCTCTCGAGAAACCGCACGGCCATCCCGGCGAGCTCGTCATCACCGATCGGCACGTGGCGCCCGTCGTGCCGCTTCCACCACCGACTGTCTTTGCGAACGAACGACGGATGTGCGGTCACGAACGCTTCGGCGAGATCAAACGGCTGCTCGGACGTGCACAGCACGTCATGTGAGCGTCCATTCGCTTCGCCGCTGAAGCCTTCGGCGGGATGCGGCAGATCGGAGAAAGGTGTCTCGTCGGTGACGTCCGCCACGGCGTCACCTCCGTTTGGCCGTCCGTAGCAAGTAGCGCAGGCCACCGCGCGTCAGGCCGAGCTTGCGCGCGGCGGCAGCGATCGAGCCATGCTTCGCGATCGCGAGCTTCGCCACCCAATGCTTGAGCCGGCGCAGCGGGACATCAGCTGACACGGCCGCGGCCGCGGCGTACGATGCTGGATCTTTCGGCACGACGAGTTTCTCCCAGTCAGCAAGCGGCGGCGCGCCGGGGGCCACGTTGATCGGGGATGGCTTCGGCTTGCGCTTCGAGGGCATGCCCGGCGAGCATCATCCCCAGGATCACGGAGCGCAAATTTTCGACGAACTTCAAAACAGCGTCACTTGTGCACCAAGCGGCATTTCGGCCGGCGGCATCTCGTGCGGCAGGAGTTGCAGCGCGATGTGTCCTTCTTCGAGCGTCTTGCCGACCACGTGGAAGCCCGCTCGTCGGTAGCATCGCCCGGGATCGCGCTTGCGCTTGACCTTGCCCGGGGCCACGAAGGTGACGAGCCCGAGCGACGGTGGCTCCCAGTAGAAGCGCGTGGCCGCGATGGCTTCGAGGATCAGCTCGCTGGACAGGAAGAGATCACGTCGCTCGTTTCGAAAGATCGAGTTGATCCACGCGCCGGGCCACGCGTGCCGGACGTATTCCGCCTTGGGCCACGACGTCACCCACACGGCCGCGCCCGGGATGACGAGCACGACACACGCGCCCGGCGGGACAAACTGATCCGAGTCCGGCGACTGGCACGAGTAATGACGCTTCGCGAGCACGTTGCCCGCGGGGTCGGCGCGCCACGAAAGCTGCCACCGCATCACGCCGCGGACCACGGCTGCAGCGGGGTGCTCGCGGCGAGGTACAGCGGATGCTTCGGCGAACCGTCTTTCGTGACACCGAGGCATTGCAGTTTGACGCCGGCCGTGGTGGCGATCGCGGCCACCTGGCGCGCGCGCTCGTTCCGCGGGATCTGCCCCCACGCAGCGAGTGGGATGTCGCCGTCGATCAGCTGATCGAGCACGACGCCGATCGCGAGATCGTTATGCTCGCCGACGATATCAGCGCCGTCGCGCCACGCGGCCCACATGTTCTCGGGCTTCGTGTCGCGCCAACCGTACGCGTTGAGCATCACGTACAGGCCGCAGCCCCACGTTGCGCCGAATCCCATGCCGCGCTTGATCGTCGGATCGTTGCGGAAGGCGTCGGCCGTCGATGGGTTCGCGCCGATACCGGTGAGCACGCGATCGCCGGCGCCGAGCTTGCGCGTCAGCATGTAGCGATGGCGGCGATCCGGCGAGAACACCGCGAGATCGCCGCCGAGCGAGACATCGCACGGTAGGCGCTCAGTCTCGGCCCAGACCAGGAGCTGCAGCACGAGCCCATCGACGCGCGACGAGACCATTACGCGGCCTCGAAGAGCGTCTCGCTCGCGCGCACGCTGCCGTGGGAGAGAACCTGCACGAGCTCGCGCGCAGCAAGCCGGCTGATGTAGCTGTCGCGCGACGATCGCTTGTACTCGGTCTGCTCGTCGAGCGTGCTGCGCGCCATCGGATCGGGATAGCTTGCGATCAGGTGTTCGAGGATCGCGCGTTCGCCGGTGGGCAATCGTTCGAGCCACCACGTGCGCAGCGCGGCGCCCGTCGGCAGCGGCTCGGCATCCGGCATCGCGGCGCCGCCGCGCGCGGTCACCTGGCAACGCTGGCCGTCGGTGGTGACGAAGCCGCGCTCCTTGAGCCGCGCGATGTACGAGTCGCGCGAGCTGCGCTTGTAGCCGGTCAGCACGCCGAGCTGATCGCGCATGAGTCCGTTGGGATACATGATCAGCGCGCGCAGGACGGCGGCCTCACCCGTCGGCAGCTTGTCGCCGCGCGCGGTCGCCGTGATGTGCAGCTGGCGGCCATCCGCACGCACGAGCGTCTTCTCGGTCGCGGGCACGCGGATCTGATGCTTGCCGGCCAACACGGTGACCTTGCCATCGCTCGCGAAGTGCTGTCCGGCCGCGATCGCGCGCTCGGACACTTCCGCAGGAGAGCGTCCGGCCCATCGCGTCAGGTGGGCCCGCATCGAGCCCGTGATCGACACGAACGATTCGGCGACGGCGAACATGCGGCCCGCGATGTTGTCGAGCCGGCCGAGCACGGTCTCGATGCGTTTGATGTCAGCCGCCTTGATCACCGGCTTCTCGATCGTCTTCGTCTCGACGCGCGCGCGCTCCTTCGCGGACAGCTTGCGATGGAGCAGCTTCTCGAGCTCGGCCACACGCGCGCGCAGTGCCTTCGGATCGTTGGCCTTCGCTTTCTCGACGGTGGCGGCGATCGTCGCGCCGAGCCGCGCGATGTCCACGTCGGCGAGCACCTTCGGCGCGAGCGCGCGCTCGCCAGCCTTGGGGGTCTTGCCGCTGTCGAAGGTGGTACGCCGGCGGATCGTGACGCGCTCGAAGATGTCGGCAGCTGGCGCCCACACCCACGCTTGCCCGATCGGCAGCGCCGGCAGCTCGGCGATCATCCGCTTCGCCTGATCCTCGTCGCCGTGCACGGCCACCCATTCCTTGATCGCCGCGATGTCCTTCGGGTGATTCATGCCGAGCGTGGTCAGCATGTCGACCTGCGACAGAACATTTTTGTTGAGCACCTGCGGCCGCTGCGTGATCAGCGTGCAGCCGATGCCGCGGATGCGTCCGCGCCGGACGATGTCCTCGGTGGCACCGAGCGTGCGCGCCTCGTCGCCGAACGGCTTCTGTGGGGCCACGGTATCGGCCTCGTCGATGAACAGATGTAGCGCCTCGCGGTTGCGCCGGTACAGCGTCTCGAGCAGAACGCCCATGAACCGGTTCGCTTCCGCCTTGCGGAAGAGCGACAGATCGAGCACGGCCGAGAAATGCTCGGTGGCGATCGCGTCGCCGATCACCTCGCCGGCCGTGGCTTCGAGCGGCACGTCGCCGTGCTCGCCGCCGAGGACGGCGATCGCGAAGCCCGAAGACTTGCCGTCCGCGCTCGATCGCAGGCCCCACCACGCGCCGGTAGGATCCACCACCACGACTTGCTGATGCGCAGCGAGCAGCTCTTCGGCCTGGACGCTGGCCGTGTAGCTCTTGCCCTTGCCCTTTTTGGCGAGGATGGCTTGCGTGCTTGTCACGAAGTCCAGCGGCAGAGATAGCTCGTTCGAGATCTTCAGACGTGCACGCGCCATCCGGCGAACGTAGCCGCTGCGCGGCGAGCGAGCAAATTTACGCCGGGTCAGCACTCGTCGGCGATGTTGTCGAGCACGATCGCGAGCTGGATGCAGGTGTCCTCCGCGCGTCGGGCCGCGACGTGCTCGAGCGCGTCGACGAGCGCGGCTTGCAGTCGCCGGCGCCGCGCCAGCTCGCGCAGCCATTCGGCCTCGGGCCCGATGGGGCCGCGCGGCATCTCGCCGGCCTCGACGCACTGTTTGATCTCGAACCACGACGAGCAACGCGGCACGTGCTCGCGGCCACCGGTGACCGCTGCGCCTTCGATGCTCTCGGGCGTGATCGCTTGACCGGCCGCGCGCAGGTCGAGCAGCGCGCGCCACAGGCATTGCCGCAGGCCGCCGGCGAAGCAATCCGTCGAGAGGCCGAAGTCGTTCGTGAATCCGCTCGCGATCATCCAGCCGAGCACGATGCGCTCGGTGTCGGGCGCCGCCATCTGCGGCACCATGGGGTAGGGCCGCGGCGCGAGCACGCACGTCGGTTCGTGATCGCCATCCCCCCATCCGTAGCGCGGGCAACACATCTCGAGCTCGGCCGTCATCGGCCCAAGTCCTCGGGCCGGGCATGCAGCTTGAGCAAGGCGCGCACCTCGATCTGTCGCGCTCGCTCGCGCGTGACTCCGAGCGCCTGCGCGGTTTCTTCGAGCGTCATGCCGCCGCGCTCGGCCGCATCGAGCGTGCACGCGATCGCGCCTTCCGGGATCTCGCGCAGCTTGATCGACCCCACCGGCGTGATCTCGTACGCGAGGTTGTGTCGGCAGCCCCACGGGCATGGCCGCACGCCGTCGCGGCAGTCCTCGCGCGTGCGCGGCCGCATGGCCTCGATCTCATCGACGGTCAGCTCGGGCCCGGGGTCCGGATCGAGCGCGTCGAGATGCGCGAGCAGCTTGACCCATTGGTAGCGTCGTCGGACGGTGACGCCCATCATCGATGGGCCCCGACCGAGAGCCGCACCTCGCGCTCGATCGCGGGCCCGATGACGGCCACGACGCGTCCGTGATCGACATCCCGGCCGCTGCGATCCCATACCCACAAGCGACCTCCATCGAGCGCCGCGATCGGGATGGCGAACCCCTCTTGCGGACGGTCGCCGAAGAGCCGGCGCCACAGCGGCGGCTTGTATTCGACGCTTACGAGATTGTGCCGGTGGACGTCAATCCGGATCATTCTGCCCCCCCACAGGATGAAGGTTTCGAGCGTGCTCCTCTCACCCATACAGAAATGATGCAGTGCGTGGCAAGGTCAAAAACTACACATCTTCCGTGATGTGCAACTCCCGGGGATCGGCGGTGACAATTTTTGTCCGCGGGAGCGTCAACCTTTGTTCACACCGCGTCGCTCCCGTGATACGAGATGCACGGTTGTACAAAATTTGTGCGGCCCACCCCGTGCAGCAAAGGTCAGGCATGGCGAAGATGAAGATGGAAGCGCTGCACACCTCGGGGTCGATCATCCCGGTGTCTCGTGCGTATGACCTGCGCACGCTGCGGCTGCTCGCGGAGTGCGGATACACGCACGTGCGCATGCCGACGTGGGCATGGGAGCCCATCGAGATCGCGATCGACTCGGCCACGCCAAGGAGCGTGTGATGCGCAAGTCCGCAGCTACCCCGAACGTACCCGAGCCCGCGCCGGGCCCGGCCGATTCAAAGAGCATGGCCACGAAGAAGCTGATCACCTGCAACGCGACGCCGCTCAACGTGTGGGTGCTCGGTCGGATCGCCGATGGTCGCCGGGAGTTCCCCAACGCGATCGCCGCCGTCGACGCGCCGCACATGCGCCGCTGCATGAAGGCTGGTCTCGTCGAAGTCGTGCGCGGACGCACCGCGAAGGACGCGATGGGGCGCAACATCCGCCACGCCACGCGGCTGCGCATCACCGAGGCTGGCCGTCAGGCCATCGGCGATCAGCATGCGACGGATGGCGAGCGCATCAAGCTGATCGAGCGTGACTACACCCCGGAGATCGCGTCGTGATGACCAACCTCATCGGCCGGCGCTGCACGGTGACCTCCGAGCATGCCAGCTCGCTGCACGGCAAGCCCTTTGTGATCGTCGCGCTGACGTACGTCACTGGTACCGGATGGCTCGCGTTGATAGAGGGTCGCAAAACCGGCGAGATTCACCAATTCGTGATCGGACACCTCAAGCTCGTGAAGGCCAGCCATGAAGAATCGTAGCTATCAAGACCTGCTCGCCGAACGCCGCGCCAACGTGCAGGAGATTCGCCGCGAGAAAGACGCTACGGCCGTGCTCTGTCTGTGGGCGCACGTCGCCGAGATCGACGCCGAGATCGAGCGCCGGCTCGGGCTCGCAAAGACCGTGCTCGACATCGAGACCGAGAAGTGTTGGGTGTGCGGCCGGCCGATCAACGAAGGCGACGAGCCCGGCCACGTGCCGATGGACAATGGCGTGATGGTGCCGATCTGCTCGGTCGCCTGCACCGAGCTGCACTTCGCCGACAGCGAGGCGTCATGAGGATCGAATGCAACCCCGTCGAGGTGTCAGCCGATCTGATCGCGTACTACCACAGCAACGTGCCGAGCGACCGGTTCGCGCGTATCTGGTACTGGATCGGACGCGCGATGATCCTCGATCGCCAGTACCAAGTCGTGCGGGGTGCCAAGTGAAGCCGGCCGTTGAGACACTCTTCGGCACGGCGCTCTGTGCGCGCGCACTGCGATGGCTCGCTCGCCAGACGGCCGAAGGACACATGATCGAGCAAGCCACACTCGTGCGGCACTTCCACGCGCTCGGCGGCAAGGCACAGTTTACTTATGCGTTCGGCCGGTTCTGCAGCGATGGGCGATACACGCGGCGCGGCTTCCACTGGATCGAGCGCACGCCGCATCCCGAGCGGGCGCAGCGCACGAAGCACGTGTCGTGGAGCCCGACGCCGATCACCGTGCCCGGCCGCAACGTCGTGCGGTGGGTCGGCCCGCTTCCCGCCGCCGCGGTGGCGTTCCTGTCCGATGCGGCGTTGCAGCGCACGTTCGAGACGCTCGAACGGCTGGCGACGAGCATCTCGCCCGGCATGGGCGCCATCGGCAGCGCCACGGAGTTTTGGTGGCTCGATATCGTGCAGGCTGAGATCGCCATGCGCGCGACCCACAGCATCTCGAGGGCAGCGTGATGGACGAGTCGACGACGCACGACGTGTGCACGGTCTGCGGCGACCAGTATCCGCTCTTGCCCGAGTCGGCGCGCGGCCTGTGTCTCGCGTGCGCGCTCGAACGGATCGAGCAGCGCCGCAAGATGACCACGCTCGACCTGTTGCGCGCGGCGCGTTTGAGCGGCGTCGATGTCGTGGCGATCGACCGGCTTCTCGAGCTCGGGTATCCGCTCGATCGCGCGCAGCGGGCGTGCAAGCCGTACGAGCGCTCGGTCAGCTCGATCCCGCCCGACACCGGGCTCGTGGATCGGTGGGTCGATGGCTTACGCGAGACCGTGCGGCTACAGACCGAGCTGCGCATGGCGCTGCGCCATCAGCAGTGGGCGCGCGATCGGCTGATGCAGATCGTTGGGAAGATGCGCGACGCGTCGAACGTCGAGGCATTCGACCGGATCACGTCGGAGCATTCGATGCCCGAGGCGCTCGGGATCATGTTCCGCGAAATGCGCGCGCGCGCGATCGAGATTCAAGTCTCCTGCGAGGTGTATCTCGCCTCGCCGACCGGCGCACCATCGGTGGCGTGCGGGATGCCGTGCCCGGGGCTCACGTGCACGTGCGTGCTCGACAGCGGCCACACGGGGCGCCACCTCGGCCATCGCGATGGCGATGCCGTGGAATGGGATAGCTGATGGCATCGAATGCCGATGCCGACGTGCTCGCCACGATCGCCCGCAACGCGCTGGCGCATGCCCAAGTGCTCGAAGGGCTCATCCGCCACGCGCGCCTGCGGCTGACCGAGATCGAGCGCGCGATGTCGCGGCTCACGCTCGATGCGAACCTGCCGCCGTCGCACTGGTCGCGGCTCTGCTACCTGCACACCGAGATCTCGGCGCTGCGGCGCGCGCTCGGAGATCAGCCATGAGCAACCCGTGGCGCCCGCTGCTGTCGACGCTGCCGCCGACGCTCGAGATCGCCGTGTGGTGCGAGCCCTACGATCCGAACGAGCCGCACGGCCGCGTCGTCGAGGTGGTGCAGCGGATCGTATTGTACGGCTGCAGCCGTTGTCAGATCACTTGGAGGTGCTGGGATAGCGAGCCCACCCCGTGCCCACGTTGCAACTCGAAAGGATGAATCATGGGACGAGAGATCAACCGCGTGCCGCTCGACTTCACGTTTCCGATCGGCGAATCGTATGCCGATGCTGCATGGTTCCAGCACAAAGCCACGTGCACGCATCCCAACCGCCACGATAAGGACTTCGAGCACGACGAGGACACGTGCGGCGGCTACAGCATCTGTCCGCCGGAAGGCGAAGGATGGCAGCTGTGGCAGACCGTCAGCGACGGCCCGATCTCACCGGTCTTCGCAACGGCCGACGAGCTGATCGATTGGATGTCGCAGCCCGATGATCGCGGTGGCGATCGCTATCCGTCGCACCCGTGGGGGCAAGGTTGGAAGCGCGAAACCGCCGAGCGCTTCGTGCGCGGCGCTGGATGGATGCCATCCGCGGCGATCATGGATGGGAAGATGCTCACCGCCGATGAGATGGTCGAGCTGACGAAGGATAAGTAATGCCGAAGCGACAGCAGAAGCGGATCCCCAGCGGGATCTGGATCGATCTCACGCCGGCCGCGTCGCGCGCGCTGCAGGACTTGCTCGTAACCGGATTCTTCGGCCTGAACACCAGCGACGTGGCCGAAGGGCTACTCCGCGAGAAGCTGCGCGAGCTGCATGCAGCGGGATGGTTCAAATGACCAAGCAAGAGACCTACGATCGCGTCGTGCGCACCATCATCGCGCAAGGCGGACCATCCACTACCACCGGCGCCGGGCGCATCTGCCGGCTGCGCGGCGCGGATGGCCGCGTGTGCGGACTCGGCGCGCTGATCCCGGATGCAGCCTACCGCCCCGAGATGGAAGACACGATGGTGTCGCACAGCATGGCCGGCGAGCCGCAGATCTCGCGCGGCGCCGCGCTGGTCTACGCGGAGCTCCGCGGGCGCCACGATCTCGAGCTGGCGAAGGATCTCCAAGCCGCGCACGACGGTGCCGTCATCGACGCGACGAACGCCGTGGACGTGGTGGCACCTGGCAAGACCTTCGATCGCGCGTTCCTGTGCTTCTTCTGCGCGCGCGCCGTGCTGCTCGCAGTCGATCACGGGCTCTCGTCGGATGCGGCCGCCGAGCTGGAATCCTCGCCGCTGTACGATCGCGGCGTCGCGTAGCCGCACAAAATTTGCGCACGATCCTCAGAGGATCGTAGGCTGGAACCAGGAGAATTCGATGACACAAGCAATCGTCCCGGTCGAGCAAACGCTCGCCACTGACTGCATCGGCGCATCCGATGCCGCGGCCGCGCTCGGCTGCGATCCATACCGCAGCCCGCTCTCGGTGTTCCACGCGATCCGTGGCACGGCCGAGCCGCGCGGCGAAGACGCCGAGCCCGCGCTGTGGGGCAAGCTGCTCGAACCGATCGTGCGCGGGGTCTACGCCACGCGGCGCAACGTGCCCGTGTGGGTCCCCACCGCGTCGTACGTCGCACCGAACGGCTGGCTACGCGCCACGCCGGATGGGATCGTGGCCGACTCGGACGAGATCCGCGGCGTGATCGAGGTCGAGCCGCGGCCGCCGAGCGAGCTCGCCGCGATCGGGCTCCTGCAGGTCAAGACAACGTCGGCGTATCTCGCCGATCTGTGGGAGGACTGGATCCCGCAACGCGTCGAGATCCAGTCGCGCGTGGAGATGGCCGTGCTGTCGATGTGCGATCCCAAGGCGCGCATCGGATGGTGCGACGTCGTTTGCTTGCTCGGCGGCCAGCGCTACGTGGGGCCGTTCCGCGTCGAGCGCGACGACAAGATCGAACGCGCCATCCTGCGCGATCTCGAGCTGTTTTGGTCGCGCGCAAAGGATGGCAAGGAGCCCAGCGTCGACGCATCGCAGGCGTGGCGCCGCTACGCGTCCGAGCGCATGAGCAAGGCGCAGGCGAAGCTCGTGGTGACGGCCTCGCCCGATGACATGGACGTGACGAAGCGGCTGCGCGCGGCGAAGGCGCTCGAAGCCGACGCCAAGCGCGTCAAGGAAGAGATGACGAGCCGCATCCTGATGGCGCTCGCGGCCGCTGGCGCGACCGGGCTCGACGCGCACGAGCAAGGCAAGCTGACCGCGTACAAGAGCGGCGCCGGCTTCGATCACGCGGGCTACATCGGCGAGCTGGAGTATCTGCTCGGCATCGCGCGCACGGTGATCGCCGACGTGATGGCGGGCCGCCCGATGTCCGACGCGATCGGGCTGCTGCTCGACGTCCAGCTCGAGCACGTGCGGGCTCGCCACAAGCGCGAGCACACGGGATGGTCGCTGCGCACGCCGCGATCGTGGGCTGCCGATCAGGCCGACAACGATGGAGAGCAGTGATGCCGGCCAGCGATGAATCGCGCGAGCTCTTCGGGATCACGATGACGAATGACGAAGTCATGATCGCCGTCGGGGCCGAGGCCGCTGGTGTGATCGATGGCGCCGGCTTCGTGCTGGTCCCCAAGCAATGGCGCGATCGCGCGATGGATGCGATGCGCGCCGCGGCGCAGGTCGGGCCCGACGATTTCGAGAAAGGCTACGATCAGGCGATCGCCGAAGCGATCTCGCACCTCACCTCGCTGCGATTGGTGGCGTCGGCTGATGAGATCCGCCGGATGGTGAAACGATGAGAGCACGCATTGATGTCACGGGCGAGAAGTGTCCGACCTGCGGATCGCCGCAGCCGCATCTCCATCCCGCACTCGCCTTCGAAGGCGAAGTCTCGGTCTGCCCCGATCAGTGGCATGCCAGCACTCGCCGCGGGCGGCGAGCGCTGCGCATGGCATCGGCCGTGATCTTGTCGATGCTGTGCATGCTCACCAGCTCGGCGAGCGCCAACCCCATCCCCTACCGAGCCAAGCTCGAGAGCGGCGCCTTCGTCGAGCACGAGCGCGCATGCCGCGACGGCTTCCGCGACACGATTCTCGCGGTCGTGCACGCCGGCGGCCCGATTGTGGTGAATGTCGGCCGGATGGCGTACGGCGATCGCGAGGCCAGCGAGACCGTCATCACCGCGGAAGGCGCGTGGGGCTTCTGGCGCAGCGGCTCGCAGACCATGGTGATCGCCATGCGGCCAAAGCGCGGCACGATGATGCGCGCGCTCGAGATCAGCATCATCAGCCGCACCGGCGGCGAGCCCTGCTACGAGAAATGGCGCGGGCTCGCCGAGATGCGCCCATGACAGACGAGCCGCATTGCTGGAATTGCGGGTTTCCGATCAAGGATGGGACGCTCGTGACAGCGCGCAATCCATCGCACCGCGATCCTAACAAACTCGTCTCGTTTCACGAGCGATGCCTCGTTGCACTGCAGGCGCGCGGCCACGGATGGGAACGGGCAAAAACTTGACACGCGGCGCGATGCCGCAGAATGATGGGTAGCTATGGCGAAGACCGAATACACGCAATCCGGAAAGGAGCTGACGCGCCAGGAAGGCGAGCGCGGCAAGATCGCGCGCGAGCTGAAAACGCACGGCGACTTTCTGCAGGCGCGGCTGCAGCGGCTCTCCCAGTGGGTCACGGCCGGGCTGCGGCCCGAGGCGCTGATCCGCTTCGCGCTGCTCGACCTGCAGCAGAGCGAGAAGCTGCGGCAGTGCGATCCGGCGAGCATCTATCTCGCGCTGCTCGCGTGCGCGCAGACCGGTCTCGAGCCCGGCGCGCTCAAAGGCGAAGCGTATCTCGTCCCCTTCGCGCGGCGCGCGCAATTCATGGCCGGCTACAAGGGCATGATCAAGATGGCCCGGCGCAGCCGCGAGGTGCGCTCGCTCGGCGCGGAAGTCGTGCGCGAGCGCGACGCCTTCGAGCTGATGCTCGGCAGTGAGCCGAGGATCATCCACAAACCGCTGATCGGCGATCGCGGGCTCGTGATCGGCGCCTACTCCGTCGCCGGGCTGGCGCACGGCGCGAAGGAGCTGGAGTGGATGGACGCCACCGAGCTGGACAAGATCAAGCGCGTGGCCGAGCAGCGCGGCAAGTCGCCCGCGTGGAAAGACTGGGAGTCGGAGATGCAGCGCAAGAGCGTGATCCGTCGGCTCTGTAAGCGGCTGCCGCTCGGCCAGGACTATCTCGTGGCCACCGCGATCGAGCAGCGCACCGAGGACGGCGAAGACACCGCGGCGCGCGACGTGATCGACGCGCTCACCGATGGCGAGGCCAGCCGCGCCGAGAACGAGCAAGAGCGCGGGCGTGAGATGTCCGGCGAGGCTGGCGAGGTGATCGACACCACCGAGGCGCAGCAGTGAACCTGCCGGCATGGGCTGTTGTCGGTGCGCGCGTGGACTATTCGTCCGTGATCGGTGAGGCGCCGACGATCACTGGGGCCACGATCACGCACGGCCCGTTCAAGCTCCCGCGAGCTGGCCGGCAGCCCATTCGCTATGCCTGCACGATCGACAAGAAACGCGGTTGGGTCGCGCTTGAGGCGCTGCGGCCGTCACAGGAGTCCATCGGTGGGTGAGATGGAGGTGCTCGAAGCCGAGGCGCTGTGCAAGCTCGCAACGCAGCCCGGTCCATGGGTGTGGGCGCAGGATGATCACGGCCGTTGCATCGTCATCGATGCTAACGGCCTGTGGGTCGCCGACGTCGGCGAGGCGCCCGAGGATGCCCGTTTCATCGCCGAGGCGCGGACGCTCGTCCCCAAGTTGATCGAGGAAGTGCGACGGCTTCAATGCCGGATGCTGGAAACAGAACGCGAATACGGACAGCGGCTTGCCGTGTTCGAACCGGCTTGCGATCTATGCGATGCGATCCGGGACGATGATCGTCCGTCGGCGAATTACGCGCGTGATCGCATGTTTGCCGCTGTCGACGAGGCGCGAAAGGAGCATGGCCGTGGGTGAGAAAACCGAGATTACGTGGTGTGATCACACGTTCAACCCGTGGTGGGGTTGCGTTCGCGTGAGCGAGGCGTGCCGCAACTGCTACGCCGAGGCGTTCGATCGCCGATTCGTGAATGACAAGAGCCCGCCGCACTGGGGACCGAACGCGCCGCGGCGTTTCTTCGGCGATAAGCACTGGGATCAGCCGCGCCGCTGGAACGCAGCCGCCGAGAAAGCGGGCGAACGCCGCCGCGTCTTCTGCGCGTCGATGGCCGACGTCTTCGAGGATCGGCAGGATCTCATCCCGCATCGCCGCCGGCTGTGGAATCTGATCCTTGCGACGCCGCATCTGGATTGGCTGCTACTGACGAAGCGGCCCGAAAACTTCTCGAAGATGCTGCCGTGGTACGACGCCGGCATCCCGTCGGGCTTCCCGTGGTCCAACGTGTGGCTCGGCGTGACGGCCGAAGACAATGGCCGCGCCGAAGAGCGCATCCTGACGCTGCGCGGGATCCAGGCCGACGTGCGCTTCGTGAGCTGCGAGCCGATCCTCGAATTCATCGGGGCGGACACGTGGGATCTCACGCTCGGCTACTCGCGCAGTCTCGAGCGCATCCATTGGCTCATCATCGGCGACGAGTCCGGCCACAGCGGGCGCCCGGCCGATGTCGAATGGGTGCGCGTCGCGCGCGATGCTGCGCAGCGCCACGGCGTGGCGTTTCACTTCAAGCAATGGGCCGGACGTGTCGTGCCACCGGGGATCGCGAATCCCAACGGGGTGACGTACATCGGCCAGACGATCCATCTGCCGATGCTCGATGGCGAGTCGCACTCGGCGTTTCCGAGGACGCGATGATCATCGTCGGGATCGACGGTGGGCTCGCCAAGCTCGGGCTCGCGGTTATCGATGTCGATCGCGCGGGCACCATCGCCGCGCTCGGCTGCGACTCGTTCTCGTCCGAGCCGCTCGCGAAGAAGATGCAGATCGAGCTTGCGCACGATTTCACGCGGCGCGCGCGAGACCTTGCCAAATGGCTCGGCGAGCGGCTCGACCGTTTCCGGCCCAGCATCGTGGCGCTCGAATCGCTGGCCGGATCGAAAAGCTCGCGCTCGGCTGTGGTTATGGGCATCGCGCACGGTGTGATCGTGGCCGAGCTCGAACGGCGCAGCCTGCCGGTGGTCGGCACGCTGCCGAAGGTGATCCGCAAGCACCTCCATCCCAGCGGCACGGAGGACAAGGCGCACGACGAAGCGAAAACGCGCTGCTCGGGGCTCCTGGCTGCTCTGCAACACGTCCCACCGTCGATGGTCGTGCACGTGCTCGATGCGTTGTGCGTCGCGCTGTGGGGGATCGAGACCAACGTCGCGCGCGCGGCGATGTCGAACGAGAACGTTCCGGCGCGGCCGGGGACGGTGTGGCGGTGACTGCGGCCGCGGGCTCAAACCGCGTAAACCAGGTGCATTGGCCGAATGGCTGCAGTTGGATCCGCGATCGCGGGATTTTCGGCATAATTTTGTCCATGATCGCCGCATGCTCGCCGGTGGCTCGGACGCGCGCCACGATCGCCGTGTCCGCTGCGCTGCTCGCCTGCGACTGGTCGCAGACCCGATCGCGCGCCGAGCGCGGCTGGGATGGAAAGCACGAGACCAACCCCATCATGGGCGAGACGCCGGCGCCTCACGCCGTCGACGGCTACTTCGTGGCGACGGCCGCCGCGTTCGCACTGGCCACCGTGGCGTTGCCTGCACGGTGGCGATGGATGCCGGCCGCAGGGCTGGGGGGTGTTGAGGCCGACGCCGTACGGCACAACCTGTGGACGGTTGACGGGGTGTGCGGGCGATGATCCGCGCGATCGCCGTGTTCGCCGCGATCATCGCATCGATCATCCTGCAGCTGTGGGCTCTTGTAGGTGGCGACGCCCCCGAGCTGGCGCGTTGCCCGCCCGGCCTCTACGTCGAGGGGGTCCGCCCGAACGGGCTCTCGACATGCGTCCAGCCCCCGCCGCAGGGTTGTGACGAGCCCGCGGGCACGGCGACCGAGATGCGGCCGTGCACGTTCGAGCTGCGCCGCGCGCCGATCCGCGTGCACTGCACTGGCGGCGCGCACCCGATCGTGATCGATGCGTTTACGATCGGCTGTCAGCGTTAGCCCGCGGCCAGCTCGCTCTGGATGTACTCGAGATCGAAGTAGGGCAGCCGCCGCATCACGCCGGGGTCCCATCCGCCGTGTGCGTCGCTGCGCTCGATCGGATCTACGTCCTCGTGGCACACGAGCCGGCCGCCCGCGTACCAGCCCGCCGGCCAGCCGTGGCGCGCGGCGAGATCCTGACCGAGCGCGATCGCGGCGTCGTGCTGCGCGTGCGTGAAACGCAGGCCGGGCGCCATCGGCTCGCCGCCGAAGCCGTCCCCGATCGGGATCATCTCAAGCCCGACGTAATCCACGTTGGGGCTCGTGCTCGGAAACATCGAGTAGGGATGGCGCCGCGTCGGCCACCGGTGATGCCACTGCGCGACGGTCTCGGGCGACACGCGGCTCGCCCACGAGCCATCTAGATAGGCCGCCCGGTTTGGGCCGCCGGCATGCGCCGTGAGCGCTTCGTCGGGCGCCACCTGGTACAGCTCGCCATCGTGATCGCACACGTAATGCGGCCCGCCCCACAGGTAGCCATTCGAGCCATTCTGCGAAGCGATGTACACGGCGATCGCGACGTCGATCGGCCGCTTGCCGGTCTTGCGCGCCTTGTCCGTGACGCCACCACCGGTGGTGTGCAGCAGGAATCCCCACGGCGATCGCAGGCGCGCGAGCGCCGGATCGCGAACGCCAGGGACGCGGTGGGCGATCGAAGAATACGAGAGCGTCATGGGTGATCCTCGGCGAAGTCTTCGAACGGAGGTAGGACGTACAGTGGCCGCTCGATCGGCACGACGCGACCGCGCTGCGACGTCGGGCCCGGGAAGAGCGACTGATCGAGACAGATCTGCGCCGCCGCGATCCACGCGCGCACGGCGATCATGTAGTGCGCGAGATCGACGAGCGACTCCTTTGTGATCGTCGCGCCGTCAGCCGTCGGAGTCGCCTGCAGGTCGATCGGGCTTGGCAGCGGGGGCAATTCGCACGGTGGTCGCGGTTGGATCACCACCTGCGGCAGCGGCTTCGGCTGGATGGGTGGCTCCTGACAGGTCGGGCAGTGGTGTGCGCAAAAGGTCAGTGACGCTGGCAGTAACAGCAGCAACATCACCGCTAGCCAGCTGACGCTCTGTGCCCTTGGAAAGTAGTTCGTTCGCGTTGCGCAGCACGATTCCCATGCGGGAGATCCGCTCAGTGAGGATCCGCAGCTCGGCGTCAGTCTCGGCTCGCTTGGCGTTCGCATCGTTTCGCTCCTTGAGGTAGGTCTCGGCCACGGCCAGCTCGTCACGGAAGCGCTTGTCGGCCGCGGCCTCACGCTGCTCGGCGGCCTCGACATCGGCATCCCGCTTGCGCTGCGCCGCCACGAGCTCGCGAACGAGATACGTCACGAGCCCGACGAAGGCGAGCCCGAGCGCAGCGAGCGCGACCACCGCGGCGACCACGTTACTTCGCCTTCGTCATGCCGCGCGACACGCTGTATCCGGCGGTGGCGAGCGCGGCCACGGCCAGGCCGGCGATCTTGTCCGCCGTCGTCGCGCCACCGTCGTGGATCGCACCGCTGGCGAACAGCAGACCGATCAGCGTGGCGAACGCGGACAGGTAAAACTCGGTGGTCTTGTAGCCGGGTTTCGCCGGCGCTGGCTTGGTCTCTTCGGGCATGTGGGACTCCTTGCGTTAGAGGTAACGCGCGATCAGGGCCGTTACGAGCGACGAGACTATCCCGGCGATCAGTACGTACCACTGCCACGCGATCTTGCGGCGCAGGCTCATATCGGCAGAGCGATTTTCGATCGCCGAGAGCGCGCCGGTTTCTTGGACCTTGACGGTGCTCGTCACTTCGAGCCGCTTATCATCCAGCACGCGATCGAGCGTGCGCGTCATGATGTTCATGAGCGCGACGCGCTGCTCGTCCTGGTCGGCGGCCATCTCTTTCAGCCGGTCGCCGAGATGCTGCTCGAGCAGACCGAGCCGCTCGTTGAGCCGCTGCTCGAAGCGTTCGATATCGAGCCCCACCTGCCGGATCGCGCGATAGATCTCGGCATCCGACGTCGGCGGCGTCGAGCAGTCCTCCCACGATTCGTATTGCGATGACGCGCGCCGCATGGACACGAGCCCGCCAGCCGATTCGCTCTTACGCCGATCGCGATCGTCGATCGTCAGCGACACGATCGGGCGATCCTGATCCGTGGCCGGCATGCCCTTGGGCGGCGTCCGCGATCGCGGCACGGTGTGCGCGAGCGGGGGCTTTCGTGGCGGGGGCTTGTCGTCGGCCATGGGGACAGGGTAGCGCTAGGGGGTGATTCGGATGCCGGCGATCTGGTATCCGGTGTTCAGCGGAACCACCTTGATGTGCAGCTGTTCGCCGGCGGCCACGGTATACGGCCCACCGGAAAGCGGCACGTTCAGGAACGCCCACGCGGCGCTCCGGTTCGAATCGAGCACGGTGCCGAGATCGGTCTCGGCCATCCCGTCATCAAATACGACCACGGTCACGTTCGCATCGACTGCGCCATCGCCTTTGACGAGCACATCGATTGCCGAGATGACGTCGCCTTCCTCGGCGGGAATGGCGAAGAACGCATTGGCGAGGCTCCCGCTCGTCACCACGATGCCGTCAGATGTCCAGCTCTTCGAATCGAGATCGATCGCATCGAAGATCGGCCGCACGAACCGCGTACGCGTCGTGACGAAGAGCAGCCACTGATAGTGGTAGTTCAGGAGCCAGTTAAAATCGGTCGATGGGATCGGCTTCTCGCCATTCTCGAAGCCGGTATCCTTCTTCGCCTCGTCGGGCTCGGTGTTGTTCGTCTCATCGGTGGCCCAGCGCGGCAGCTTGTCGGGTCTCGTGGCCATGGCTTTCTCCTACGGCAGATCGTTGGACCGGAATTGCGCCGGCAGCCGGTTGATCGCAGCGGTCACCGCGTCGACTTCTTCGGCCTCGGCTTCGGCCGCGATCGCGCGCGCGGTGGTCGGCAACTGGTACACGAGCTCTTCGTGCGCGAGGTTGCCATCGATGTCGATCACGTCCATCTCGAGCACGACGTAGGTCCCACGCCAGCCATCAGCCGGCAGGATCGACAGCTGATCGCCCACGATCTCTGATGTCCCGTCGTAAGGCGGCTTGAAGCTGCCCGCTCGGAATGCGACTTGCTCGGCATCCTGATCGAGACCGGACACGCCGAACATGCGGACGGTGACTGACTCGTAGACGATGCCGGGGAACGCGTCGGTGGCCTCCACGATGATCGGCGTGGTGAACGCGGCCGAACTGTTCGGGAAGCCGCCGGGATCTCCTGCCGCAACCGCTGGCGTCGGCGAGATCGCCGTGATCGTCGGCGGCGTGGTGTCCTTGCTCGCGCCGATCACGATCCACGATCCGATCGTGGTCGTGCTCGTGTTCGGCGTGACCGCGCCGTCGGTGGCCTCGACATGGATGTGCGACACCGTCTGATCCCAGTCGGCATCGGGAACGATGGACACGGTTACCAGGTTGGCGTTGGTCTGCACGACCGTGCTCGCAGCGTCGAACGCCGGATCGATAGCCGCGCCGTCCCACACATCGATCGTGGTGTTGTCGACGAGATGGACGGTGATCACGACGTCGGCGATCGCGACGCCATGCGCGTCGGCGATCTCGAAGGTGATCGGTGTGCTCGAGCTGCCCGCGCCGATCACGGTGCCCTGCTCGGGGTCGATGCTCTGCACGATCGGGCCGATGTCGTCGACGGTGACGATCCACGAACCGATCACCGTGTCGCTCGAGTTGGGCCCGCCGGCCGTGTCGTCGGCCGTGACCTCGATGCGCGCGATCGTCTGTGTCCAGTTGCCGACGTCGGGCAAGAGCGACACCGTGACGAGCTGGCCGTTTGTCTGCACAACAGATGAGCTCGCGTTGTACGCGGCATCGAGCGCCACGCCATTCCACACGTTCACCGAAGTGGCATCGACGAAGTGAATCGTGATGTCCACGTTCGCGATCAGCACGCCGGTGGTGTCCGCCACCTCGAAGGTGATCGGGGTGATGCTCGTGTTCGTGCCGATCACCGTGCCTTGCGTCGGGGCGATGTTCTGCACCACGGGCCCGGTCTGATCGGTCGCGAGCCCATCGGCTAGCCCGTCCGCGTAGCCGTCCGCGTAGCCGGCGGCGTACGGCGCTTCGGTGAGATCCGTCAGCTCGCCGAGAAGCTGGACTGACACCGTGCCACCGCAGTCGATCAGCGGATTGCCGCGGAGCGCAAGCGTGCCTCCCGTGCCGAGCTTCTGCTCGATGGGCAAGCTGATGAGGCCGCCGACGCTGCGGAAGATCGTGGCGTTGAACCCACCGAATTCGTGCACCACGATCCCGTTGTAGAGAAGCTCCACGCGGTTGGCTACGAATGGGTCGGATGCATCGGCGTAGACCATGATCGACTGGATATCGATGCCGTTGACGGGGGCCGTGAACGTCTGCGCCACCTGATTCGCCGACAGATCGAGCGGCCGGTACGCCGCCGTCCAAAAGAAGCGCTGCGCGCTGACGCTGCCCTGCGCGAAGACCTTGAAGCGCCAGACCTGCGGAAAGAGCCCGGCGTTCGAGAGCGCGTGGTCGTACGGCGTCACCTCGAAAGACAGCGTATCGCCGGCGGCGAGCGAGATGCCATCAGCGTATTTCGGCGTGGTGTCCTCGGAGCGGTCGCCGTAGTTGTTCGCGCCCCACGAGCCTTTGTTCGTGGTCTGAGAGTCCATGCTTGGCTCGGTCGGCGTGCAGCGCGCCCACACCTGCAGCTCCATGACTGCAGTGCCGTTCACCTTCATCACTGCTTTGCCGACAGGCTTGCTGCGGACGTCGAGGATCGATGTACCGAGATCCCACATGCCCTCGGGTGAGACCTGGATGACGAGCTCGGATGCGTACGTCTCGATATTGTCGGGCGACACGTACGACCACAGATCGGTCTTCGCGTCGTCGCGCATCGACTGCATCGCGATCGGCGCGAGCTGGTTATCGCCTTGGTTCGGCGACGGCGGATCCGCGGTCGCGCCGGTCGCGACGGCTTCCGAATAGCCCTGCAGGCCGGGCGTGGTGTTGCGGAACACCGCTTGGCTTAGGATGCTGTTGCCCATCTAGAACCCCGCCACCGATCCGCACCACGTGGCGCTGACAAATAGGTTCGCCGTGTTCGCGCTGGTGAGCCATTTGACCTGTTCACCATTGAGAAACTTCAGCCCGTTGTCTCGGATGCCATTGCTCCACGGGATGACGAGCGTCACCGCTTCGCGGTAGTTGCGTGCGAGGTACGCTTCGAACACGTCGCTCCCGTTCACGCGCATGATGATCGGAGTGCCCGATTGACCGTCGAGCGTGCTGTGGGGATAGGGGAACGCGCTCACCATCGAGCACTTCCACATGACGTCTGCCGTCGGGCTCATCACCGCGATCACCTTCACACCGGTATCGCTCGTCGTGAGACGAACGCATCCGGTCTTGAAGATAGGCGCGTTGCTCGCCATCGATCAGCCCTGACCGTGGAAGGATCCCACCCAACGCATGCTCGTCGTGCTCGCCGGCGTGACGATCCAGCGCACGACTTCCGCGCCGCTGAACACGAGCCCATTGCCCCATGGGATGACGATGATCCCGGGACGCGAGTCCACGTCAGTATTCTGGATGCGCATCTCGGCCTCGTCGGTGCCACCCACCTGCATCTTGACCACGCCCATGTTCGACTCCGTGGCGCTGTACGTGGTGAGGTAGCCCACGACGATGGTGCATTTCCAGCTCGTCACGTTCGTGGGCGTGAAAGAGCTGATCACCTGGTCGGCCGTCGTCGCCGTCGTGGTGAGCCCTGCATGTTGGAACGTTGCCACCGGCCTACTCCTTCCGCTTGTTGCTGTCGTCGAGCAAGATCACCGATGCGAGCTCGTGCAGGAGCCATTTCCCGGCGCGCGTCTCGATGACGAAATCCTTTTTTCCCTTCCGCCACACGTGCCCGTAGTGCGCATCGGGATAGACCCCGTGCTCGTTGGGCTTCGACGAAGGCGGGCACCACCGCACGGTGCGCTCGTCTTTGTCGTACGTGTCGCCGAGCGTGGTGTCCGGCGTGCCGTCCTCGGCGGCCTCGATCTCGATCGGTTTGCTCATGGGACTTCGTGCTCCTTCCCGGTCGCGTCATAGATGCGGACGCGTGGCTCCTTGGGCTTCTGACCCATGACCGCGACGTGTCCTTGCTCCCAACCGGCCACCGGCCAGCCGCACAGCCGCGGCTCGAATGGCCCGGTCACGCGACCGGAGGCCATCACCGCGTCGAGTGTCTTCGCCAGATCCTCGATCGGGATCTGGATCAGGATGCCCTTGGCGCCGAGCGCGAAGAGCTTGCCCACCTCGCGATTGACGTCGCGCACGATGCTGGCGGGCACGAAGTCATCGAGCGCGATCACGGGCCATCCGTTGGCAGAAAACTTCATATGGTCCCCCCGAAGCCGAATCCCGCATCGTCGAATCCGATATCCGCGTCGTCGAACGCGGCCGCTTCCTCTGGCGTCAGCGGGCTGTATGTCAGCGTGAAGCGTACGCCGGCCGCGCGCGCGCGATCTACGAAGAAATAAACGAGCTGCGCGGTGTCGTCGTCGACGAGCGCATCCTCGATCTCGAGCCGGAACGTCGCGGGCCCGACCGTGGTCACGCGGATGGTGGCATCGGCGAACGTGTCGCCGAGCGCGAGCCGTACCACCTTGATGATCTCGAGCGTGCGCCCCTGCGACCGATTGATCGCGATCTGCACGAAGATGTACCGGCGGTAGATCTCGTCATCGCTCGACGTTCGCGAGATGCCCACGAGCTTGCCGAGCGTATCGAGCTGCACGCCCACCGCATCGGTGACCCACCGGCCGACGATGCACGCACGGATGGTGTCTTCGAGCTCCTGCCACCCTTCGGACTTAGCGGCGACGAGCTTCTCGACGTTCGTCAGGCTCACGGGTCACCGTCCGAGCTCGTCACGGCAATGTTGGCCGCGTCGTATGTGGCGAGCTGGCGCGGATCGATCACGACGGTGGTGGACGTCGCCGGCGCAGGCGCGTCGTCGATCAGCGGTGGCTCGACATCGAAGATCCCGGGAACGGCGGCGAGGATGGCTGCCGAGAGCACCGACGCCACAGCATTGCGTCCGGGGTAGTTGCGCGCATGGTCAATCCCGTACGCCACGATCGCCGCCTTCACGAGATCGTCACCATCATCAGGATAGACGTCGGGATCCTTCGTCAGCGTGATGTCAACGTAGATCGGGACTTCTTCGGGCCGCGAAAACTTGATGTCGTGATCGATCCCTTCGTCGTCGGTAACGGTCTCAGTCTCGCCGCCGGTGGTGACGATGCCTGCGGCAACGCTCTCGAAGAGCGTCTGCGCGATGTCGGCAGCCGCGCCGCCTTGCACGAGCGCCTCCACGCTGTGCGGCGGCATGCCGTCGACGGTGGCATCGGTGTTGTTCTCGAACACCGACACGTTGATAACGCCGCCCACCTCGATCAGCGCTGCGCGGATGCCGCGGAGCGTGCTGATGCCCGCGCGGTTGAGCTCGACTTCGGCGAGGATGCGCAGGTCGGCATCCTTCATCTCGCCATTGCCGAGCAGCGCGTCTTCGGCATTCAGGACACCCGTCCAGCCCGATACCGGCGTGACGATCTGCGACAGTTGCAGCGCGGCCGCCTCGATGGCGTCTTCGACCGTCGATCGCATGGTCGCGATCGCGAACGCCTTGCCGTCGCCGACCACGGCCCACTGGATGTTGTCATCGTTGAAATCGTTTAGACCGCTCGGTGTGCTGGCTCCCGAGATGCCGGACTCGGTGGCCAGGATCACGTGGCCCGTGCCAGCGCCGACGGTCACGACGTCGCCGATCTCGTACGGCGTGGCCGTCACCCAATCGTCCGCGAGCGCGAGCGTCTCGTCCTGCACGGTCTCGAACACGGCCGTGGGCGGCGCGTCGCCGATCGGCGGGACGGCGGCCTGCGAGCCGGCGTCGATGGTCGTGCCGTCATCGCCGGCCAGGACGGCGGTCACCTCGGATGGCCGCGGCGGGGGCGGAAACGTACCGGTCAGCAGACACAGCGCGCGTAGCCCGGCGCCACTCACCTTGTCGCGATCGAAGCCGCCGAAGAGCACCTCGAGTAGCTCCCACACCACGGCTTCGCGCTCGCTGTCGATCGCGATGGTCTGGCCTTCGAGCGTCTGATCGCCGAGCGGCAGCGATGCGCCGAATCGATCGCGGTACCGCTGCTCGCGCTCGGCGCGGATCTGCGGCAGGGTCTTGATCACGAGCCCCTCGGGCGTCAGGCCGAAACTCATGCGGTCACCTCGGCGGTTTCACGGATGGTGTCGCCGAAGAGCGTGGCCGCTTCGACGGTGATGGTAAGGATGCGCGTCGCATCGTCGAAGGTGATCTCGATGGAGGTGATCGATCCGAGTCCGGGCGTGCCGTCGAGCGCCTCCACAACGGCAGCTCGAGCACGACCGGGGTTGAACCGCTGACCGAGGATCGCTTCCTCCTCCGATACGCCGGCGCCCGGAAGCCATGGCGGGCCTACGTCCTGGTCCATGAACCACTCACCCTTGATCATGCGCAGCCGCAGCTGCACGTTCTGCCCGACTCCGATCGCTCCGGTCGCATGCTGCATCGGGATCACGAGATCGCCCGACGAGTCGCGCAGCCAATCGATGGGATCGGTTTCGAGCATAGGTCAGCCTCGGAGCTTGTCGGTGCCGACGATTGGATCGATGGGGACGCCGGTCGCGCCGCCGGGCGCGGTGTGCGTGTGGTTCTCGAATTCCTCTTTCGTCACGAGCCGGCTCGAACCACCGGCCACGATGTTGCCAGCGCTCTCGAGGATCAGATCGCTGTCACGGTCGCCGAACGTCGGAGATCCGCCACCGGAGCGCAGCCCGGGGATCGCGATCGCATCGCCGATGCGGTGGCGGCGCGGATCCTGGGGGTCGACTTCGCCGCCGAGCCCGGCCAGCCACCTTTCCAGCGAGCAGCTCGTACAGACGATCAGCACGGTGTCACCGCTGGCGATCGGCCAGCTGATGTCATAGGAGCCCGCGCCGGGGAACACCACAGGCACGTCCTGCACGATCGGCAGTGACTCGGCGATCCGCTCTTCGTCGACGATGCGCACGCGCTTTACCAGCGGCTTGACGTTCGCGTGGCGCGAGCTCGCGTCGTACGCGGTCACGCGGCCAGGCATCGCCACGTGCACGTCCTGCAGCGCCGACGCGATGAAAGCATCGACCATGTCTTCGAGCTGCGGCTGACGGGTCATATCGGTTTGATCTCCAGCTCGGTCTGGAATTTGTCGATCAGGTTGTCGCCTTCGTGTTTCACACGTTCGATCCGGAAGTTGCCCTCGACGTCTCGCGCCTTGAGATGCACCCGCTGCCCGCACATGAGATCGGGGCGCAGCGCCATCGGTACGGTCCACGTCGGCGGCTTGCCATCCTTGTCCGGCTTGCCTTGCTCGGGGCTGCCGATCATTCCGGTTTCCTCGCTGATGATCTTCGTGTCCTTCGGCAGCACATCGGCAGGCCCGAGGATCACCACGCGCCCGTCCTGAATTGACCACGACAAGCCGGCCTGCTCGAGCATCCGCGACAGCTCGTCAGACGCGCGCCCGTGCGCGACATCGCCGGCCGAGATCTTCCGCTGCAGCTCCGCGCGCCGCTGCACCTCGGGCGGCACCTCGACGCCCATCACCTGAAGTGCGTCGCGCACGCCGACGATCATGGGCGTCCCCTTGCCGTAGCTCTTGCTGATCTGCGCGCGTGCGAAGGCCCGGCCACCGTCGGCAACCTGCAACGTGGTTTGCCATTCGGTGCCGACGATGCGTGACGCCGACCACCGCACGTCCCCCTGACACACACGTTCCAACTCGCCATCGTAGCCAGCTTCCAAGATGCAGGCGACGGGCGAGCGGGCCACGAGCTTGCGGCTGTCCTCGTTCAGATTGTCGATCACGATCTCGGCGGGGTTGGGCGACTTGTCGAGCGACTTCTCGACCGTGAATTTTACGTGCAGGTCTTCGATGGCCTCGCCGATCTCGACGCGCGAGAAGATCTTCGGTTCGAGCGACGTGCGGAACACGAGCAAGCGGACGCCACGAAATAGGATGCGTGTCATGTGGAAGGCTCCTGCATGACGCCCGGCCGCAGCGCGCGCGCCATCGCGAGCTCGGCGTCGCTGACATACCAGACCTTGACGCGCACGCCGAGATCGTCGTATCCGGCTTCGTCGCGCTCGCGCGTGGTGTCCTGCGCCATGATCGCGCCGCGCACGAAGATCGGGTGATCACTCCACCTGGCCATGAACGTCCCGAGCGTGATCTTGATGCCACGAACGATCGGCGTGTCGTCGGCCTCGAACATGTCGAAATACCACGCCTGATCCGACTCGTTCCATCGCTGCTCGATCGCGATCTCGCGGCCGAGTAGTTGCGTCGTGAAGCGCGCCGGCGTCGATGGAACGAAGGGAAGCTCGATCACCGTTGCCTCCCGATCGAATCCCAAAAGCCGTTACCCGAGCCTTCGCTCGGCAGGAGCGTCTTATCGAGCTTGCTCTGCTGATTGTCGGCCTGCACGGGCTGCCCGGTCTCATCCCAGTACGCGCGATCCGGGTAGCGTGATACCGGCTGATTCGTGCGCTTGTCCACCCACGTTCCTTGAGCCGGATCGAAGTCGGCTTCGTGACCCGGTGCCGTGCCCTCGTCGCGCGACCATGCCTGTTGCTCTTCGGGCGATAGCGGCTTGCCATCCTTGGCATACACCCACTGTGCAGTGCCATCGGGGTTGCGCTTGACCACGACTGGCTGCGAGTCGATGCACGTTCCCGTCTTCGGATCTCGTGCCCGGCAGAACGTGCCGCTCTCCACCACGCCGGTGTTGCCCGGGGTCTTGCTGGTCTTGCTGCCGAGCTTGCGCTTGGCGGCGCCGCGCACGGTAGACACACGCACGGCCAGCCGCGCGTTCGTGACCGTCTGCAGCTCCTGGAAAACGGCCGTGAAGAACAGCCCGCCGGTGGTTGTGCGATCGCGCGGGATCGTCAGCGTCAGCGGCAGCATGGAGGCATACCGCTTGAGCGACGTCACGATCGCGACGGCGCCGAAGTCTTCTGCTTTGGGGTCGAACATCCGTTCGAGCTCGGCGAGCGCGGTCGTGCTGCGCTTCGCACCATTCGCGGCCTCCACCGGATCGGGATGCAGCGGCGTGTCCGTGACCACACCTTCGACGGTCAGCCCCCGGGGCTTGCGCCGCACGTGATCGGTGATCGTTGCACCGGATTCGACGGGAAATTCCGTGGCCTCGTTCTCGATCCGATGCTCTTCGGACTTCGCCACATCGATGTCCAGCTCGCCGATACGGATCATTGCTTCACCGCCATCGCCTGCCGGATCTTCGCCGCCAGCGTATCGTTCACGTGCATCGCGATCTTTTCTTCGTCCATACCCGGCCCGGCGTTCACCGTGATCGGCGCGGTCACGTTGACTTGCGCGCCGGCGGCAGCCGCGCCGGCGGGGATGGGCGCTGCGGTGTACGTCGCATTCGGCGCCGTGCTCGGCAATGTGAGCGCTGGCTTCGGACCGGCGGCCTGCCGTGCCGCTTCCGATCCCGGATAGTATTTGGCCGCGTTCGCCCGGCGCTGCTCGGCATTCGCCCGCGCCTGTTGCTCTTCGATGGTGATGCCCTCGTCACCGAGCCCGATCAGCTCGAGCACCTTGCCGACGATGCGGCCGAGCCATCCGGCGATCGCCTTCACGGAGTTGATCACCGCGACGAAGATTTTTCCGATCGCGGACGCCACATCCAGAATCGCGTTGAGCGCTGACATGATCGCTTCGCGGTTGTCGATCACGTATTGGACCGCCTCGCCGATCTTGCCGATGCCGGCGGCGATCTTGTCGGCGACTTCGCGGACCTTCTGTGACAGTAGCTCCTTGTTCGCTTTCACCCATGCGAGGATGCGATCCACGCCTTGCTTGAGCGTCGGAAAGAGCGCGCTGATGAGCTGGTTCTTCAGCCCGCCCCACGCAGCTTTCAGTTTGTCGATGTTGTCGCCGAGCTCGTCGCCAGCGGCAACGGTCTCGTTCGACATCACGATCCCGAGATCCTGCGCTTCCTTGCGCAGCTCGCGGATGCCGTCGCCGCCTTGGTTCAAGACCGGGATCAGGCGTGCGCCGCTTCGTCCGAAGACCTGCATCGCGAGCGCGGTCTTCCTCGCGCCGTCGGGCATGTCGGCGAAGCGATCGGCGATCTCCATCAGCGCCGCATCGAGCCCATCCTGCGATGACAGCGCAGCCTTGATCGCCTTGCTCGTCAGGCCGGCAGCGTGCAGCGCCTTCGTGGCATCCTTGCCGCCTTTGGCCGCTTCGCCGAGCGTGCGCGACAGCTTCATTACGGAGTCGCCGAAGTCGTCGGTGTTGAGCCCCGATCCCATCGCGGCGTAGCCGTACTCCTGCAACGCCTCGGCCGAGAGCCCTGTCTGCTGCGAAAGGTCAGCGAGGTGACCGGTGGTCTCTAGCGTCTGCTCGCCCCAACTGATCAGGGTCTCGGCAACGCCGCGCACGACATCGACGGCGATCCCCGCGGCTTTCTGGATCCCGGTGGCCATGAGCTGGCCGGCGGCGACAGCGCGCGTCATCGCGCCTTGGAGTTGCGCGATCGCGGAGTCACCCTTCGCCCATTGCTTCTCGTCCACGTCGAGCCCGAGGTGGGCGGCGAATTCCGCGACCGGGTCAGCCACGGCGCACCTCTGGCTTGCTGGCCTCGATCGCGTCGAGGCCGCGGTTGTACAGATCGACTTCGTCGAGTGTCATCGACATCGCATCAGACCAGGAAATGTGACCGCCGAGAATCAGGCGCCACGCCGGCCAGCACTGACGATGCTCGGGCTCGAGACCTTCGACTCGGAACCCTGATCCGCGGGCTGGATGGCTTTGGGCTTGACGCCGAAAATAGGGCCGAAGCTCACCTCCGCGGCGAGCAGCAGCACGCCGGGCAGGGCTCCGAGGCGCCCGGCAAAGGCGCGGTTGATCGCGTCGCTGGACGTGAGCTCGATGCGCTCGCGCGCCTTGCCCTCACCGATCACCACGTAGGTGGTGGCCAGGAGCGGCACGGCCAGCTCGGCGAGCTTGCCGCCGAGCAGATCGGCAGCGACCGCGCCGATCGTCGGACCGAGATCGGCGAGCCCATTCTCCTGCGAGAGCGCGCCCGTGATGCGCCCGATCACGGGCGCGAAGATCACTGCGACTTCGGGCGCGATCGCGAGCGCGCGCATCGCCGGCAGCTCTTCGCTCGTCGCCTCGACATCGTGGATCTTCCGCGTCTTCGGCATGGTGGTTACTCGTCGCTGCCGCCGACCAAGTAGGTATCCACGGAATCGAGCTGGAACGTCCATTCGCGCGGGCCGACTTCCTTGGCGTAATCCACGTTGGGCACGCGGACGATGTACGCGTCTTTCGCGTGCAGCAGCGTCGTACCGTTCAGATCCTTGATCTGAAACTCGCCGGTCGGAAGGCGGCCGTTGATCGGATCGGGCAGCAGCGCCGAGAGCGAGTCGTTCGACGGCGACGCCTGGATCAGCGTGATCTTGACGGTCGCGCCGAGATTCGCGTTGAGCGTGGCGACGCCGAAGCCATCGGCTCCGACCGTTCGCATCACCTGATCCTCGTCCATCTGGAACGCAGCGAACGTGCCGTCCATGAAGCCGACGAGCTGCAGGCCGGCGAACGAGATCGCCACGCGCTTGGGATTGTATCGACGAAACGCCATGGGCTACCTCACTCGGTCAGGTTGACGGTGATGCTGGTCTTGTGGACGGCGCCGGCGAGCTCGGCGTTGACGGCGCCATCGGGCAGCTCGCGCAGCGCCCGGACGCTGGGATCGATGTCGGCCACGCGCGGGAACGTGACGCTCGGTGCGGGGTCCGTGCGGAGCACGCCGATCTCAGCCCACCGGTTCGCGCTCGCGCGCGCCGCGGACTCGATCGAAGCGATGCCCTCGTCGGTATAGGCGATCTTGTCCTGCGCGAGCATGACGCCGAAGATCGATTTCTGCAGATCGTCGACGAACGCATCGACGCCCACGACGACATCGAAGAAGCCGAAGACGGTGTCGGCAACCGTGCCCTCGGCCGTGATGCGGCGGCCGGCCTCGGTGACGTAGAAATTCGCGCGCCGCGCCTTGAGATTGTTGCGGTGCGTGGTGGTGAGCGAGTCGGGCGTGACGCTCGCCAGATCCTTGAATTTCGCTGTCCAGGTGCCCGGCGTCTTCGGCATCAGCTTGCCCGCGAGCGCGGCGTCGGCGAAGTCGCACGGCGACGCGTGGTAGATGCCGATGGTGCGGCGCCGGCCGTCATCCATCAGCCCGGCGAGCACGTCGGCGGACACGTTCACCGTGTAGACCCCGATGATGCTCTCGGTGTCGCCCGACGCGCAGTAGTAGGTCTTGACCCGCGCTTCGATCCATTCCGCCACCGTGTCGCAGTAGGCGCGCGAGTTGTACAGCGTGACGAGGCCGTACCACGACGAATCGACAAGCTCGATCGCGGTCAGATCGTCATCGACGTTCGCATCGGCGTGCGTCTGCGCGATCGTCATCAGGCGCGGATCGAGCACCTCGACGGAAAACCAGTTGTTGGCCGCCGTCCCCGTGATCAGCAGCGTATCGGTATCCGACGCGCCGGGGACCACGGTCGCGGTGTAGTTGCGGCCAACCACGGCCTGCAGCTGCGTCACGAGATCGCCGATGATGTCGTCGTTCCCGTCGCCGCCGGTTGGCGTGACCGTGACGATCGTATCGTCGAAGCCGACGCCGCACACCTTGAGCTTGTAGATCTCGGCATCGCTGGCGAGCACGAGCGCGAGTGCATAGCGTTGCGTGACGTCGCCGACCGCACGACCGATCGCGAATTGCTTCACGTGCGGGGACTGCGCCATCATCTTCGTGGCCGCCCGCACCTCGCCGCCGTCTTCGGGCACCACGTTGTCGTCGATCAGCTCGGCGACGCTCGAGTAGTACCGGATACGCTCGCCGAACGTCGCGACGTGGGAGAGGATCATCGGCAGCTTGAACCCGAGCCGCGCCACGCCGGCGTTGCCCAGGTTGACGGTGATTTCCACATGGTCATCAAGCGACATGTTCAGCTCTCCGGAGGGGGTGGGTCGGGGATCCAGAGGTCGATCCCAAGGGGGGCGGATTTGATGTTCACGCGCTCGATGTACGTGGTGCGCGACTCGAGCTCCGAAGCGAGGCCGATGCGAAACTCCACGATCGCTCGTGGTTCGAGGATGCTGCCGCGGTCGCCGGTCAGCACGCGAACGGGGCCGATGTCTTCGATCGCGATGCCGGCCTCGTCGAGCGTGAACACGAAGAGCGGCACCGAGGCGACAAGATCGCCGGCTGCGCGCCGCATCAACTCGACGGCCCCATCGGGCACGAGCTGCACCTCGAAGGATGCGGAGCGAACACCACGCGCGCGGATCCGCAGCTCTTCGCCTGGCGCCGGTAGTGGCGCGTCATCGGTGATCATCCAGTCGTGGCCGATCGTGCGGATGTCCGACAGCGTGAGCGACGCGAACGGAACGTGCGGACGGGGTTTCAGCTCGTACGACCACGCGACGTTGTGCTCGCCGAGCGCGCACGCCGTGCGCACCCATGTCGCGAGCGCCGACTCGATGGTGTCCCACGCGATCGCGCTCATGGCCACCCCAGCGCGGCGAAGGCGCGGCCGCCGCAATCCACGATCTCCATGCGCTGGCCGCGGATCTGCGCGAGCTTCTCGGCCAGCTCGCGATCGTCCGGGCGATGCACGTCGTCGACGATCATCGGGGCATCGTCGCTGAACAGATCGAGATTGGCGAGAAGCCCGCTGCGGCCGATGTGCTTGGGCGGGCCATCGACAACGATCGCGCACTGCTCGTGCGGCGCTGGCATGCGCTGCTGAAGGATCGTGCGGTCGTACCACCCACCCTTGATCGGCGCATGGATGTATTGCGTGTCGCGCACGAGTCCGACGAAGCGGCCGTCGTGCTCGACCGAGACCAGCCGGCAGGTGGGCGGGAGGTCGGCGGCGAGCCGAGCGCTGCCGTGCCCGCTGCCGAGCTCCACAACGATCCCGGCCCGGCCCTTGAGCCGATCCCCGACCATCCGGCTGGCCGTGGGCGGGAGCTGCGCGTTGAGTGACGGGCGGATCGAGCGCAGCCACGGCGACGCCGCGGGCTGTGGGATGCCGCGTCGGATCCAGCCGCGGCCGAACGGTTCGAGCGCCGGCCATGGCGACCGCTGCAAGATGGCCGTCTCGATCGCATCGTTGCCGGCCCCGACGCGTTGCTTGAAAACGCTCGTACCCTTCGGCAGAAGCATCGGCCGCAGCCAGCCATCGGTTCGAGCCGCAGCCCAGCATTCGATCCCGGCGTCGCGGAGCTGCAGGCCGGCGGCGATGTCCACGCAATGCGACCATTCGATCGCGGCCAGCGACGGGCGCCACGTGCCGACGCGGAAGGCCATCGTTCCCGTGCCCGGAAGATGGCAGCGCGCATCGTCGGACAGCGGTCCGGCCGCGCGCGCGATCCAGCGCGAGCCCGCGTAGTTGTGGATCACCGGATCGAGCACGCTGCCATGCACACATGCCGCTGTCCCCGGCCGGCGCTGCAGTGCGGCCATCATCGTAGCCGCATAATTTGGTGGATACACGATGTCGTCGTCGACGATCAGCGCGACGTCATCGGGATCCCATGACGGCGCAGCCTTGAACAGATCGCGATCCCACCACCAGAGCTTTGCCTCGGCGCCACGCCAGCCGGCTTCCTTCGACAGCACGGCGTGGAGCACCTTCGGCTGCGCGAGGAAGCGCGGCACTTCATCGTGGCCGTTTAGGTAAATGCAGATCGCATCGACCTGCGGCGCGAGCGAGGCCACGGTCTGCTCAAGCAGCGCTTCCCGACCGTGCAGCGATGCCATGGTCGCGACGATCATGGCGCCCCCAGGCGAGCCACGAGCACGCGGTAGAAGTCATCGAGGATCGCGAAGTGCTCGACGCGCACCACGCGATAGTCCTCGCCATCGATCGAGACCACGTCGGGCTCGCCGGATGCGTTCGAGCTCGATGCCCCAATCTGCGTAGAGGCCGTGCGAAGCTCCGTGCGCGTCCACAGCCGTCGGACGTCCTCGGCGTGCATGCCCTCGGGAAGATCGCGCAGATCGCGGCCGCTCATCGGCTGGACGCTCGCATCGATCGGGAACGTGGAAGGCGCGCCTTCGTTGACATAGTGGCCATCAACCCACGTCCCGATCGCCGGACGCGTCACCTGGTAGGTACCCGTCCCGAAGCGCGCGATGACATCGGCGAGACCCATCAGTGTTCCTCGACGGCGTAGCCGATGTTGTCGACCATCTCGCCGCTGTCGATGAGCGCATGCGCGTGACCTTTGCGCTTGATCGTCGCCGGTTTCAGCGGCGGCGCCAGGTTCGTGCTCTTGATGTACGTCCGCACCATGTCGGACGCCCATCGGCCGATCCGGTCCATCATCTCGAGCGCGCTGATGGGGTTGCGCTGTCGCGTCGCAGCGGCGACGGCGGCACGGATCACCTTGGCGAACGCGTCGCGCTTCGCGGCGAACGCCGAGCGCAACGGCCGCCGCGCCGGGATGCCGGCGAGCGGCGCGCCAAACTCGTGCGTGGCCAGGAGATCCGCGAGCGAGATGTCGCCCTTCGAATGCCGCGCCGACGTCGTGATCCCAACCTTGAGCGTGGCGCGCGACAGCGTGCCGACGTGAGCGCGCAACGCGCGCCACGTGCGATCGTCGACGGTCGTGGACAGCGCCCCGCGCAGCGCCATCAGAGCACCATCCCGACGCGCCCGGAAAGGTGACGCCGCAGCTCGAGATACAGCCGGCCGTAGCGCGACTCTCCGAGCTCGGTCGTGGTGATCTGCTGCGGCGTCGCGTACGTGACGGACACGCCGCCTTCCGACTCCGACGCGATCGGGCCGCCCGCGCCCGACAGCGATCGCGAGACCGTCGCGAGGTGCGCGGCGTAGTAGATGCGCGCGAGCTTCGTCCGAAAGGACGAGCCCCACGCGCTCTCCTGGATCGCGTCGTTCACGAGCGCGAGGATATCGGCTTGAGCGCTGACGGCGATCGTGGACAGTTCAGGCGCATGCGCCAGAACATCGGTCCATACGATCGGTGGCGTCATCGCTCATGGCCTTTCTCACGCGTCGAAGGCGGCCCCGAACATCGTGCGGAACGCGATCGGGAAGCGGTTGATAAAGCCGCCGCAGCGCGTGACCGTCGGCACCACGACGTTGCGGCCCGCATACTGCTCTTGCTCGCGCGTGTGCTCGAGCGGCACGAGCGCGCCGCCGGCGATCGGATGGATCGCGCCGCTCGTGATGTTGGGCGCGAGCAGCGCCATGCCCTTGCCGGCCGACGCGCCCGGCGCCGCCGCATCGAGCTGCCACCACGGTTCGATCGCCGTGAGGCCGTGGTCCTGCAGGTTGGCCTTCAGCCACCGCAGGACGCTCATATCCGATTGCGTGCTGCGCGGCAGCGCGAGGTGGTGAAAGAGCGCGGTGGGAAGGAACAGCGAGAACGTCTCGAACATCGGCGCCCGCGTGTTCGCGGCCATCGCTTGCTTGAGCCCGTTCTTCACGTCCTGGATCATCGCCACGACGTCTTTCAGGATCTCTTCCATCGGCGTCGCAGGGGCGAGCCAATCGCCGCCACCGGTCTTCGCGGCGGGCACCACGTTCGTGATGTCGCCACCGTTCGTCACGTTGTTGTTGATCAGCCCGGGGATGGTCCCGAGCGTCAACGCGTCACCGTTGCCGTAGCAGAGCATCGAGTCGACGGTCTGCTCCGATGCCGTCAGGTCGGCGAGGTAGCAGTCGTTATCGAGGTTGATGTTTTTCTGCTGCGCGGCGCGGATGGAGTCGAAGCTCCAGCCGAAGCTCCCGTCGATGGCGACGATCGGCGAGACGCGCTCTTCGCGGACGGGCAACGCGGTGGGCGCCGCCTTGCTCTTCGGGCCCGAGACCTTCGCGCGGCCCTTGAGGCGCGTCAGCGCATACTTGTACGTCTCATCATACGGCGCGACGTTGCCGATCAGCGGACAGAAGCGGCGCGCGAGGCGCCCGGGGACGAGCTCGTAGTAGTCCGTCGGATCGAGGGACTGCAGCTGCTGCGTCAGGAAGTAGGTAGACGCCGAGTCGAGGCGGTTCTCCATTTGGGGCTTCATGGCTCGGTGGTCCCTTTCACGAGTCCGCGGTGGCGAGCGCGGCGTTGCGCAGGTCGATGTCCACGATCGCGATCCCCGCGCCCGTGGTCTCGGTGACAAACTTGGCGATCCCGACGAGCGAGATCGTGTCGGCACCGTCGGCGCCGGCGCGGAAGGCGCCTGCTTGCTCTGGATCGACCGCGACCGCGCGGACGTGCACCTCGCTGTCCTTCGACACCGCGTTCTCGACGATCACCGCGACGCGCCCGACCGTCAGACGATCGAACGTCCACCCCGGCTTGAGCTTGCCGTCCGCGTCGAGGTTGAGCGGATCGATCGGATCGTAGACCGCGATGCCCGCGAGCGCGTCGTCGGTGGCGGCGAGCAGCAGCACGCCGTCTTCGCCTTCGCCTTCGCCGACCATCACGCCGAACGGGATGCCAGCGGTGGCCTCCTCGCTGGTCGCGGTTTGGACGTCGCCGTTTTCCTCCGTCCAGAGGTCGGCGAGCTGACCGGCGATGAACGGCGGCAGCTTGTCGGGGAGGGTGGTTTGCGTTGCCGGAAAAGCCATCGCCGTCTCCTACTTCCACTGTGTGGAGGGAAGGGGTTGCTTCCACTGCTCGCGGTGCGCCTTCATCTTCGCGGCGCGCTCCTGCTCGGTCGTGGACTTCTTCTGCTCGATCCCGGCCGCCGTCTCGAGCCCGCCGATCAGCGCGGCGCCAGCGGCCGCGAGCGATTCGCGGCCGCGCACGGTGGTCTCGACGAGCGCATCGTAGCGCGCGCTGCACGCCGCATCGCTCATCACCGCGGTGTTGTCGTTCGGCCGCAGCTTCTTGATGACGAGCGTCTGCAGATCGCGGTTGCTGATCGTCATCGCGTCGAACGTCGGACCGATGACGGCTTGCGCCTGCACGATCAGCGCAGCGCGCTTGACCGCGTTCTCGTTCAGCGTGCTGGCCTGCGCTTCGAGCTGCGTCTGCAGCCCGTCCGCGCGCGTGTTCGCGGCCGCGATCCGCTCGCTCTCGAGCGTGCGGTTGGCATCCGCGAGCTGTGTCTCGAGCGTGGCGATCCGCTCGTTCAGGGTCTTGATCGTCTGCGCGCTGGCGTCGCCGCCGTCATCGCGCTGCTGATCGCCGCCGGCCGCGGCGGCCTCGGTCTTGTCGTCGGGGTTCTTCACGTCGGGCTCCTTTTCGGCCGCGATGGGCACGTCGATGCCGTCCATGCGCAGCTGCATCTGCTCGCCGCCGCGCGCGATGTCGACGATCGCCAGATGGTTGACCTTCGTCAGCCGCTGGATCCCGTCGTATCGTCCGAATTCTGGATCGTTGCCCGGAGTCGGGTCGTACTGGATCGCGCGGCCGGGGGACAGCTTGCGTTTGCCGGCCTCGATCGCCTTGATGGCGTCGGCATCCTTGATGACCATCGTCGCCGCCACCGCGTCACCGTCCTGGCGAGCTGACAGCACGGTGCCGACTTCGAAGCGCTTCACGTTCCCGGGCGTCACCTTCGCCACGTGATTGATCGTGACCGGCGCACCTTCGAAGCCGGCGAGCGCCGCGGCGTCGAACGCGACATCGCGCGGCAGGAGCTCGCGCCGCCATCCGCCGGGCATCTTGGGATCCTCATACTGGTAGATCCCCGGTCGCGAGACGAGCCCATCGAGGCGCAGGAAGCCTTGCTCGGTGCGAACGGGCGACTTCAGCGAAGACGCCGCGTCGATCCGATATTCGAGCCCCATCGACTCGACGAATCGCATGCAACGGCCTGCGGATCCAAAAACGGCGCATCCGGATCGCACGTTTCCCGGTGATCGCTAGTGCGCTCGCACTGCGCGTCAGTGGGTTCTCGTAGACTTGCGCACCATGAGCCGGCCGCACCTCTACGTGACGATCGACGAGAAGCTACAGGCGACGCTGCACGCAACCGCCGAGGCGCATGGACAAACGATCTCGACCGTGGTGCGCCGCGCGCTGCGCCGATATCTCGCAGAATTCGCGCCCGGCCGCGATTCGAGTACCGTCAAGCCATGAGCGACGCCGATCGCGAACAGGTGCTCAACGTCCTCCGCAACGATGGGTGGGGGAACATCATCACCGGCTTGCTCACGCAACGTGACAAGCGAACGGGCGCACGCGCGGTCACCGAGTGCGCCAACGATCTACTCGGTCTCGAGCTGTGGCGCAGCGACGATCTCGCGCGCACGATCGTCGAGACCTACCCGTGCGAGGCGTTCCGACGCGGCTACGAGATCAAGACCGAGGACAAGGATCAAGCGGAAGAGATCGCGGGCGTGGCCGAAGAGATCGGGCTCGATCACGCGATCCTCCATGCGCGTTGCCTCGCGCGCGCGACCGGCGGCGCTGCGATCTTCCCCGTGCTCGATGGCGCGCCTGGCGAGCTCTCCGAGCAGCTCATCGATGGGACGTGGACGAAGGTCCGCGCGCTGCACGTGCTCGAGTCGCGCGAGCTGATCGCACAGGACTGGGATGGCGATATCATGTCGCCAACGTTCGGCCAGCCGACGATGTACCGGCTGCAGCCGATCATCACGGGCGGCATGGCTGGCACGACTCCGCAAGGCATCCTGATCCACCGCTCGCGGCTGATGATCTTCCGCGGCGAACGCGTCACGCGGCGGCAGCAGCCCGGCCAGCTGAACGGTTGGGACGATTCGGTGCTGACGCGCGTCTACACGGTACTCCGCGACTTCGGGCTCTCGTGGGGCGCGGCCGCTGGACTCCTGCAGGACTTCGCGCAGACGGTCTACAAGATCAGCGGGCTCTCGGATCTCGTCGATCAAGGCGACGACAAAAAGGCGCAGGCGCGGCTTACGCAGATCGACCTGCTGCGCAGCACGCTGCGCGCGATCGTGCTCGATGCCACGGACGATTTCAGCCGTCAGCAAACGCCGATGTCCGGCTATGCCGACGTGCTCGATCGCCTGGCCGCGCGCCTCGCGGCCGCGGGGCGCATGCCGGTGACGAAGCTGCTCGGCATCTCGCCGGCTGGCATGAACGCGACGGGCGAAAGCGATCGCGCCTTCTTCTACGATCAGGCCGCGCAAGAGCAGCACCATCTCGAGCCGCTGGTCGAGCGCGGGATCCAGCTGATCATGTTGTCGGCCGATGGTCCGACGGAGGGCAAGGAGCCCGACGTGTGGAGCATCGAATGGCGGCCGCTGTGGGCGCCGGACGAGTCCGAGCTCGCCGATACGCGGCTCAAGGTCGCGCAGGCCGACGAGATCTATTTCAACATCGGGTCTGCGAGCGGGGATGACATCGCTACCTCGCGGTGGGGCGGCGACACGTACAGCATGGAGATGCAGATCGACTGGAAAGCGCGCGAGGCTGCGAAGAAAGCGCAGGAGAAACAGGACAAGCTCGATGCCGCGCAGCGGGAGGCGCTGCTCGAGAACGGCGTGATCCCGCCGAAGGCTGGCGCTCCGGGCGATGTTGTCGAGCGCGACATCAAGCCTGCGAAGGCGGCTGACGGAGAAGCCAACCCCGAAGATCAGCGCGCCGTGCGACCATCGGCGGCATGATCCGAATCGGGGTGGCCGATGCGGCTTCGTAGGACACCGCGCGATCCGCGTGTCTTCGGGCTTCGGCCTCCGCGTCATGGTGAGTCGCCATATGCGTGTTGGATGGATGACGACGTTTGCCGGCTCGTCGCCTTCGTCGGCGGCAACACCGGCGACTTCTTCGCTTGGCAGCTTGTCTCAGCGGCCGGCAGCGGCGAACAGGGTCCCCAAGGTCCGCAGGGTCCGCAAGGTCTGACCGGCGCAGCCGGCGCTCAAGGTCCCGCGGGCCCCCAAGGCGCCGCCGGTCCGGCTGGCGATGATGGCGCGGACGGCGCGCAGGGGCCACCGGGTGCCGATGGTGCTGATGGCGCGGTCGGAGCGACGGGGCCCGCGGGCCCGCAAGGTCCCCAAGGCGCGACCGGAGCGCAAGGGGCCACCGGAGCGCAGGGCCCCCAGGGGAACGCGGGGGCGCAAGGGGCGCAAGGCATCCAGGGGATCCAAGGTGCCACGGGGCCCGCGGGCCCGGCGCCGAGCGGCACGGGCTACGTGCACGTCACTGCTGGCGCGCTCGATGTCCCCGCCGACACCATCCCGGCGGCGAAGGTGACCGGGCTCGCCGCGATCGCGGCGTCGGGTAGCGCGAGCGACATCGGCGCGGGCACGCTCGCCGCGGCGCGTGTCGCAGATGCATCGCTGCCGATGACGAAGCTGTCCGACATGACCGCGGCCGGGCGCGCGCTGATGGATGACGCCGACGCTGCGGCGATGCGCACCACACTCGGCGTCGCGCTGCCACGGTGGTGGGGGAAGATTGCGGCCGCGTATGGGAACGGTGATCCGGGCCCGATCCTTCGTCGCATGCAGGGACTCGGCGCGACACCAGCCAACCCGACGCCGACGAACATCGGGACAACGACCGCGCGGATCTCGACGTTCGTGCTCGACCAGGATCTCGTGGTTAACAAGGTGCGTTTCCTCGGCGTCGGCATAACCGCGAACATCTACCGGATCGCGATCTATCAACTGTCGTCGCTGCTGCGCCTCGCGCCCGAGACCGCATTCTCGACGGCGATTGCCCAGTGGGGATCGGTGTACAACGCGCTCAATCTCACGCTCTCGGCCGGGGTCCCCTACTTTATTGCGTGCAGCGTGAACGCGGCTGGTACCACCGCAGGTATCGCCGCATTCGGTCCGACGCCCCCTGCGACTTCGCTCGATCGGCTCATTCTGGCGAGCTCGTGGCCCGGCAGCCTCGATGTCGATGCTGCGATCGTCGCTGGATCGCTCGCGCAGCTGATCGTGGTCGGCGGCGCATTGCCGAATCCGGCGCCGCCACCCGGGATACAAGGCGCGTGGACAGGTGGGATGCCTGCCTTTTTCTTGGATTCGTCGAATCTATGAGCCACCCTGATCGCGATGCCGCTCTTGCCTGGCACATCGGATGAGGTGATTGCGGCCAACATCGCCGAGCTGATCGCGTCGGGATACGAGCCCGGCGTCGCGCGCGCGATTGCCTTGCATCATGCATACCCCGATCGTCGAGATGACAGCGCGGCGATCGACCGGCTATCGCGCGCCAAGGTACAGCTCGCGCAGCGGCGGGCCGTGCTGCCGACATCACGGAAAGGCGGCCGGTTCGTGCCCGGCCACAGCGCGCCGCGCAGGATGCCGAGGCCGGCCGAGCCCACCGCGATCACGGCGTCGTATGGCGCGCAGCTGCGGCGCCTTGTCGGTGAGCTTGGCAACCTGATCAAGCCTGCGATCGCGCATGCAGCGGCTGGTGACGCGGCAGCAACGCAGCACGCGATCGAGCGAGCGGCCCGGATGCTCGAGCACCACACCGAGGCCGCACGCGCGCCCGAGCGACTCGCGCAGATCGCGCGGCAGGCATCGCGCTTTCAGGAAGCGCAATTCGATCGGCAGGTCAAGGCACGACTCGGGACGCCGCTCTATGTCGGCGACGCCGGACACGGCGCGATCGAGCGCCGGTTCGTGGCGCGCAATCGGCAGCTGATCGACTCGCTCGGATCGCGCGCGCACGAGCAGATCGCTGGCGTGCTGCACGCCGGCATGGGCAAGAGCGAGGACGAGCTCCGCGCGCTGGTCGAAGAGCGGCTCGATGTTGCGCGCTCGCGGGCCGACATCATCGCGAGCGATCAGATCGGCAAGGCGGATGCGGCGTACGCCGACGCTCGCATCAGCGCGCTCGGCGTCGGCTGGATCTGGCGTCACCGCAAGCCGTACGGCCCCAACGATCGGCAGGAGCACATCGATCTCGATGGCGAGCGTTTCTCCGAAGACGATCCGCCGGATGACATGCCTGGCGAGTTGATCGGATGCGCGTGCTATCAAGAGCCCGCTCTCGACGAGCTGACAAGGAGTTGATGATGGAGCCCGATCTCGATCCCGCCACGAAGAAGATGATGCGTTTTTTCCGTTTCGAGCACCTTCCCGAAGGGCCGCTGCGCGACACGTCGCGGATGTTCGGCGCGCTCGCCGCCGATATCGTGGTCAAGATCCCCAACAGTGCCGAGCGCGCAGTGGCGCTGCGCAAGCTGCTCGAGAGCAAGGATGCGGCCGTCCGCGCCATGCTCCCGGAGGACTAAGGTGGGCTCCACGCGTCGCGATTCGGGCCCCATCCCGCGCGTGATCAAAGACCCCGACGAGAGCTACGTCGAGGCGCTGCGGCGGCTACGTCATGCGTCGTTCGCGCTCGCTGCCGCGTCGAGTAGCTTCGTCGTCGAAGACCGGGACATCGCCGAGGTGTATCTCAAGGAAGCGGCGCGAGTCTTCGTCGACGCCGAGAACGCTGCCGGACGCAAGCCGTGATGCGCCTGGCGATCGCGCTGGTCGCCGCGTGCGCGGCCGCGCCAATCGCCACCATCTCGAACCGCGCGCCGCCGGACCCGCTGGATCCGTGGTGCCCGACGCCGAAGCGGCCGCTGTGCTACCGCGCCGAGCGGTTCATGATGTGCGCGTGCTGCGCATTCGGCGATCGCCTGTGCGAAGCGACCATCCCGCGCTAACGCACGATGCGCAGCCGGCGCCGCAGCACCACATGCTCGGTACCATCGGAGAAGCGCACGAGCTGTTTGCTGCCGCCCACGATGCACTTGCCATCGGCGCGCAGCACGGGCTCGCACGTCGCGCCGGCGAGCGCCGGATCGGTCATGGCGTCGCCGAGGTAGCGATAGATTTTGTGCGGACGATCGGGCTCGGTCGATGCTTCGGGCACAGATCCCGACGGCCCGGGTCTATCCGGCTGCCCCACAGGCGACGCGCTCTCCCCCGGAACCAGCCGGCTGCCTTCGCTTGCTTCCTCGCCAGCCGCACGTAGCTGTACGTCACGAACATTGCGCTGCACCCGTCCAGATCGCAGGTCACCTTCGCGCCGTGTCTGATCATCTTCCGCATCCGAGCCTTTCACCGATCGCGTCGAGCGCGACTTCGACGAACGCCGCCGCGAGCTGTGGGACGATCGCGTTTCCGTAGCCGCGCAGGCGTCCCACGCGGCAGGGAACCCCATCAGCCAACGGGAATGTTCCGGGTTCAACTGGCCGCGCTGTGCCGTCGGAGCATTCGATCCAATCGGCGTCTCGCCAGAATTCACGAGTTGCGCCGTGTCGATCAGGTTCGAGCGGCGCTCGCCCGCTCGGGCCGCCACGCCGCCACGTGTCGCATCGCTCGCCTTCGGTGTCGGCCATATCGCGAGCTGCGCTTGCAGCGACGGGTGCGTGATCGCCGTGCACGGACCGGAGCGCGCGTTCGCTTTCATCGCCCGATAGTTCTCGAGCGTGTTCCCGAGCTCCGTCGCCACCGGTGTCGCCCAACACGCCAGCCGGCTCGCCTCGCCGAGCTGACCGCGCCGCTGGCCGTGCGCGCTCACATGCTTGTCGTCGGTCGCCGCTGGCGTCGGCCACGTCGCCATCCGTGCCGCGTCCAGCAACGTCGTGCCCGTGTGCATCGTGACGCGGTAGCCGTCGCGCGCGCTCGATTGTCCGTCCAGCCTCGTCGGTGTGGGCCACGAAGTAGAGGCGTTGTCGTCGATGAGGCGCTCCGACGCTCGCAGCGCACAGATCCGACGCCCCGACGGCGTAACCGCATCGTTCCAGATCAGCGTAAACAGCATCGAGCCACACGAGTCCATCGCGCGACGCAACTTGCTCTCCAAGGATGATTGCAGGGCGACACTGCTCGATGAGTGCGAACCATGCCGGCCAAAGATGTCGAGGGTCGCGTGTTCCAGCCCGCGCGCCGGCGGACGAGAACGGCTGGCACGGGCACGAGCCCGTCCAGATGTCGGAGTCATCGGGGATGCCGGCAAGTCGAAGAGCGTACGACCAGCCGCCGATGCCGGCGAAGAAGTGCCGCTGACCGGGACCGGCGACGTCAGCGGCGCGCAGCTCGGTGATGCTTCGGCGATCGACGCGTCCGGGCCCGACGAGTCCTCGCTCGACGAGTCGCCCGAGCCATTCGGCGGCGAAGGGATTGTTTTCGTTGTAGAGGGCATTCATTTGTCCTCGTCGGATGGACGTTCGCAGATTCCCCATCGCGCGCATCCCGATGGCTCGGGGAACATTGGGAGCTGCCGGCCGCCGCGATCCGTGTTCGCCCACAGCACCATCTCGTCAATCGGCGTCGGGATCAGCTTGCGCGGTTGACCTTTCTTCTTTGGCTGCTCGAGACAGAACATCGTGGTACCGGTCGCCTGTTCAGCCGCTCTGATCTCGGCGATGCGTTCGGGTGCGAGCCTGGCCACCATGCGGATCTCGCGCTTGCGCGCGCGCACGCATGGGAAGCATCCGACGCGCTCGGCGCCGAGCTTGTACAGCGGATTGATCGGGATGTTCCCGGTGTGGTGCTCGGCTATGATCTGTTCGAGCGTCCAGTCGATCAGCGGCCGCCACATCTCGCAATCGTAGAAGTCGGACCATTCACGCTCTGGCATCTTCGCGCGGCGATCACTTTCTTCGGCGCGGATCCCGACCACCATCGTCACATCGTCGCCGGTCTCATCACGGATGCGATCAAGCTCGGCACGCATCGGCAAGAGCTTGAGCTCTTCGGTGCACCATCTCCGATTCAGCATCCCGGGAAACGTCCCGCTGCGCAGCGTGCGTTCGATGAAACCCTCGGACTCGAGGATCGTCAGCGGCTCGCCGATCGCCGCGGCCAGCTCGGCGAGGTAGTCCTCCCATCCGCCAGCTTCCCAATGAGTGTTATTGGCCACTGCACGCCGCGGCTCCACGCCGGTTCGCTTCGCCCACGACCACAGCGCAGCCGAATCCTTGCCGCCCGAGATGCCGAGGACGTAGATCACGCCACGTCCAGCATGTGCTGCCACATGCGCCGAAGGAAGCCGGCGGCCTCGCGCTCGCCATCCAGCCACCGCGACGCCCGCGGGCCGGCCACCATGATGCGCGTCGCGTGTCCGTTGCCGAGGCGCTGGCGCAGCAGCCCGAGCCATCGCACGGTCTCGATCGGCGGATCGGCCGGCTCGACGACAAGGCGCGGCAGCTTGCGATCGCGCGCGAGCTTGAGCGTGAGCGCTGTCCCCGGCGTGGCGTAGGGGTCTTGCTTGTCGGGCACGATGACGAGCAGCGCCTCGGCGAGATCGATGTTGACTTCGGTGCGGTCGCGCATCCCGCCGGTCACGCATCGACGGAGGTAGGCCGCGACGTCGGCGGGGATGTCGCCGAGCTCGTCGCGTCCGCTCTTCGGCATGCAGCCGCCAACCTTCCATCCGTATTCGATCGCCACGCGATGTGCGCCGCGATCGACGCCGGTCTGGCCGCCATGGATGATCGCGATGTTCACACCACACCTTCGAGCTGATCGATCACGAGCGTCTCGAGATGCGGCGCGAGCGTCCAAAATCCTTGCCAGCCGCGGCATCGGATTGGACTCGCGAGCGCGCGCACGTCGCGCAGTAGGTAGCCGATCTTGCCAAAGAACCATCGGCGCTGGTCGGCCGGCATCGGTGCGGTCGCAGCGGGCTCGGCCGTCCCGATGCCGTGCGCGTTGGGGTCGAAGACTTGCTCGATCGTGGCCACGCCGATGATGGCACTCGTGACGCGGGACAGGCGATACCAATCGCTCGTGTCCGTGTAGAAGAAATCGAGCGCGCCATCGATGTTGCGTGCGCTCTGTCCGAGCTCTGGCGCCAGCTCGCCGATCCGGTGATAGGTCGCCTCGTCGATTAAGCGGCTCGCGTGAATCGCGAACGGCTTGCCGAAGTCCTCGCGCTTCACGATGTGGCGCGGTCTGTTCTCGATCAGCTTGATGCCCGAGGCGACGAGCCCGGCCCACGGTTGCGTCAACGTCAGCGCTCTCATCCCGCTTCGCCTCCAAGGTCGAACGCCTGATAGTGCTCGAGCCGCGCCTCACGCGTGCAGCCGCGACGGTGCACCATCCGGCCGGTGTGCTCGTCCGGGTAGCTGCCGCAGCATTCGCAGGTCTGCCGGATGCGCTCGGCGAGCGTGGCGTCGATCGGGCACGGACGCGGCGCCGAGCAATATTTCCAGCCATCATCGCCAAGCTCGCACCACCCCGACCAGCACCGTTGCCCGGCCTGGATCGTCGCGAGGTAGCGCATGTGGTCGCGTTGCTCTTCGTTGAACATCACGCGGCCGCCCGTTCGCGGTTGCTCTTGCCGATGCGCCTGCGGATCTTCCGCGCGTCGGCTCGCCACCGCTTGCTGTCCTCGTCGCCGTAATCGATGCACTCGTCGAGCGTGACGAGGATGCTCGACGGGCACGGCGTCCAGCGATGCTCCTTGCCGAAGCGCTCGCCGATGCGCCAGCACACGAGACAGCATTTCTCGGTGTAGGCCGTGCCTTCCTGCACCCACGACATGCGGATGTAGGGCCGGCCCACCTTGATGGTCGTGCCGCACGAGTCGCAGCGATGCTCTTTGCGGGCGTGCTTGATCTGCTGAACGCTCCATGCGCTCGCCTCGTCATCGCCGCCGAAATCGATATCGCACATCAGCCAAGCCTCGCCGGGAGTTACGCCGCTGACAAGTTTTCGACCGGCATCGGTTCGCCGACCACCGGATACCACCATTCGTTGACGTCCAGCCACGAGCGCGTGCCAGCGAAGTCCACGCGATCGCCGCGGCAGGTGTGCCAGGTGCAGCGCGTCAGCCCTACCGCGCCGTATCGGTACGGCCGGTGATGGCAACGATGCTCGGCCGGCTGACCGATGCGACGGATGGCGAGGACGATGGACTCGACGATGACGAGCATCGTTTCGTTGGCGCTGGTGACGTACGGCAAGCCGTGCGCGCGTGGCGGACCGAAGACGCACAGATACGCGAGCGCGAGCGGCCTGCGCATGCATGCCTTGCACTGCGCCCACGACGGCAGCCACACGAAGTTGACGTCGGCGATCGCGAACGGCCCATCCGAGCTCGGGTCTGTGGAGAGCACCACGCCACAGCGCGCCATGATCGGCCGCCGCTTCGGTTTCGGGTGCAGCCGGTGAACCTTCACGAGTCCTCGGCGAACGGCCCACGCCGTTTCAGCTGTGCGACGAAACCGCAGTAACGGCGCCACGCCTTGATGCACGTCGGCGAGCAGCGCCCGATCCGAGCCGGATATACCGGATAACTACGACCATGACAGAGCGACGCCGCGAGCATATACGCGTCTGCAGCTGCGGCGGCCGCGGTCTTCGGCATCATCGCCAGACCCCGGTCGCCTTGCGGCGCAGGTCAGCGCGCAGGTACCGCAGCGCGCGCGCATCGGACGGCGACAGCGATGCGTAGACGAACCAGCCCGACGGATGCCGCACCACGAGATGGTTGCCATTGGTCTGCTCGACCTTGCAGCCGAAGCGGTCGGCTTCGAGCTTCACGGACCTACGCCAGCGCGCACTATTCACACGAACCGCCACTCTCCATGGTCGAAGGTCAGCCGGAACGTGACCACGCCGCAGCGGATGCGCGCCAGCGTGCGGCCGTTGTGCGTCCAGATCGAGACGATCTTCGCTTCGGACCTGACGCTGCGTTCGAGCCTACGAGCCACGATGTCGAGCGCCTGCAGCGCTGCATCGGGCACAGCGGACCACGGCGTTTCCGTCATACAGAGAGCTTGCCCACCACCCATAGATTTGGACATTCTCACGGCGTATAGATTTTGTCCAGCGTTCACGATGCCACCTCGGCCACGGCCGCGACGATCGCGCTTGGGAGCGCCGGTTTCTGCACGAACGGCGCCGCGAGATGGCGCAAGCAATCTTCGTCCGAGGTGAGCCACACCCACCGGGCCGAGCCGCGCGACGCCACCACCTCGGCCGCCGTGCCGCCTTCGATGTTGAAATCGCTCACCACCAAATCGTATCCGCCATGCTGCAGGGCCGTGCAAGCCGCTTCGGGAGTGGTCACGTTAACGACCGTGTGGCCCGCCTTAGCCAGTACGCGCCCCACAACCTTCGCCGTCGGTCCGTGATCCTCGATGTGCAGAATCTTCATGCTTAGGAGAATCGCCCGTGGACGAATTGTGTACGGTTACGTCCGGGGTAGCTTCCTTGGAATGCGCATATTTTGCCCGCCGGACGGCCCGGCATCCGGAGCAACGGGTCTCATCCGGCCTGCGCTCACCTAGGCAACGGACGCACAGCCCGGCGAGCAGCGCCATCAGCCGGCGTCCGAGCTGGCGCAGGTTGCCGAGCGCGATGCAGCGATCGCACAGCTTGTAGCCGGGCCGGGGGCGGGAATCGTGGCTGCAGCAGGTGCGGCAGCGTCCGGCGGCGACCGCGCGCTCGCGCGTTCGGCGCATGGTCTCGGGCGATGGCGTGCTCACGTGCACCGTGGGCAA
>Ga0075425_100000260_pt1 | contig 48701 bp, 45 predicted proteins | sample SoiMethybrSBSTD4_FD_75300 | JGI IMG/M metagenome (GOLD analysis project Ga0075425, IMG submission 75300) | Bulk soil microbial communities from a Populus tree surrounding site in Tennessee, USA - Soil MetaG P. TD hybrid SBSTD4 | ecosystem: Environmental > Terrestrial > Soil > Tree plantation... | reverse complement strand
GACGCTCGGCCTGCTGGGCTTGGCCGTGGGACTGCTGGTCCTGTTCCTGGTGATCGAGTCGCGGGTTGAGGCGCCGCTGGTGCCGCTGCGTCTGTTCCGGCTGCGGAACCTGGCCACGGCCAACGTGATCGGCGTGCTGTCGGCGGCTGCGATGTTCGCGTGGTTCTTCCTGTCGGCGCTGTATCTGCAGCTGGTGCTCGGCTACTCGCCGCTGCAGGTGGGGCTGGCGTTCCTGCCCGCCAACCTGCTGGTGGGCGGGTTCTCGATCGGCATCTCGGCGAAGCTGGTGATGCGCTTCGGCATCCGTCCGCCGCTGATCGCCGGCATGCTGTTCTGGACGGTCGGCTTCCTGCTGTTCGCGCGCGTGCCCGTCAACGGCGACTACCTGACCGATGTGCTGCCGGCCATGCTGGTACTGGGCGTCGGTGCGGGGATCGGCTTCAACCCGGTGCTGCTGGCGGCGATGAACGACGTCGAGCCGACCGAGGCGGGGTTGGCATCCGGCGTCGTCAACACCTCGTTCATGATGGGCGGGGCGCTGGGGCTGGCGGTGCTGGCGAGCGCCGCTGCATCGCGTTCGAGCACGCTGACCGCCCAGGGCCAGAGCCAGGCGGCCGCCCTGACCGGCGGCTACCACGTGGCCTTCCTGATCGGAGCGGCGTTCACCTTGATCGCGGCCGGGCTGGCGGCGCTGGTGCTGCGGCCGATCGCGATGGCGGCGCCGGCCGAGGCACAGGACGAGGGCGCGCACGGCCGTCAGCCCGCCGCCGTCGAGGGCTAGTCGTTCGGGGTTAGTCGTTCAGCTGCGAGGCTCGGCCACGCGGCCGACGGCCTCGATCTCGACCAGCATGCCGTCGAACAGGAACCCGCCGGCCACGATCGCGGTGCTCGCCGGATAGGGCGGTGCGAACAACTCTCCGCGCACGCGCTTGAAGGCGTCGTAGAGCGAGGCGTCGGCCAGGAACACGGTCATCTTCACGATCGTCTCGAGCGACGCGCCACCGGCCTCCAGGGCGAGGTCGACGTTGGCGAAGGCCTGGCGGATCTGGGCCTCGGGGTCATCGCTGACGACGGTGCCGTCGTCGCCGAAGCCGCCCTGGCCGGCGGTGAACACGAGTTCGCCGCCGGTCAGCACCGACTGCGCGTACTGGTACTCGGCGGCCCAGGGAAATGGGTTGGAGAGGGCGCGGTTGGTCACGCGCGGATCCTACCCGGGGCGGATCTAGTCCGGGCGCTGGGCGATGCGGATCATGCTGTCGCGCACCGGGCGGGCCGGGCCGGGCGCTCGTAGCGCCGCCAGCAGCGCCTCCACGGAGAGCGGGTCGAACTGGGTGCCGGTGCAGCGTTCGATCTCGGCGACGGCGGCGGGCAGAGCCATCGCCGCGCGGTAGATGCGGTCCTCGGTCATCGCGTGGAACGCGTCACAGACGGCGATCACGCGCGAGCCGAGCGGGATCTCCTCGCCGGCCAGGCCGTCCGGGTAGCCGCGGCCGTCCCAGCGCTCGTGGCTGGAGCGCACCAGCGGCACCAGGTCCGCGAAGTAGGGCACCGGCTCGAGGATGCGCGCGCCGATGTCGGGGTGGCGCTGCATCACCATCATCTCCTCGCCGGTCAGCGACCCGGGCTTGCGCAGGATCGACTCGGGGATGCCGATCTTGCCGATGTCGTGCAGCAGCGCCGCCAGCCGGATGACACGGACGTCGGCTGGGGCGAGGTCGAGCTGGTCGCAGACACGGCCGGCCAGCTCGGCGATCTTGCTGGCGTGATCGTTGGTGTAGGCGTCCTTGGCCTCGAGCGCGGCGGCCAGCGTGCCGAGCGTGGCGAAGTAGGCGTCCTCCAGCCGCTCCGACATGCGGGCGCGCGCCACCATCGTCCCGGCCTCGGCGGCCAGCGCGGTGGCGAGGCGCAGCTCGGCCGGGTGAAAGCTGCGGCGGCGCTCGTCGTAGATCTCGACCAGCGCGTAGGGCTCGCCCTCGACGCTCATCGAGTACATCAGCAGCGATCCGAATCCGAGCTCGCGCAGCCACTGCTCCTCGGTGGGGTCGATGCCGGCCGAGTCGAGCGTGCACGTGTACGGCTGGCCCGTGCGCATGACCGCCTCGGTGCTGGGGTAGTCGGCCAGGTCGTACTCATCGGGGGTCGGCTCCCAGTGGAAGGGCGGCCGGGCGTATCCGGCGCGGTCTCGGAGGATGCCGCGCTCGTCGTCGAGCAGCGAGATCATGCAGGCGGAGGCGTCGAGAAAGGTGGTGAGCTGGCGCGAGAGGTCGGCGAGCACGGCCGGCACGTCGTCGCCGGCGGCCATCGACTGGGCGGCCTCGATCACCTGGAGCACCGGCTCCAGCTGATCCTGGCGCAGCGGCGCGGCCGGTGAGCGCGGATCTGGAGCCGTCTCTCGGGTCATCGCCCGCAAGATTCCGTCCCGCTCTGCGGATCCCTCTTTTGGGTGACAGGAGCTGCAACGCCGGCGGCGACGGCGATGCCGCCTCGTGGCGGTCTAGCCGAGGTTGGCCATGAGCGAGATCACGGCTGGGCCCAGCACCACGATGAACACCGCCGGGAAAATCAGCAGCACGGTCGGGAACAGCATCTTCACCGGCGCCTTCATGGCCTGCTCCTCGGCCTCGTTGCGGAGCCGGGTTCGGAGGTCGTCGGCCTGCGTTCGCAGCATCTGCGCCAGCGGCACGCCCAGGCGGTCGGCCTGCACCAGTGCGCGTACGAAGCTGGTCATCTCGGGGGCGTCCACGCGGCCGGCCATGGCCGCCATCGCGTCGCCGCGGCTGGCGCCCAGCTGGGAGTCGCGCAGCATCAGCGCCAGCTCGTCGATCAGCGGCCCGTGCAGGCGGCGCACCACCCGCTGCAGGCTGGCGTCGAAGCTCATGCCGGCTTCCACCGAAAGCGTCATCAGGTCGAGCACCGTCGGCAGCGAGGCCACGATCTTGTCGCGACGGCCGCGGACGCGCGTGTCGATTGCCAGAGGGATGCTCACGTAGGCGATCGCGGCCAGGATCAGCCCGACCACCGCCGCGATCCCCAGCGAGAGCACGCCGAACAGCGACAGGCTCAGAACCATGCCGTACACGGTCAACGGCACCACGACCTTCAGCCCGGCCAGCTCCTCCGGCGTCAGCAGCCGTGACCAGCCGGCGGCGGCCAGCTTCAGGCGCAGCGTCTCCGCGGCCTGTCCACGGCCGCCCGGAGCGACCCGTCCGATCCGCCGCAGCCAGGCGCGGGGGTCGTTCGTGCGCGCCGGCTCGCCGTAGCCGTAACCCGGGATCCGGCCCAGCGTCGACTCCACCTGGATCCGCTTGGCGGCGGCCGCGCGCAGCAGGAAGAACCCGCTTGCGGCGATCAGGACGACTACGAGAAGGAACACGGCCTCGCCTCCCTACGCGATCGCCCGGGGTTTCACCATGCGCCGCAGCACCAACGCGCCCGCGGTCATCATCACCAGCGCCACCAGGATCAGCACCCGCCCGGCTCCGGTCTCATACAACGGCGACATGTAGCCGGGATTGATCGCGGTCAAGATCGCCGCGAGCGCGAACGGCATGCCGAGCAGCACCCGCGCCGACATCACGCCCATCGCCACCAGCGCCCGCACCCGCGCGCTGAACTGCTGCCGCTTGCGCACGGTGTCGGCCACCTGGTCGAAGATCTCCGCGACGTTGCCGCCGATCCGCCGCTGCACGTCGGTCGTCAGCACCACCAGCTCGAAGCTCTCCGACGTCAGCCGTTTGCTCATGTCGTCCAGCGCCTGCTCGATCGGCACACCCAGCCGCACCTGCTTCTGGGCACGGCGAAACTCGCCGCGCGCCGGCTCGCCGGCCTCCTCGACCAGCGTGTCCAGAGCCTGGGCGAATGAGCGGCCGGCGCGAAGCGCGCTGGCCCACACGCCCAGCAGCTCCGGCAGCTGCGCCTCGAATGCGGTGGAGCGACGCCGGGCACGGAAGCGCAGCACCATCACAGGCAGAGCGCCGCACAGCAGCAGCGGCAGCGCCAGCAGCGGCCCCGCGGTGACCAGCCCGAAGGCGGCCGGGAACAGCGCGGTGGCGGCGATGATGGTGACGATCTGGCCGGTGGGAACGGTGCTGCCGGCGCGCTCGGCCAGCGTGTGCAGCCATCCCCACACCCGCGTCTTGCCGAGCCGGGTCTCGAGCCCCTCGTACATGTCCGTCAGGGCCGGCTCGTGCGCTTTCGCCGCCTCCTTCGACAGCTCCGAGGAGTACGGGGACAGCCGTGCCGTGAGCGCCTGCGGCCGGCGTTCGGCCGCGCTCATGACCACGGTCGCCAGCATCATGATGGCGGCGAACCCGAGCAGCGCCACGATCCACGCCCCGTACTCGCTCCACACCGAAATCGACGCCCCGGCCACGCCGGCCGGCAGCGCCACCTGCGCCGGCGGCCCGTCGTGCAGGCTGATGGTGAGCGTCCGCGAGCTGGAGCGGGGCAGCGCCACGTCGACGGCCCACTCGCCGGCCAGCCGCGTCTGGGTCAGCCTGGCCGCGATCGGCTCCAGCGCCGAGATACTCGCCGCCGGGACGTAGGCGCCGTGCGTGGCCGCCGCAATCTGGCGCAACGCGGTCGCCGTGTACGACCCGGAGGAGGTGAGTCCGACCGCGTCCACCTCGACGCCGTCGCCCGCAAGCGTCGCCGTGAGATCGTCGAGCGACGTCGCCGACGTGGTGTCGTCGCCGTCGGAGAGCACGACGACCACCCGCCGCGACCCGTCTGCCGGGCCGGTCAGTCGAGCGGCGTCGCCGATGCCGTCGTAGAGGGCGGTGCCGGGGTGCGTGGTCAGCGTGGACAGCGCGGCCTGCACCGCCTGGACGTTTCCGGTCAGCGGCGTCACGGTGCGGGCCGAGCCGTCGAACTCGACCAGGCCGACCTTGTCGGTGGAACCAACGGCATCCAGCAGCCGCTGTCCCGCCGCGGCGGCGGCCGCCAGCGGAGGCCCGGCCATGCTGGTCGACGTGTCGACGGCGAACACGAGGTGCAGCGGGCGTCGCGGGCCGAGCGGCCGCAGCCGGGTCACCTGCGCCGTCTTGCCGCCCAGCTCGGCCTGCACGTCCAGGCCGGTGAGGTCACCGGGCGCGCGCACGATCACGCGCACCGTGTGGCCGTCGACCTTGCTGACACCGCTCAACTGCGGCGGTGCGGACGTGGCGGCCGCCAGTGCCGCCGGTGTGAGCGTGACCGCGATCGCGAACGCCGCTCCCAGCGCGTGCCGCAGCCGCATCAGGCGCTCCTGCGCTGCCCGCGTCGCAGCACGTCCACCTTCGCCGAGGTATCGCTGTTGAAGAACGACTTCGGGAGCGACACGCCGTTCAGCTCCAGCTTGTCGATGAACGCCGGGCGGATACCGGTGTGCCGCATCGTGCTCGAGACCCGGTCGGCATCGGCGTCGCCGGCGAACCCGGCCACGAAGATGTCGGTCAACGTGATCACGTCGCCCTCGACCCGTGGCACCTCGGTGATGTGCGTGATGCGGCGGCGGCCGTCAACCAGCCGCTGCGTGTGGATGATCAGGTCGAAGGCGCTCGCGATCTGGTCGCGGATCGCCTTCAGCGGCAGGTCGAATCCGGCGGTGAGCACCAGCGTCTCGGTGCGCGCCAGCGCATCGCGCGGGCTGTTCGCGTGGATCGTGGTCAGCGATCCCTCGTGGCCGGTATTCATGGCCTGCAGCATGTCCACCGTCTCGGCGCCGCGGCACTCACCCACGATGATCCGGTCGGGTCGCATGCGCAGCGCGTTCTTGACGAGGTCGCGGATCGAGATCTGGCCCTTGCCCTCGATGTTCGCGGGCCGCGCCTCCAGGCTGATCACGTGCTTCTGCGACAGCCGCAGCTCGGCCGCGTCCTCGATCGTGACGATGCGCTCGCGCTCGGGGATGAACGAGGACAGCACGTTCAGCATCGTGGTCTTGCCGGTGCCGGTGCCGCCCGAGACCAGCACGTTCAGCTTGCCCTCGACGCAGGCCTCGAGGAATGCCGCGGCCTGGTGGGAGAGCGTGCCGAAGGCGATCAGGTCGTCGATCGTGAGCGGCTCGCGCGAGAACTTGCGGACGGTCAGCGAGGGGCCGGTGATCGCCAGCGGCGGGATGATCGCGTTCACGCGCGACCCGTCAGGCAGGCGCGCGTCCACCATCGGGCTGGCCTCGTCGATGCGCCGCCCGGTCTGGGCGACGATCCGGTCGATCACCTGCAGCAGGTGCCGCTCGGACGCGAACTGGACGTCGGTCTCCTCGATCTGGCCCCTGCGCTCGATGTAGATGGTGTGGTGGTTGTTGACCATCACCTCCGAGATCGAGTCGTCAGCCAGGAACGGCTCGATCGGCCCGTAGCCGAGGATGTTCGACGTGATCTCGCGCACCAACCGCGTGCGGTCGGCCATCGAGAGCGGCGTGCCGGCCTCGGCCAGCGCCTCGTCGACGGCCTTCTGGACGTGTTCGCGCAGCTCGTCCTCGGGCACCTCGCCCTCGACCAGATCCTGGCCCAGCTCGCGCACTGCCTCGCGCTGTGCGGCGTTTTTGATCTCGACGAAGGGATCGTTGACGACGTCGGTCGTCGGCTCCACCTTGCCCCGCCCTGCCGCGGACTCGTGACGGCGCAGGCGGCCGTGCAGCGATCGCGACTTGTCGGGTTTCATCGCAGGCTCCCTACCACCGCGTCAAGCGACCTTGCCATGTCGTAGAACGATTTGGCGACCCGTGACTTGGGAGCGTCGATCACGACCGGCTGGCCGCGGTTGACCGAGATCGGGATGGCCTTGTCCGACGCCAGTGTGTAGGTGATCTCGCGCCGCAGCGTGCGCTCCACGTCGCGGTCGTCCAGGCCCACCCGCGCGCCCGAGCGGTTCATCAGGATGCGGACGTCCTTGACGTCCATCTCCAGCAGCTCCAGCGTCTCTAGCGCGATCTTGAGGCTCTTGATGGTCGGCACGTCAGATGCGCCCACCAGCACCAGCGAATCGGTGTGGTCGATCGCCAGCAGCACGGCCGGCGCGAACTGCGATGAGGTGTCGATCACGACGGCGTCGTAGCTCTGGCGGGCCACCGCCAGCAGCGGCTCCAGCCGGTCGACGTCGACCAGCTCCTCCTCGTCCGGCCGGGTGGGGGCGGGCAACAGGTCGACGCCGCTGGAGTGCCGGGTGACGAACCCGGCCAGCTTCTCGCCGTCCAGGTCGCCGGGCGACTGCACCAGGTCGAGGATCGTCCAGCGCGGGGACAGCCCCAGCACCAGCGCGTCGTCCCCCGAGTGCAGGTCGAAGTCGATCAGCAGCGTGCGCTTGCCCTGGCGCGCGAAGCAGACCGCCAGGTTGGTGGCGATCACGGTCTTGCCCGACCCGCCCTTGGTCGAGAACACTGTGAAGATGTGCGCCGAGCGGTGGCCCTTGGCCGAGCCCGGTGCCATCGCCGCCATGCTGGCGCGGCGGCTGCGCATGGCTCGCGCCTTGGCGGCTGCCATGCCCAGCGACTGCGGCTCCTGCGGCAGGTACACGATCTCGTCCACGCCCAGCGCCAGCGCCTCGTCGAACCAGCGGCTGGGGTGGCTGTCGGTGAGCGCGACGATCGCCGGGCCGTGCGTGTCGGCCAGCGCGATCCGCATCTCGGCGGGAAGCCCGTCCGCGTCGTGCGGCAGGCTCCACACCAGCACCTCCGGCGCGGTGTCGACGATCTCCACCATCCCCGACCGTTCGAACAGGTCGCGGAGCTCGGCGTCGTCCCCCTGAAGTGAAACCCTGATCAGGTCGTTCATCGGTGTATCTCCTCTACTTCGTGGGGACGCCGTGGTGGGGGAACTGCCCCGGCAGCTTCGGCACGGTGATCGGCTGGTAGGTGGCTCCGGTGGAGCCGACCAGTGCCAGCCAGATGTTGTTGGCGCTCTGGTCGCCCGACGAGTTGGCAAGCGCGTTGGCGATGAACAGGCTCTGCTGCTCGGTCACCGCCAGCAGCACGGAGCCCGCCTCCGACCCCGAGTTGACGGCGGAGTCGAGAGTGGGTGCGTCCACCTCGAGCACCCGCGCGTCCGGTACCGCCAGGTACGTGAAGACCTTGTCGTTCGTGCGGTAGCTGGTCAGCACGTCGACGCGGTCGTTGGCGCTGAGGTCGGACAGCAATCCCGAGTTGGGGTTGAACGGCACACGGATCGCCCGGAAGTTGCCGGTCACCTGGTAGGCCGGCGTCTGCGTGCGCGGCGCACCCACCCGGTTCACGGTCAGCTGGTCACCGTTGTAGAGGCTCTGAGTGATGACCTGACCGGCGATCGCCCCGAAGCTGGTGATGGCGCCGTCCGCGACGTCCGACTGGCGCACGGACTGGTAGCTCAGGTACCCCTGCGACCGCGCGTCGTCCACGGTGGTGCCGACCGGCACCTCGTGCGTCGCCACGATCACCGTGACGGTGTCGGCGCTCGATTCCGCGCTCTTGCGGACGTGCGAGGTGTAGGCAAACAGCGCGCCGGCGGCGGCGACCGCGAGCACGAAGCTGATGATGAGGTTACGGCTGAGCGTCGGCATCTGGGGTGGATCTCCTTTTGGTGCAGCTATGGCTGAGCCGGGTGCTGGGTGCTACCCGGCCCGCATGGTCGCGTCGCGGCAGAGATCGCCCGACTTGACAACGATTCCGAGCAAGTTGACGGCGTAGCTGGAGCAGGCTGTCGCCGTGTAGATGGCGGTGCCGTGCGATCTCGTCGCGGTGAGCGAGACGCGCTTCAGAGCGACGTCACCGGCCGCTGCCCTGGCGGCCGCGCGGGCTGCCTGGTTGCGTCCGTGGCGCGCGGCGGCGCCGGCACGGGCGCCGCGCGAGGCCGCGTCGTGGAGGGTTCGCCAGGTGCCGTAGACAACGCTCAGCTGCCAGATCGAGAGCAGCAGGACGAGCAGGATCGGCAGCGCTATCGCCATCTGGATCACCGCCTGTCCTTGCTGGTCTGAGCGCTCAGTGATGGTTCGCATTCCGTCGCGGGGGAAGGGCCCCGCATGGCGCCTATCGGCACCGGTCGAGACGGTCTTGACCTCGAACGCGGGACGGGTAGCGCCGGAAGGAGCCGTGCACTACTACTCACGTGGTAGCGAATGCTGGTCGATCTGTCTACATGCTCGGGACAAAGGTTGCGCGTTCCGCCTGACCGCGCCTGTAAGGTTCCCGCTCGTGGCGCTGCTTTCCATCCCCAGTCCGGGCGATCCGTTCCTGATCAATTCCGGGCCGATCCACGCCCGCTGGTACGGCCTGCTGCTGGCCCTGGGGGTGCTGCTGGCCGGATGGATCGCCCGCCGCGAGTTTCGCCGCCGCTCCATGGACCCGGAGCTGGCCTACACGATCGCCGTGTGGGCGGTGCCGTTTGGCCTGATCGGCGCCCGCCTCTACCACGTCCTCACCGACTGGGACTCATTCAGCAACAACTACTCCCAGATCCCGGCCATCTGGAACGGTGGGCTGTCGATCTTCGGCGCGGTGCTGGGCGGCATGCTCGGCTGTTGGATCGGCTGCCGTCGCGTGAACCTGCCGTTCTGGCGAGTGGCCGACTGCATCGCGCCCGGCCTCGTGCTGGCGCAGGCGCTGGGCCGCTGGGGCAACTACTTCAACCAGGAGCTGTACGGCAAGCCCTCCGACCTGCCATGGGCGGTCAAGATCGACCCGGCCCACCGCACACCTCCCTACACCGACTCGTCCACGTTCCAGCCGATGTTCCTGTACGAGTCGATCCTGGACGTGCTGGTCTTCTTCGTGCTGATCTGGTTCACGCGGCGGTACTGGCGACGGGTGCCGTACGGCACGGTGTTCGCGCTCTACGTGACGCTCTACAACTTCTACCGGGTGCCGCTGGAGACGCTCAAGATCGATACGGCCGACATCTTCTTCGGCCAGCGCGTGAACGTGTGGGTGTCCGGCGTGCTGTTCGTGGTCGGGCTGATCTCGTTCATCGTGCTGTTCCGCCGGCGGTCGGACGCCCCTGTGTCGACCACCCCGGCGGTGGCGGCGGCTGTCGCTTCCGGGCACACGCCCACGCCCAGGCCGGAGGCGGCGATCGCCGCCCGCCAGCGCACGCAGCGCCGCAAGAAAACCTGACTCGATACATCGCTAGACCTGGTCCTGCGGCGCGAGCTCGTCGGCCAGCAGCCGCTCGAGCGTGCGCACACAGCCCGCGTCCAGCCGCTCGCCCGCCTGCTGCCACAGCACCGAGAGGGCGAGGCCGGCCGATGCCTGCGAGCGGTGTCCGCCCGCGGCCACGAACGCCTCGGCGACGGCGATCACGCGGGCCTCGAGCGGCGCCTCGGCCACCGGGTCGAAGCGCGCCAGCAGCCAGCCGGCCGCCTCGTCGTCGATCATGCCGGCGGACACGCGCTCGGACAGGCGCCTGCGCTCGGCCTCCTCGTCGCCGCCGGGGGTCGGATCGTCCAGCGACGCCGCCAGGCGCACCCGGTCGACGTGATCCGGGTCGAGACCGCAGGCGCCTGCGATGTGGCCCGCGTACTCGCTGACCGCGCGCGAGTCGGCCGATCGCGCGCCGCGCGCCTCGAGCGATCGCACCGGGTCGTCGGCGTCCTCCGCGAGCCCGTCCCAGGCGATCACGCGGGCGTCGCCGGAGCGGCCCAGCGCGGCGCTGGCGAGGCGCACGAGCTCGTCGTTGGTTGCCGCGTGTTCGGGGAAGGCGGCCACGCCGCCGGAGATGGTGACCGGGTCGCCGTCCAGCAACAACCCGCCGGCCAGCCGCCCGACCAGCGCGGCCGCCGACTCGGCTGTCATGCCGGGCAGCACCAGCGCGAACTGGCTCTCGTCCAGCCGGCAGACGCAGTCGTAGCTGCGGACGCCGCCCGCGAGGCCGCCGGCCGCCAGCCGCAGCACGCGGTCGGCCTCGGCGGCCCCGTGCCGGGCGGTGTAGCCGGCCAGCCCGTCCAGGTCGACCAGCGACACCGCAAGGCTCTGACCGGTGCGCTTGGCGCGCGCCAGCTCACGGCCGAGCACGCTCTGGAAGCCGAGGTGGTTGGGCAGGCGCGTCAGCGGGTCGAGCGTGCCCGACTCGCCGGCGACCGTGTCCCACAGCCGCGAGGCCTCCATCGCCTGCGCCGCGATCCCGGCAGCGATCCGGGCGCGACCCAGCCCGTCCGGCACGGCCACCCGCTCGGCCAGCAGCCCACCCAGCACCCGACCGGCACTGACCAGCGGCAGCAGCGCGCGGCCGTCGTCGGCGACCGGATCAAGTCCCGGCATCTCCAGCCGCTGGGGGCCGTCGCCCGCGAGCAGGGCGAGGCCGTCTCGCTGCTCGCTGAGGGCGTAGCTGGACACAGAGCCGGCGCCTAGCGCCGCGCCGGCCGCGTCTGCCGCTGCCGCCAGCACACCCGCAAGGTCGAGTCCTGTTTCGCAGGCCGCGACCAGGCGCGCCAGGTCGCGCTCGAAGTCGGCCGTCTCAGACACCGTCGCCCTCCTGCAGCTTGCCGGCCGCGACCAGCACCCGCACGGTGGTGCCGGTGCCCGGCACCGAGTCGATGTCCAGCCGCCCGTTCAGGATGGCCGCGCGCTCCTGCATCGACGCGACCCCGTGGTGGGGCAGGCCGTCGGCCGGCTCCGACATCTCGCCACTGCCGTCGTCCACGACCCGCGCCTCGAGGCCCTCGCGGGGAGATCCGTGCACGCTGACGACGATGGTGGCCGGGTTGGCGTGCTTGAGCGCGTTGGTCATGGCCTCGCGCACGATCTGGAACAGGCAGACCTGGTCGTCGCCGCTGAGCGCGTCGGCGTCCGCCACGTCGAGCGTGACGACGACGCGGTGGTCGGCCTCGAAGCGGTCGGCGATCGCCTGCAGCGCCGTCTCGAAGCCCTGCTCGCGCAGCGTCCAGGGCTCGAGTGCGAACGACAGCTCGCGCACCTCGCCGATCACGGACCGCTGCCGCGCGCGGGCCGTTTCGAGCACCTGCTGCGCGGTCTCGGAGTCGCCCGCCTCCATCGCCTCGGCGGCGGCGTTCAGCATCATGTTGACGCCAGACAGCGTCTGCACGGGGCCGTCGTGGAGGAAGGTCGACAGCCGGCGCCGCTCCTCCTGCTCCGCCGACACGACCCTGCGCGAGAGCTCCGCCCGTTCGCTCTCGCGGATGCGGGCCTGCGCCAGCAGCGCCTCCACCCGCTCGAACAGCGCGGCGCTCTCGGCGGCGCGTGCGGCGAAGTCGGCAAACAGCGTTGCGCGGGCCAGGTCGTCGGGCCCGAAACCGGCGCCGCCGTGCAGGTCGAGCAGCACCACCAGCGCGTGCAGGCGGCCGGCCACCACCAGCGGTGCCGCCAGTAATGCTCGCGGCCGCAGACGGCGGGTGACCTCGTCCACGGGCTGGGCCGGGCCGGTGACCGTCCCCACCAGGTCGCGTGCGGCCACGGCCAGCGCCGACCCCTCGGCATCCATGGGCACGCGTGCGTCGCCCAGCGGGCCCAGCGCCAAGCCGGCGGCGGCAGCCGGCCGCAGCGATCGCTCGCCCGCTGCCGGCACCAGCACCAGCACCGCATCGGCGGTGAACAGGCGCTGCGCCTCGACCGCCGTGTGCTCGAGCACCGCGGCCGAATCGAGGCCAGCGGAGACCGCGCCCAGGCTGCGGACGAGACCGTCCAGGAAGCGGCCCTGCGCGATCAGCTCCTGGCGGAGCCGATGCTCAGTCGATGATTGCGGTTCGGAGGGCGATGGCGACTGCATGTGTGCGTGTGTCCGCCTCGAGCTTCGAGAGGATATGGCGCACATGGCTCTTCACCGTTTCCTGGCTGATGAAGAGCTTGGCAGCAACATCGGCATTCGACATCCCGTCGGCGAGCAGCTGAAGGATCTCACGCTCGCGGGCTGTCAGCATGTTCTCGCGTTCCTTGGTCAGGAAAGCGGGCATCAGCGCGGGGTCGACGTAGCCGTCGCCATCGGCCACCTTCTGGATGGCGCGCACGATCGTCTGGTGCGGCGCCTCCTTCAGGATGTAGCCCTTTGCGCCGGACTCCAGTCCGCGCGTCAGCAGGCTGCGCTCGGCGAAGGCGGTGAACATCAGCACCGCCGTCTCCGGGATCTCGCTGGTGATCTCCTTGGCGGCGGCCAGCCCGTCCATGCCGGGCATCCTCACGTCGAGGATCACGACGTTGGGCTTGCGGCGCCTGGCCAGCGTCACCGCGGCCTCGCCGTCGGCGGCCTCGCCGACAACTCGGATGTTCTCCGACCGTGACAGCGACAGGCGCAGGCCCTCGCGTACAACCTCATGGTCATCGACGATCAGACAGGTAATGGGCTCACTCACGTGCACTCCAAAAGTCGCGGCATTTGCCACCGGTGAGGTGTATCGGCAGGAACCCGGCACTCCGTTAGCCCCAACCGTTTTCGGCCCGCCCGATCGGTTAGCGGACTTCTGGTCCGCCCCCGCGATCCCTGCACCATAGAGGTATCCGCCGCCGTTGGTAGACTCCGGGGTGCGTGAGCGACGAGCCTCCGAGTACCAGCCCGGCATGAGAACCGCACTCGCGCTGCTCGCGGTCCTGCTGATCGTCCTTGCCAACGGCTTCTTCGTGGCGGCCGAGTACGCGCTGGTCACGATGCGCCGGACGCGCGTCCAGGAGCTGGTCGATCAGGGCAGCCGCGGCGCCCGCCGGGTGTCCGACCTGCAGCAGAACCCGGCTCGCTTCATCTCGGCCATCCAGCTGGGCGTGACGCTCTCCAGCCTGGCGCTCGGTGCCATCGGCGAGCCGGTCATCTCGAACCTGCTGGACACGCCGCTGGGCTGGCTGCCGTCCAGCTGGCACGGAGGCGTGGCGCTGACCATCTCGGCGATCCTGGCCTTCTCGATCCTGTCGTTCTTCCACGTGGTGCTGGGCGAGATCGTGCCCAAGAGCTACACGCTGCAGCACGCGGAGCGGGTGGCGCTGGTGGTTGCGACGCCGATCAACGTCTTCTACGCGATCTTCCGGCCGTTCATCTGGGCGCTGGTGGCTGCCAGCGCGGCCGTGCTGCGGTGGCTGGGGCTGCCGCCCGGGGCGCGCCGCTCGTCGGTGCACTCGGAGGAGGAGCTGAAGATGCTGGTCACCGCCAGCCGTGAGCAGGGCGTGCTGGAGGAGGAGGAGCAGACGATGCTCCACAAGGTGTTCGCGTTCGCCGACAAGGACGCGGCCGACGTGATGGTGCCGCGTCCGGACGTGGTGGCGCTGCCCCTGGAGCTGCCGGTGTCGGAGCTGTTGCGGCTGATGCTTCAGCATCCCTACACGCGCTATCCGGTCTACGACGGCGAGCTGGACGACGTGGTGGGGGTGCTGCACGTGCGTGACCTGTTCGCGGCGCTGCACGACCGCGGGATCGATGGAGTGAACGTGCGCGCGCTGCTTCGCCCGGCGATCATGGTGCCCGAGACGAAGCGGCTCGACGAGCTGCTGTCCGACTTCCGCGCGACGTCGAACCACATGGCGATCGTGGTCGACGAGTACGGCTCGCTGGCCGGCCTGGCCACGCTGGAAGACCTGCTGGAGGAGATCGTGGGCGAGATCGGCGACGAGTTCGACGTGCCGGAGGCGGGCATCCGGCGGCTGGGCGTCGGCCGCATGCGGCTGGGCGGGTCGTTTCCGATCGAGGAATTCAACGTGCGGTTCGGGACGTCGCTGCCCGACGAGGACTACCACAGCGTCGGCGGCTTCGTGTTCGGCGAGCTGGGCCGCGCGCCCAAGGTGGGCGACTCGGTCAAGAGCGACGGCGTGCGGTTCGAGGTGAGCGGGGTGGACGGCCCGCGCATCGTCGAGGTGGACGTGACGCTGAAGCCGCCGGAGACGGAGCCGGCGGCCGAGGAGCGGGGCCAGGCCTCAGGCTGAGACGGCCAGCTCGTCCGAGCGCCGAGCCATCTCGACGTCGCGGTCGGTGATGCCGCCGGCGCTGTGGTTGACCCAGTCGAGCTCGACGCGGCCCCAGCCGACGAGCATGTCCGGGTGATGGTCGGCCGCCTCGGCGGCGTCCGCCACCCGGTTTGCAAAGGCCATCGCCTGGGCGAAGTCGTCGAACCCGTAGCGCTTGTGCAGGGCGCCGGCCTGCTGCGACCAGTCGCTGCCCAGCGATTCGAGCGCCGACGCCAGCTGATCCGGTGTGAGTACGTCCATCGCGTCGCAGCTTACCGCTGTATCGTGCGCTTCTCCATGCCGCCCGCAGAGCTGAGCGCAACCGATCACGCGATCATCGAGATCCTCCAGCGTGAGGGTCGCACGACCTACGCCGATATCGGCTCCAGGGTGGGCGTGTCGGCCACGGCCGCGCACGAGCGGATCAAGAAGCTGGAGGCCCGCGGCGTGATCCGCGGCTACCAGGCCGAGATCGATCCGGCTCTGGTCGGAGCCGGCGTGACGGCGTTCATCTTCGTCTCGCAGAAGGCAGGGCCGCGCAGCCCGGTGGAGGAGCTGTTCGCCGACACGCCGTGGGTGCAGGAATGCCACCACGTGGCCGGCGAGGAGACGCTGCTCCTGAAGGTGCGCGCCGAGTCGATGCCGGCGCTGGAGCACCTCGTGTGGGAGATCCGTGCCCTCGACTCGGTCGAGCGCACACGCACCGTGGTGGTGCTTGCGACCGTGTTCGAGAACCGCCCGGTTGCGGCCGCCACGGTCGACGCGTCGAGCTAGGACTGCAACACCCCGGGCACACGTCGTCACGCGCTCGTTGGCAACGCCGGTGCCAGCGCGGGTGTTGCATCACCGCGGTGAGACGCGATCGTGACCGACCGTGACGCGCCCCTACTCGAAGCTGAGCGGCTGCTCGGTGACCGCCATATCGGCGATGCGGTAGCCCTTGATGTCGGCTCGGCCGCCGGCCAGAGACACGATCACGTAGGTGGCGTCCGGCCAGAAGGCCTGCTCGGCGTCGGTGCGCGAGGGGTAGGCCGGCGAGGACACGTGTGAGTGGTAGATGCCGATCAAGTCGAGGCCGGCGTCGTCGATCTCGTTCATGATCCGGATCTGGTCGCGCGACTCGATCCGGTAGTAGTAGGGGCTGGGCTCGTCCGGTAGGGCCGGGAAGAAGCGCTCGGCGCGGCCGTCGACTCCGGCGATGATGCCGCAGGCCTCGTTCGGCAGCCCCGCCCGTGCGTGCGCGACGATCTCGTCGCGCATCGCGGCCGGGATCACCACCAGACGCGCTCGTCCATCGCCGCCTCGAGCTCCTCCAGCGGCGTCGTGTACAGCCCCGCGCTCATGTACTTGGAGCCGCCGTCGGCGAACAGCACCACAACGTTCTGGGAGTCGTCCATCTCGGCAGCCACCCTGCGCGCCACCGCCAGCGCGGCGCCGGCGGACACGCCAGCAAAGATGCCCTCCATGTCCAGCAGCTTGCGAAGCATCAGCACGGCCTCGCCGTTGGAGACGAGCACCTTGCGGTCCAGCTCCCGGATGTCGAGGATCGGCGGCGTGTAGCCATCCTCGAGGCTGCGCAGGCCCATCACCGGGTCGCCCTGCAACGGCTCCGCGGCCACGATCTGTACGTCCGGGTTCGCCTCCCGCAGGCGCCGCCCGCTGCCCATCAGCGTCCCGCCCGTGCCCAGTCCGGCCACGAACGCGTCCACCTGGCCGTCCGGCACCTGCTCCAGGATCTCGACGGCGGTGCCGCAGTAGTGAGCGGCGGGGTTGGCCTCGTTTGCGTACTGGAACGGCATGAACAGACTGGGGTCGCGCTCGGCAAGGTCGCGTGCCATCGCCACCGCGCCGTTCGAGCCCAGGTTCCCCGGCGAGAACAGGATGTCCGCGCCGTACATGCGCAGCAGCTCGACCCGTTCCTGCGTGGCCGACTCCGGCATCACGACCGACACGGGGTAGCCCTTGACCTTGCCGATCATGGCCAGCGCGATGCCGGTGTTGCCGCTGGTCGGCTCCAGGATCCGTTGCCCGGGCGCGAGCTCGCCCGAGTCCTCGGCCGCCTCCACCATCGACAGCGCCACCCGGTCCTTGACCGAGCCGGTCGGGTTCTGCTCCTCCAGCTTCGCGAAGATGCGCGCGCCCGCCGGCGGGCCGATCTGGGGCAGCTCCACCAGCGGCGTGTTCCCGACCGCCGAAAGCGCCGCCACCCGCTCCATCTGCAGGCAGCCCATTGCTAGCGCCCGCCCCCGGCCATCGCGGGCAGCACGATCACGGTCGACTCGGGTGTGACGCTGGTGTCCAGCCCCTGGCCGAGACGCACATCCTCGTTGTTCACGTATACGTTGACGAACCGGTTCAGCTCGCCGCCGTCGTCCAGCAGGTGCCCGCGGATGGACGGGTAGCGGCTGGTCAGATCGTCGAGCAGCTCGCGCACGGTCGCGCCGTCGGCGTCGACCTCGCGGGCGCCACCCACGGCCTGGCGCAGGATCGGGGGCATGCGGACAGTCGACATCTAGGCGACGGCCTTCTGGATCGCGGGCGCCAACGCCCGCACCGGGGCCGCGCAGAACTGCTCGTAGTCGATGAACTCGATCTGCTCCGGATCCTTGCTGCAGACCGGGCAGTTGGGGTCACGATGCATCTTCAGCTCCACGAACTCCATTGCCAGGGCGTCGTAGCGTAGCTGGCGCCCGATCAACGGATCGCCCACGCCCAGCAGCAGCTTCACGGCCTCCGTTGCCTGGAGCGTTCCCACCACTCCCGGCAGCACGCCCAGCACGCCGCCCTCGGCGCAGGACGGCGCCAGCTCCGGCGGCGGTGGCTCCGGGTACTGGCAGCGATAGCAGGGCCCGACCCGCGGCGCGTAGACCGTGACCGATCCCTCGAACTGGTAGATCGAGCCGTGCACGACCGGGATGTTCGCGACCAGGCTGGCGTCGTTCAACAGGTAGCGGGTGGGGAAGTTGTCGGTGCCGTCGACGATCACGTCATAGCCGGTGATCACGTCCAGCACGTTCTCCGACGTGAGCCGTTCGGTGTACTTGACGATGGTGATGTCGGGGTTGAGCGCGCTCATGGCGATCTCGGCCGAGTCGACCTTGGCCATCCCGATCCGGTCCTCGGTGTGCAGGATCTGCCGCTGCAGGTTGGAGCGGTCGACCACGTCGGAATCGATGATCCCGATCGTCCCGACGCCCGCCGCCGCCAGGTAGAGCGCGGCCGGCGACCCCAGCCCGCCCGCGCCGATCAGCAGCACCTTCGACTCCAGCAGACGCAGCTGCCCGGCCTCGCCGACCTCAGGGATCAGCGTGTGGCGGCTGTAGCGCTCCTGCTGTTGCGGCGTGAGCGTCTGCGGCAGCTTCCACTCGTGGCCGTTCTGCTTCCAGTTCGAGAATCCGCCGGCCAGCGACACCACGTCGGTGTAGCCGAGCTCGTGCAGCGTCTTCGCGGCGAACGCCGAGCGGTTGCCGGCCGCGCAGTAGACGATCACCGGAGCGTTTCGGTCGGCCACGGTGTTCTCGATCCGCGACTCCAGGTTGCCGCGCGGGATGTGCACGGCGCCGGGGATGTAGCCCTGCTCGTACTCGTCGCGCTCGCGCACGTCGACCAGCACCGGGCGCGTCTCTGCGCCCAGCAACTGCTCCGCCTCTGCGGCCGTGACCTCGCGGATCTCGCGCCGTGTTGCTGCAAGATGTTCGCGGTACGTGGCCACGCCCATCACCTACCCTTTCACTGAAACCCCTCACGCAGAAGCGCGCCAGGGGCCGGAATGTCCCTCTGAATTGTAGCGGGGTATGGATCCAAACTCCATGCCCTTACCACTGTGAACGAGCCACCCCGCGAACATATTCCCGGCCGCCGCCGGCGGCTGGTCGTGCTGCTCGCGCTGGCGGCCGTGATCGGCCTCGCAGCCGCCGCCGCGGTGGCCGTGAGCGCGCGCGACGACGGCTCGCAGCCCGCTGCGGCGGCAGCCGCCTGCCGGGCGCTTTCCGGTCGCCCGCCGCTGGCGGTTGACCTGCCGGGCGCGGCGCTGCCGGCCCAGGACCAGCAGAACAACGACGCCGTGCTGCGAGCGGCCGAGCGGCGCCTGCCGGCCGGCGATGTGCGCATCTCGGTGGGGCGGCTGGTGAACGCCTACGGCAGCGCCGGCGCCGCGGCCACGCTGCGCGGCCTGCAGCGGCTCGACCAGTCGCAACCGGTCGTGCAGCTGCACGAGGGGCTGGTGCAGCTGTGGGCGGGTGACTGCACGGCCGCGGAGCGGACGCTGCAGCGGGTGCGCACGGACGACCTCTACGGCTACTACGGCACCGTTGCCGACAACACCCTGCACACCGACCAGCGGCCGGGACTGCCGGTCTACATCCCGCCCGGCGGCACGCCCGGCGGCACCATCCAGCAGCTGCGGGCGCGGGTGCGGCAGCACCCGCACGACGGGCCATCCTGGCTGGGCCTGGCCTACGGCGAGGAGGTCGTCGGCAACCGGCGGGCGGCGCTGGCCGCGGCCAAGCGGGCCCGCGCGGTCGACCCCACGGCCGTATCCCCGCGCGTGGCTGTGGCCGTGATCGGCTACGACAAGGCCGACCCCACCGCGTCGTTTGCCGTGCTGGGGCCGCTCACCGCCCAGGCCAGCGATCCCACGGAGGTGCTGTTCCACCTGGGGCTGCTGCTCTACTGGCGCAAGCAGGACACCGACGCCGTTGCCCAGTGGCGGCAGGTCGTCTCGGAGTCTCCCGGTTCGATCTACGGCAAGATCGCAGCGCAGCTGATGCGCCAGATCAGCTGACGCGGGTAGCACCGACGTACATCTCGGAGTACCAGCCCGAGAGCGACGAGATCTCGACCACGGTGCCCGTGTGGGGCGCGTGGATGAAGCGCCCGCCGCCGACGTACATGCCGACGTGGCCGAGGTGGTCGAAGAAGACCAGGTCGCCGGGGCGCAGATCGGCCCGTGAGACGTGGTGGCCGGCGCGATACTGGTCGGCGGCCACGCGCGGGATCTGAATGCCCAGCCGCGCGTAGACGTATTGCATCAGCCCCGAGCAGTCGAAGCCGGAAGGGCTCTCGCCGCCGTACACGTAGCGCACGCCCAGCTCGCGCTTGGCAAGCGCCACGGCGCGGGCGCCGAGGCTGCTCGCGGGATGGTGGACCCGGTGATGGTGGCGGTGTCGGTGGTTGTGCGCCTTGTGATGACGGGTGTGCGTGCCGCTCCCGGATGGCGGTACGTAGGTGAAGTCGGCGCTGGCGGCGAGGTGAAGGGCGGCCCGCGTGTGCGGCCCCACCTGGCCGTCCACCAGCAGCCCGTGGCGGGCCTGGAAGGCCTTGACCGCGTGCAGCGTTATCGGCCCGAAGTCGCCGTCGGCGGTGACGCCGAGCGCCCGCTGCAGCACGGCCACGGCCGGCCCCCGGTCGTGCAGGCGAATCACGATCTCACTTCCAACCGTGGTTCCGCGGCCGGCCGCGGCCAGAGCGGCCCGCGTGTGGGGGCCGACCTGGCCGTCGACCAGCAACCCGTGGGAGCCCTGGAACAGCTTCACGGCATGCAGCGTGTGGCGGCCGAATATCCCGTCAGCCGTGACTCCGAGCTGGCGCTGGAGCTTGACCACGTCCGGTCCGGTGTCTCCCACCCGCAGGATGCGGGGAAGCACCCTGCGCGCCCCGGCTTTCGCCGACGCCTGGTGCTCCTTCCCCGCCGCGTAGGCGGGTGCTCCCATGCCGGCTGCGGTCGCAGCCATCACCAGGGGCACGCTCATTCGGCGCACCTGGCGGCGACGGCGGTACGACTCGCGGCGCCGGTTCGAGCGCGCGCGCGAAGCCTCCCACAGCTCCGGTGACCCCAGATCCCTCACGGACTGCACGGCGACCACGCTACGCCCCTGTTGTCAGGTGACGGTTAGCTCTCGGTGAAGATCTTGTGCAGGGCCGGGCTCACCAGGGCGGGCGGCCGTGCACCCAGCGGCCGGCCAGCATGGTCGCGACCACCCGGGCGCCGGCGATCCGCTCCGGGTGGGCGACGATGTCGGTGTCGAGCACGACCAGGTCGGCCTCCAGGCCGGGCAGCAGGCAGCCGCGCCGGCGCTCCTCGCCGACGGCGTAGGCCGCGGCCGCGCTGTGGCACGAGATCGCGTCGGCCACCGGGATCCGCTGTGCCGGGTGCCAGGGCTCGCGGTCGTCCAGCGTGCGGTGCACCGCGGCCTGGATCGCGGCCATCGGGTCGAGCTCCTCGATCGGAGGGTCGGCGCCGAACACGACGTGGGCGCCCGAGTCGAGCAGGTCGCGGGTGCGGTAGCCCTTGGCGGCGCGCTCGCCCCAGATCTCGTCTGCCAGGTCGCGGTCGCTGGTGGCGTGCACCGGCTGCACCGAGGCGATCACGCCCAGCTCGGCGAAGCGCGGCAGGTCGGCGTCATCGAGACACTGCGCGTGCTCGATGCGCGGCCGCAGCAGCGCCTGCTGCCACAGCTCCCGGGTGCGGTGAAACGCGTTCAGCGCCGCCCGGTTGGCGCCGTCGCCGATCGCGTGCACGGCCACCGCCAGGCCGCAGGCGCTGGCCTCCGCGATTCCGTCCGCCAGGTCGTCCTCCGACAGCAGCTGCTCGCCCGATCCGTCCAGCATCCAGGCCGTGCGCGACCCCAGCGTGCCGTCCATGAACGCCTTCACCGGCCCCATCCGCAGCAGGTCGCCGCCGAAGCCGGTGCGCAGCTCCAGCGCCTTCGCCGCCTCGATCGCCGGCAGCGGGATGCTCATCGCCACCCGCAGCGTCAGCCGCCGGTCGGCGTCGTAGCGCTGCCACAGCCCGCGGCCGCCGTGGGCCTGGAAGTCGTGCACCCCGATCACGCCGCGGGCGTTGGCCACGGCCATGCCCTCGCGCAGCGCCTGCGAGCGCTCCAGCGACGTGGCGGGCGGCACGGGGAAGCGCCAGGCGTCCCACTCCTGGAGCACGCCGGTCGGGTGCTCGGCGCCGGCGGCGCGCAGCGCCGCGCTGTTCACCCACAGCGTGTGGTGGTCGTGAGCCCACAGCGCGGCCGGCCGCTCGCCGGTGACCTCGTCCAGCGCCGCGCGGTGCGGCGGGCCGTCCGGCCAGGTCGCCTCCAGCCAGCCCTTGCCCCGCAGCCAGCCGTCGCCGCCCGTGGCCGCGGCGACCGCAGCGCAGGCGTCGGCCAGGCTGCGGCAGCCGTGCAGGTCGAGCCAGGTGCGCTCGAGCGCCCAGTCCAGGAAGTGGACGTGGGCGTCCGTGAACCCGGGTAGCACGCAGCGCCCGTCCAGGTCGATCCGTTCGTGGCCGACGGTGTCGGAATCGCCCTCGCGCACGTCCACTCCACCGGCGATCAGCGCGCCGGCCACCGCCAGCGCCCGCACCTGGGGCAGGCGCGGATCCATCGTGTAGATCGGGCCGTTGTGGAGGATCAAGCGGCCGGTAGTCTACGCCGCGTGATAGCGGCTGAGGAGATCGAGGGGCGGCTCGCGCGGTTCCAGGCAGCCCTCGCGGCGGGCGGCCTGGATGCCGCCGTGATCGTCGAGAGCACCGACCTCGCCTACCTGACAGGCACCAACCAGCAGGCGCACCTGATCGTGCCGGCATCCGGCCGGGCGCGGTTGCTGGTGCGGCGCACGCTGGAGCGGGCACGGCAGGAGTCGCCGCTGGAGCTGATCGAGCCGCTGGGCTCGCTGTCGGGGCTGCCGGCGGCGCTGGCCGGCTGCGGCGTGGACGACGGTGCCCAGGTCGGGCTCGAGCTGGATGTGCTGCCAGCGGCGCGGTACCTCGGCTACCAGCGGCGGCTGCCCGGCTACCGGCTGGGCGACTGCTCCCAGGCGCTGCGCTCGGTGCGCGCGGTCAAGACCGGCTGGGAGCTCGAGCAAATGCGGACGGCGGCCGAGCAGGTGCGGGTGGCCGCGGAACGGGTGCCGTCGCTCCTGCGCGCGGGCGTCTCCGAGGCCGCCGTGCAGGCCGACGTGGAGCGTGTGCTGCGCGGCGCCGGCCACCAGGGACAGCTGCGGTTCCGCGGCTTCAACCAGGAGATGCACTACGGCCAGGTGCTGTGCGGACCGAGCGGCGCGGTGCCCGGCTACTCCGACTCGCCGCTGTGCGGGCCGGGGCCGAACCCGGTGCTGGGCAAAGGCCCCGACGACCACGTGCTGGCCGCCGGCGATCCGGTGATCGTCGATCTGGTCGGCGGCCATCAGGGCTATCTCGCCGACCAGACGCGCACGTTCGCGCTCGGCCCGCTCGCCGCCGACCTGCGCGCCGCGTACGACCGGGCGGTCGAGATCGTGCGCGCGGTCGAGCCCGAGATCCGGCCGGGCACCGCGCCCAGCGCGCTGTTCGAGCTGGCCGAGCAGCTGGCCGAGCGGGCCGGGCTGGGCGAGCACTTCATGGGGCACGGGGCCGGCAGGATCCGCTTCCTCGGCCACGGCGTGGGCATGGAGATCGACGAGCTGCCGGTGCTCGCGCCGGGGTTCGACGAGCCCATGGTTGAGGGCAACGTGATCGCGGTCGAGCCCAAGTTCGTGTTCCCGGGGCGGGGCGCGGTCGGAATCGAGAACATGTACGCCGTCACGGCCGATGGGTTCGAGACGATCACCACGGCGGCCGAGGAGCTGATCGAGTCATGAGCGTGCGACATCCCCAGAGCGAGGAGCAACAGGCGCTGATCGAGGCGGTAAGGACGCTGGCCCGCGACCACATCGCGCCGCATGCGGCTGAGGTCGACAAGCGGGCCGAGTTCCCGTGGGATGCGGTGCAGCTGCTCCGCGACAACGACGTGTTCGCGCTCGGGTTTGCCCCGGAGTACGGCGGCACCGGCACCGGGACGCTGACCTTCCTGCGGGCGGTGGAGGAGCTGAGCTGGGCCGACGCAACGGTCGGGCTGGTGCTCGCGGTGCAATCGCTGGGCGCGATCGCGGTCGAGCTGTCGGGCTCGGCGGAGCAGAAGCAGCGCTACCTGCCGCGGTGGGCCAGCGGCGAGTGGATCGGGGCCTACGCGCTGACCGAGGCCGGGTCGGGCTCCGACGCGCGGGCGATGCTGACGACGGCGCGACGTGACGGCGACGGGTGGGTGATCGACGGCAGCAAGCGGTTCATCACCAACGCCGGCGTGGCGGACACCTACGTCGTGTTCGCGCGCACGGGCGATGCCATCTCGGCCTTCGTGGTCGAGCGCGACGCGCCCGGATTCTCGGTGTCGCGGATCGAGCCGAAGATGGGCATCAAGGGGTCAACCACAGGCGAGCTCGTGTTCGACGGCTGCCGGGTGGGCGCTGAGGCCCTGATCGGTGAGGAGGGCAGCGGCTTTCGCACGGCGATGCGGGTGCTCGACCGCTCGCGGCCGGGGATCGGCGCCCAGGCGCTGGGCATCGCGCAGGCGGCGCTCGACTTCGCGCTGCGCTACGCCACCGAGCGGGAGACGTTCGGCAAGCCGCTGTCGGAGCACCAGGGCATCCAGTTCATGCTGGCCGACATGGCGGTCAAGGTCGAGGCCAGCCGCGGGCTGCTCTACGACGTCGGCGTGATGCTGGATGAGGGCATCGACGGCCCGGAGCTGACGCGGGCCTCGGCGATGGCCAAGCTGATGTGCTCGGATACGGCGATGGCGGTGACGACCGACGCGGTGCAGATCCTGGGCGGGTACGGCTACATCGAGGAGTACCCGGTGGAGCGGATGATGCGCGACGCCAAGATCACCCAGATCTACGAGGGCGCCAACCAGATCCAGCGGATGGTGATCGCCCGGGAGCTGCTGCGCGGGCTGACCTGACAGCGGAGCGCGTGGCTACAGTGAGCGTGTGCCCGATACCCACCGGATAGTCGAGTCCCCGATCGGCCCGCTGCTGCTCGGCGCCGGCGACGGCGCCCTGACGCTGCTCTACACCTCGCGCTTCCCCGAGCACCGGCCGGGCGGTGGCGACGCCGCCGACCAGGCGGTGCTGGACGACGCCGAACGGCAGCTCGGCCGCTACTTCGAAGGCACCCTGACCGAGTTCGACCTGCCGCTCGGCCCGCGCGGGACGCCGTTTCAGCAGCAGGTGTGGGCGGCGCTGTGCGAGATCCCCTACGGCGAGACGATCAGCTACGGCGAGCTTGCGCGGCGCGTGGGCCGGCCAGCGTCGGCCAGGGCGGTTGGGGCCGCCAACGGCAGCAACCCGATCTCGATCATCGTGCCCTGTCACCGGGTGATCGGCTCCAACGGCAAGCTCACCGGGTACGGCGGTGGCCTGCCCCGCAAGGCCTGGCTGATCGACCACGAGGCCGGGCACGGCCCCGGTCAGCTCGCGCTCGCCCCCGCCGCACTCACCGCCGTGCGCTGATCATGCCGGACGACCCGCTCAGGCAGCGCCAGGCTGCCGTCTACAACCGGGCGCGCCGGCGGCTGTCGTGGGCCGACTCCGCCGCCAGCCTGGTGGTGCTGGTCGGGATCGTGCACTGGGCCGACCGGCTGGGCGGCTGGGGCTGCGTGGTGGCGCTGGCCATCGTGCTGCCGCTGATCTCGCTGCCGTTCGGGTACGCCGGAGAGGTGCTGTCGCGCCGAAACGGCCTGTCCCGGCAGACCACCGGCGGCTGGCTGGCCGACCAGGCCAAGGCACGCGCGATCGGCCTGGTGCTGGGCGGCCTGATCGCGCTCGGGCTGCTCGGTGTGGGCCGGCTGTGGCCGACCTGGTGGCCGCTGCCGGCGTGGGGCGGCGCGATGGTGGTGTCGGTGGCGCTGTCGGTGCTGTTCCCGGTGCTGCTGCTGCCGCTGTTCATGAAGAGCGAGCCGCTGTCCGCCGGTCCGATGGCGGATTCACTGTGGGAGACGGTGCACGAGAGCGGCGTGCCGGTCAAGGAGATGCGGCTGCTGCACATGGGCGAGAAGACCTCGGCCGCGAACGCGATGGTGGCCGGCCTGGGGCCGACGCTGCGCGTCTACGTGGGCGACACCATCGCCGAGGGCGAGGACGCGGAGGAGGGCCTCACGGACACCAGGCTGGTGCTGGCGCACGAGCTCGGCCACCACGCCCACGGGGACGTGTGGCGGCTGCTCGGGATCACGGCGCTGACGCTGGCCGCCGGCATGGCGGGGGCATGGCTGGCCGTGCGCGAGCTGTCCCCGGACGGCCCCGGGCACCTCACCTCCCTGCCGTCGCTGGCGCTCGGCCTCACGCTCGGCTCGGCGCTGGTGTCGCCACTGGCAGCGGCGTACTCGCGCGCGCTCGAGCGTCGCGCCGACGCCTACGCGGTCGACGTCACCGGCCAGGGCGAGCGCTACGCGGTCACGTTCGAGCGGCTGGTCGATCAAAACCTGATGGAGCTGCAGCCGCCGTGGCTGTGGCACACGCTGACGGCCTCGCATCCCATGCCCGCCGAGCGCATCGCCACGGCCCGCGCCCGCGCACAGTAGCCGGACAAGCCGGGAACCGGGCAGGAATAGACTGCCCAGGCACGAAACAGCGTTCCGATGCAATTCGGAACCGGTGCAGCGGCCGCGGCTCTCGAGGGACGTACACGGCCGGATCTCACGATCGTTGGAGGACTCGCTGTGGGGCAGGTGATCGCGCTCGCAAACCAGAAAGGCGGGGTCGCGAAGACCACGACCACGCTCAACCTCGGCGTTGCCCTGGTCGAGCGCGGCAAGCGGGTGCTGTGCGTCGACCTCGATCCGCAGTCGAACCTGACAATGAGCCAGGGCATCGACCCCGACGAGCTCGACCGCACCATGTTCGACGTGCTGGTGCACAAGACGCCCCTAGAAGATGTGATCCTGGAGCGCGAGATCGACCTGGCCGCGTCCAGCATCGACCTGGCCGGCGCCGAGCTGGCGCTGTCGTCGATGATCGGGCGCGAGCGGGCCTTGCAGAAGGCGCTTCTGCCGGTGCGCGGCCGCTACGACTTCGTGCTGATCGACACGCCGCCGTCGCTGGGCCTGCTCACGATCAACGCGCTCACAGCCGCGGACGGCGTGATCGTGCCCGTGCAGTGCGAGTACCTGTCGCTACGCGGGCTGATCCAGCTCGAGAACACGCTGACCATGATCCGCGAGAACCTGAACCCGGACGTGCGCATCGCCGGGATCCTGCCGACCATGTTCGACGGCCGCACGCTGCACTCGCGCGAGGCGGTCGAGATCCTGCAGGAGAACTTCGGCGACCTGGTGTTCGAGACCAAGATCCGAAAGACGATCCGCTACGCGGAGGCGCCCGTGAAGGGCACCTCGGTGCTCAAGTACGATTCGAAGGGTAAGGCCGCCAAGGCCTACCGCGATCTGGCGGGGGAGGTACTCCGAGATGGCTAAGCGCAACAGCATGCGCGATGGCCCGCTCGCCCAGCTGTTCAAGGCGACCGAGGCCAGTCAGAGCGCCGAAAAGGACGCCGAGGAGCAGGCAACGCCGCGCGGCCGTGCCAAGTCGAAGGCGGCCCCGGCCGCGTCGGCCGCGGCCGACGCCGTCCGCCCCCAGCTGATCGACCTGCCCGAGCAGACCGATACCTCGCGCTTCCCGCGCCCGGAGGGCCAGCCCTACCTGGCCGTGATCCGGGTGGTGGGCGTGGGCGGCGGCGGCTGCAACGCCGTCAACCGGATGATCGAGTCCGACGTGAAGGGCGTCGAGTTCATCGCCGTCAACACCGACATCCAGCAGCTCCAGATGTCCGACGCGCCGACCAAGATCCATATCGGCCGCGAGCAGACGCAGGGGTTGGGGTCGGGCGCCGACCCCGAGGTCGGCAGGCTGGCCGCCGAGGGCAGCTACGACCGCATCAAGACCGTGCTGCGCGGGTCGGACATGGTGTTCGTGACCGCGGGCGAGGGCGGCGGCACCGGCACCGGAGCGGCACCGGTCGTGGCCCGCATCGCGCGCGAGGTGGGCGCGCTCACCGTCGGCATCGTGACGTCGCCGTTCGGGTTCGAGGGCAGCCGCCGCGGGCAGCAGTCGCGGGGCGGCGTGGAGGCGCTGCGCGACTCCTCGGACACCGTGATCGTGATCCCCAACGACCGGTTGCTGGACGTGCTCGAGAAGGGCACGACGCTGGTCGACGCGTTCCGAATCGCCGACGACGTGCTGCGCCAGGGCGTGCAGGGCATCTGCGACCTGATCACGCTGCCGGGGCTGATCAACCTCGACTTCGCGGACGTGCGCGCCGTGATGTCCGACGCGGGCACGGCGATGATGGGCATCGGCATGTCGACCGGGCCGAACCGCGCCGCCGAGGCGGCGACGCGGGCGATCAAGAGCCCGCTGATCGATCACGAGGTGCGCGGCGCCCGCGGCATCCTGCTCTCGATCTCGGGCGGCAGCGACCTGTCGCTGCACGAGGTGAACGAGGCGGCCGAGATCGTACGGGCGGCGTCCGACGACCGCACCAACATCATCTTCGGCGCGTCGGTGGACGAGCAGCTGGCCGGGCAGATGTGGGTGACGGTGGTTGCCACGGGCTTCTCGTTCTCGGGATCTCCGGGCGTCGAGGCGCGCGCCGAGCGTCCGCAGGCACCGCCGCCGAGCGACCTGCTCGAGCCGCCCAGCTTCCTGCAGGGGTAGGAGCGGCGCGATGGCGCGGGGCGCGATCGCCGCAGGCCACGAGCTGACGGCCCGCGCCGGTGCGGCGGCGCTGGAGGCGGGAGGAACCGCGGTGGATGCGCTGGTCGCGGCGGGCGCCATGTCGTGGGCGGCGGAACCGGCGCTGACCGGGCCGTGCGGCGGCGGGTTCGTGATGGTGCGGCCGGCGCGGGGGAGGGCGGCGTTGCTGGACGCGTTCACGGCCATCCCCGGCCGCGACCTGCCGCCCGGGAGGCGGCTGGTCGAGGTCGAGCAGGTGCTGGTGCCGTTCGATCAGCAAACGACGCAGGTGTTTCACGTGGGGTCGGCGGCCTGTGCGGTGCCGGGAGTAGTGGCGGGGCTGCACGCGGTGCACCGCAGGTTCGGTCGGCTGGCGTGGGCCGAGCTGCTGCGGCCGGCAGCAGCGACGGCTGCGCAAGGGGTGCCCACGAACGGCGGGCAGAAGGCGGTGCTCGATGCGATCCGGGCGATCCTGACCAGCACGCCGGAGGCCGCGGCGATCTTCGCCCCGGGCGGCCGCTACGTCAGGGAGGGCGACGTGATCGTGCAGCAGCAGCTGGCGGGCTCGATCGAGCGGCTGGCCGACGAGGGGCCGGATGTGCTGTACCGCGGTGAGCTGGCGCGGGCGATGGTCGACCACCAGCACCGGCACGGCGGTCGTCTCACGATGGCCGACCTGGCGTCGTACCGGCCGGTGTGGCGGAGGCCGCTGCGGTCGTTGTACGGGGGCCACGAACTGACCACCAACCCGCCGCCGTCGTCGGGCGGCGCCCTGATCGCCTACATGCTGGCGGCGCTGGAGCCGTTCGCGCCGGGGCGCGGCGCGGGGCAGGCGGATTCGCTGCGGGTGCTGGCGGAGTCGATGCGAGCGGCCGGACGGCGCCGCGACGCGCGCTTCGCGCGGCTGCTGCACAGGGGCGGGCTGGCGGCGCACCTGCTGTCGCGCGAGCAGGTGCAGGCCGGGCGGGCTGAGATCGAGCGGGCGCTGCAGGGCGCGCCGTCGGGCGTGCCCGCCCTGGCAAGCGATCGCGGCACGACGCACATCTCGGTGGTCGACGGGGAGGGAAACGCGGCCGCGTTCACGGCGTCGAACGGGAGCCACTCAGGCGTGATCGTTCCGGGAACGGGCCTGCATCTGAACAACATGATGGGTGAGGAGGATCTGGCGGCCGGCCGTCACCTGCGCCCTGGCCACCGGCTCACCAGCATGCAGGCGCCGACGCTGCTGGAGTGCGACGGGGCGGTGCGGCTGGTCGTCGGCTCGAGCGGGTCGAACCGGCTGCGCTCGGCGATCACCCAGGTGATCGTGAACGTGGTGGTGCACGGGATGCCGATCGATGAGGCGGTGTCGTTCCCGCGCGTGCACGTCGAGGGCGGCCGGCTCGACTGCGAGGGCGGGCTCCAGCCCGACCAGCTGGAGCAGCTGGAGCGCTGGGGCGAGCAGCTGGTGCGCTTCGACGGCCTGAACCTCTACTTCGGCGGCGCGAACGCGGTGCGTCGCGACGACAGCGGCGAGCTCTCGGCAGCCGGCGATCCTCGCCGCTCGTGCTTCGGCCTTGTACTCGACTGACACGGCACCGTCACGATCCGTGCCGGTCCCGTGCCCAAACACCACGGCGACCGTGTCGAATCGCGCCGGTTTACCGCATGGTTGAGCCAAACGCATGTCTCCCGCGCGCAACACCGGTGCCAGACGCGGGTGTTGCCAACGAGGGGTGACGGCGCGGTCACGGGCGGGCCACGGCTGCCGTCACCGGTCCCGTCAGGGCATGCTTTCGGGCAGGCTCTCGGGAGCCCGCGTGCGTGCCGACGAGGCCACGTAGACGCCCGCCAGTACCAGCACCGCCCCCGGCACGAACGTCGCCGGCAGCGCGTCTCGCAGCAGCAGCCAGGACAGGCCGGCACCCAGGATCGGCTGCGCGTACAGCGACGCCCCCACCGCGGCGGCTGGCAGGCCGCGCAGCGCCCGGTTCCAGAGCGAGTAGGCGATCACGCTGTTGCCGATGCCGAGGTACAGCACCATCAGCCAGCTGCGCGGCCCGGCGCCGTCGAACCCGTTTCCCAGAGAGATCTCGGCCAGCATCGGCGCCAGCGCCCAGATCGCCCCGGCGACGCTGATCACGGCCGTCAGTTCGACCGGGGTGCACATGCCCAGGAACGACTTGCTCGCCACCGTGTACCACGAGAAGGCCACCCCGGTGCCCAGCAGGAACAGCAGCCCGGCGAGGCTGGCGCCGTCCGCGCGCCCCAGCCCGGCCACCAGCAGCGAGCCGACCAGGCCGATGCAGAGCCCCGCCGCCGTTCGCGCCGCGAACCGCTCGTTCAGGAGCAGCGCCGCCCACACCGCGATCAGCACCGGCTCGAGGCCCACGATGATCGCGGCGATCGCCGAGTTGGAGTGGTTGATGCCCAGGTAGATCAACACCATCTGGCCCCACAGTCCGATCGAGGCCACGGCCGCGATCCGCGCCAGCTGCCCGGTCGAGAGCCGCCGGATCACTGGCACCGCCATCGGCGACAGCACCAGCGCCGCAATCCCGAACCGAAGCCCCGTCAGCGTCAGCGGCCCGATCGTGTGCAGCGCCACCTCGCTTGCCGGAAACGCCCCCGCATACAGACAGTTCGCGGCCGCAAGCGCCGCCAGCGGGTGCCTCAGCAGCCCGCGCTTGTTACTCGCCGTGCGGGACCTTACCGTTGGTCTGGGCTCGCTCGCGGATCTGCTCGATCTGGGCCAGCGCCTGCAGCCCGCGCGCCAGCAGATCGATGATCGCCGACAGCCGCGATGACTCGGTGCGCAGCTCCAGCACCCGTTGCTTCTCCTCGGCCGGGAAGTCGACCCGTGCCATGATCGCGTAGCTGAGCGGCTGGCCGCTCGCCGTCAGATCCTCCTCCGGGTCGCCGCCGCCCGCGCTGGCGATCTGCCGGAACAGCTCCATCACCGGCTCCGTCTCCTCGCCCGCGCTGAGATCCTCGTCCGCCGTGTCCGCCATCGCCGTCGTGTAGGCCTGGCCCCGGGTCATCTCGACCACCCGCAGCACCTCGGTGCCCTCAACCATGATGTTCATCCGGCCGTCCTCGAACCGCTCCAGCACCTGCTCGACGTGCGCCGCGCAGCCCAGCTCGCGTGTCCCGCCCTCGTCCGCGTACAGCAGCAGGAACTCCCGATCCAGGTCGAGGCACTCGCTGATCAGCTGCTTGTACCGCTCCTCGAACACGTGGAGCGGCATCCGCTCTCCCGGGACGAGCACGGTGGGCAGCGCGAAGATGCCGATCTCGCGGGTGGCCATCAGCAGGTTGGTACTGTACCCGCCCGTGCAGGCACGCCCCGAGATCGCAGACCTGAGGCCGTATCAGCCCGGCAAACCGGCGTCCGCGCTGCGCCGGGAGCTCGGCCTCGAGCGGATCGTCAAGCTGGGCTCAAATGAGGGCCCGCGCGGCCCCTTCCCGGCCGCCGTGGAGGCCCTCGCCGACGCGGCTCCCGGCCTCAACCGCTACCCGGAGGGGGGCGCCGAGCTGCTCGAGCGGCTGGCCGGTCGTCACGGCCTCACGCCCGACCGCGTCGCCCCCGGCAACGGCGCCGATGGCGTGATCGCGAACCTGGCGCTGGCCTACCTGCGCCCCGGCGATGAGGCGCTGATGGGCTGGCCGTCGTTCGTCAGCTACCGCCTGAGCGCCGTCAAGATGGGCGCGACGCCCGTCCCGGTGCCGCTCCGCGACGGCAGCTACGACCTCGAGGCGATGGCTGCGGCGGTCACCGCCGCCACCCGCATCGCCTACGTCTGCAGCCCCAACAACCCGACCGGCGGGATCGTCTCCGGCGACGCGCTAGCCGGGTTCCTGGACGCCGTGCCCGAGCGCGTGCTGGTCGTGATCGATTCCGCCTACCACGAGTACGTCACCGACCCTGCCCACGTCGATGCGATCGCCGCCCACGCCGGTCGACCCAACGTCGTCGTGCTGCGCACCTTCTCGAAGATCTACGGCCTGGCCGGTCTGCGCATCGGCTACGGTGTCGCACCCGCGCCGGTCGTTGCCGAGCTGGGCAAGGTGCGCGGCCCCTTCGACGTCTCCGAGCTGGCACAGGTCGCGGCAGTCGCCAGCCTGGACGACGAGCCCGAGCTGGAGCGCCGGCGCAGCGAGAACGAGGGCGAGCGCCGGCGGCTGGAGTCCGAGCTGGGAGCGCGGGGCGTGAAGCTCTATCCGGCCGCCGCCAATTTCGTCTGCGCCGAGGTTGGGGACGGGGCGGCGCTGGCCGCCCGCCTCGAGCGCGAGGGCGTGATCGTGCGTCCGCTCGCCCCGTTCGGTGCGCCCGCCTGCGTGCGCGTCACCGTCGGCCTGGGGGACGAGAACGACGCCTTCCTGACGGCCCTCGACAGGTCGCTGCAGCCGGCATGAGCGCCCGCCGTGACTTCGACCTGCCGGCGCTCCGGGCCGGCGTGCTGGCCGGTGAGAAACGGGCCGTGGCCCGCGCCATCACCCTGGTCGAGAACCGTGACGAGCTTGCCTACGATCTCGTGCGCGAGATCTACCCGCACACCGGCGGCGCGCTGGTGGCCGGGTTCACCGGCCCACCAGGCGTCGGCAAGTCGAGCCTGTTGTCATCGTTGGTGACGCTGCTTCGCAGCGACCAGAAGACCGTCGGCATGGTCTCGGTCGACCCATCCAGCCCCTTCTCGCACGGGGCCGTGCTGGGCGACCGGATCAGGCTCAGCGACCACTTCCTCGACGCCGGGGTGTTCATCCGCTCGATGTCGACTCGCGGCCATCTAGGCGGGATCTCCGAGGCCACGCTGCAGGCGCTGCTGGTGCTGGACGCCTCCGGCAAGGACGTGCTGCTGCTGGAGACGGTCGGCGTTGGCCAGAGCGAGGTGGACGTTGCCACCATCGCCGACACCGTCGTGCTGGTGCTGATGCCCGGGTCGGGCGACTCCGTGCAGGCGCTCAAGGCCGGCGTGATGGAGATCCCCGACGTGATCGTGATCAACAAGGCCGACCATCCGGCCGCGCGCACCATGCGCAGCGAGATCCGCTCGATCCTCTCGCTCGACCGCGACCGGCCGTGGAAGCCGCCGATCGTCGAGACCGAGGCGATCCGCGGCGAGGGCGTCGATCAGCTGTGGGGCGCGGTGCTCGAGCACCGCGCGTTCCTGGAGCGCGACGGCGGGCTCGAGCAACGCCGGCGCCGCAGCATCGAGCACGAGGTGGTGGCGGTGGCCGTGGCGCAGGCGCGCCGTCGGCTCAGCCAGGCGGTCGAGGGCGACGCCGAGGTGCGCGAGTTGCTCGACCGCGTGCACGCCCGTGAGCTGGATCCGCTCACGGCCACCCGAGAGATCGCCGAGCGGGTGCTGAAGCTCGGCGGCTAGCGAGCGGTGGCTGAGAACGCCGCCCGGCCCTCGGCGATGATCTCGTCGGCGTAGCTGCGACCATGCCAGCCGCCGACCACCGTGTCGGCGCCGTGCTCGAGGTCCTTATAGACGTCGAAGAAGTGCGCGATCTCGTCCAGCAGCGAGTCGCGGATGTCGGTGATGTCGTGCATGTGGCTCCAGGTCGGGTCCTTGAACGGCACGCACAGCACCTTGTCGTCCTCGCCCTTCTCGTCAGTCATCTCGAAGACGCCGATCGGCTCCACCGGGATCACGCACCCCGGGAACGTCGGCGACGCCACCAGGATCACGGCGTCCACCGGGTCGCCGTCCCGACCCAGCGTGTCCATAAGATATCCGTAGTCAGCTGGATAGACAACGCTCGTCCAGAGCGTGCGGTCGAGCACCATCCGGCCCAGCGCGGGGTCGTACTCGTACTTGTTGCGGCTGCCCTTCGGTATCTCCACGAGGGCGTACAGCGGGGGCTGCTCGGGATCGCCGGTCACGGTGCGAGCTTACTTGCTGAGCGCGCCGCGGAGCACGACCAGATAGCCTTCGCGGTTCTCATGATCCCCCTGGACGACATCCGCGAGGCCGCCGAGAACCTGCACGGCGTCGCCCACCACACACCGGTGTACCGGTCGGAGACCTTCTCCCAGTGGGCCGGATGTGAGGTGTTCCTCAAGCACGAGAACCAGCAGCGCACCGGTTCGTTCAAGATCCGCGGCGCCTATACCAAGCTGCGGTCGCTGTCCGAGTCGCAGCGCGCGGCCGGGGTGATCGCGCCGTCGGCCGGCAACCATGCCCAGGCGGTCGCGTTCGCGGCCCGGTCGGCCGGGGTGGCCGCCACCGTCTACATGCCGGGGGCCGCGTCGCTTGCGAAGGTGGGCGCCACGGAGGGCTACGGCGCGCGCGTGGAGCTGGTGGGAGACAGCGTCGACGACGCGCTCTCGGCGGCGCGCGCGGAGGCCGCCGAGAGCGGCATGACGCTGGTGCACCCGTTCGACGACGAGGCCGTGATCGCCGGGCAGGGCACCGTCGGGCTGGAGATCATGGAAGACGTGCCCGACGTGGACACGGTGGTGGTGCCGCTGGGCGGCGGCGGTCTTCTGTCCGGCGTTGCCAGCGCCGTCAAGGCACTGCATCCCCAGGTACGCGTGATCGGCGTCGAGGCGGCCGGCTGCGCGCCGTACGTCAGCTCGCTTGAGAAGGGCGAGATCGAGCCCGTGCATCAGACCACGACCATCGCCGACGGCATCGCCGTCAAACGGCCGGGCGAGGTCACCTTCCCGCTCGTGCGCGAGCTGGTCGACGATGTCGTGACCGTTACCGACGCCGAGATCGGCCAGACGATGGTGCACCTGCTGGAGCGCTCCAAGACCGTGGTCGAGGGCGCCGGCGCCGTCGGGCTGGCCGCGATCCTGGCCGGCCGCGTGAGCGGCCGCAAGGTGGTCGCCGTCCTCTCGGGCGGCAACATCGATACTCCGCTGCTGATGCAGGTGATCCGGTTCGGCCTCACCAACCAGGGCCGCTACCTCGTGATCCGCACCCGCCTGATCGATCGGCCCGGCCAGCTGATGGAGTTGCTGAAGCTGATCGCCGACGCCCACGTCAACATCTTGGTCGTCAGCCACCACCGTGAGAGCGTCGAGGTGGCCGTTGCCGAGACAGGCATTGAGCTGATCCTGGAGACCCGCGACGAGGGCCATGCCGAGCAGATCGTGGCGCTCGTGCGCAGCAACGGGTACCCCGTCACCCGCATGCGCTGAGCTCAGTGGCCGATCCGCCGCACCTTTGCGGTAAGCGACCGCCGGTAGGCCGCGCGCACCGTGCCCTCTGCGACCCCCAGCGCCACGCCGGCCAGCGCCGCCGTGAACTGATCGATGATGACGCCCAGTGCCAGCGTGGCAACCGCCGCCACCACCAGCACCAGCTGCCCAGTGGTCGTGACGGGGCGCGGCTCGATCCGTTCGACCTGCTGCAGCACCTCGCCGTAGCTGGCGTCCTTGTGGAGGCCCAGCAGCCGCCGCACGCCGTCGCGATTCGCGTTTCGCAGCTGCCGCATCCGGATCAGGTAGAAGCCGCCGTAGGCGATCGCGATCACCGCCGCGTACGGCCACGACCGGTGGTGTGTGAACCGTGCCAGCAGCGCCAGCGGAGCGGACGCGCAGCCCAGGATGATGCCCAGGTCCTCGGCGTTACGACGCCAGAACCCGGCCGGCACCAGGCGCGCCACGATCGTCCCCAGCAGCACCGCCACGGCCAGCACGACGCCGCCGACGATCACCGACTGCTGGACGCTCACAGACCCAGGCCGCGGGCGATCACCAGTCGTTGCACCTCGTTCGTGCCCTCCCCGATCTCGAGTACCTTGGCGTCGCGGTAGAAGCGGCTGATCGGGTACTCGTCCATGAACCCGTACCCGCCGTGGATCTGGAGCGACTCGTTGCAGGCGCGGCGTGCAAGTTCGCCGGTGTAGAGCTTGGCGATCGCAGCCTGCTGCGCGAACGGCCGGCCCTGGTCCTTCAGCCACGCCGCCTTGTAGACCAGGTTGCGGGCGGCCTCGACCTCGGTCGCCATGTCGGCCAGCTTGAACTGGATGGCCTGGAACGACCCGATCGGGCGCCCGAACTGCTCGCGCTGCCGGGCGTAGCTGAGCCCCATCTCGAAGGCACCCTGGGCCATGCCCAGCCCCAGCGCGGCCACGCTGATGCGGCCGCCGTCCAGGATCTCGAGGAACTGGCGGAAGCCCTCGCCGCGGGGCCCCAGCAGATTCTGCTCGGGCACCCGGCAGTCCGTGAACGTCAGCTCCCGGGTGTCCGACGAGCGCCACCCCATCTTCTTCAACGGCTGCGACTGGTCGTAGCCGGCGGTGCCGTTCTCGACCACGATGTTCGAGACCTCGTCGGGCCCCGTGAGCACGGTGATCGTCACCAGCTTCGACAACGGCGTGCCGGCATTGGTGATGAACATCTTGGAGCCATCGATCACCCACTCGCCGCCGTCCAGCCGCGCGGTGGTGCGCGTGGCACCGGCGTCGGAGCCGGCGCCCGCCTCGGTCAGGCCGAACGCGCCCAGGCCGCGGCCGGAGGCCAGGTCGTCGAGCCAGCGCTGCTTCTGCTGGTCGCTGCCGAACAGGTGGATCGGCATCGTGCCCAGCGAGGTGTGCGCGGCCACGGTGATCGCGAAGGAGCTGTCGACCCGCGCCAGCTCCTCGATCGCGATCGCGTAGGCGACCGTGTCGAACCCCGATCCGCCCGCGCTCTCGGGCAACGGGATGCCGAGCAGCCCCAGCTCCGCCGCCGCCTGCACCAGCTCCGCCGGAAACCGGCCCTCGCGGTCGAGCTCCTCTGCGACCGGCGCCAGCCGCCCCTCCGCGAACGCCCGCACCGTCTCGCGGAGCTGCGCGTGCTGGTCGGACAGGTCATAGCCCAGCGTCATCCGCAGAGCGCCTCGGCCAGCTCCACGAGCAGCCGCACGCCGAACCCGCTGCCGCCCTTACCCACGTAGTCGCCGCGCGAGCGGGCCAGGTCGGCCGTCCCGGCGATGTCCAGGTGCGCCCAGGCACCCTCGCCCGCGAACTCCTGAAGAAACTGGCCGGCGTAGGGTGCCTGCGCCATCCGCATCGTCGAGGCGTTCGCCATGTCGGCGATCTCCGAGCGGAACAGGCGCTTGTAGGTCTCGTGCAAGGGCAGCTGCCAGGTGTGCTCGCCGGCTCGCTCGCCGGCCGTCATGATGCGGTCGACCCACTCCTGGTCGCGGCCCATCAGGCCGGCGTGGTAGTCGCCCAGAGCGACGACGACGCCGCCCGTGAGCGTGGCCAGATCGACCATGTGGGTCGCGCCCAGGGAGCGCGCGTGGTGCAGGCAGTCGGCCAGCACCAGCCGCCCCTCGGCGTCGGTGTTGGTGATCTCGATCGTCTTTCCGTTGGCGGCTGTGACAACGTCGTCGACCCGCATGGCGTTGGTGTCGATCATGTTCTCGGTGGCGCCCACCACCGAGACGAACTTGAGCGGGAGCTGCAGCTCGGCGATCGCGTCCGACGCCTCCAGCACGGCCGCCGCGCCCGACATGTCGAACTTCATCCCGGTCATGGCGGTGGGCGGCTTCAGCGAATAGCCGCCGCTGTCAAATGTGAGTCCCTTGCCGACCATGCCCAGCACCACGTTGCGGGCGGCGCGGGCGGTGCTGCGCGGAGTGTGGCGGAGCACTATCAGCCGGGCCGGCCGGCTGGACGCCTGGGCGACGGCGGCGAAGGCTCCCATCCCGCGGGCTGCGATCTTCTTCTCGTCCCAGACCTCGATCCGCATGGTCGGGTGGGCGGCCGCGATGGCACGGGCTCGCTCAACCAGCTGCTGCGGGCCTAGCAGGTTGGGAGGCATGTGCTGCAGGTCGCGGGCGCGGTTAACGGCCTCCGCCGCCACCGCCGCCCGGCGCCCAGCCGCGCCCGCCGTGCGCTCCTGCGACAGCAGCACCAGCCCGGTCGGCGGCTTCGGCCGGTCGGCCGTCTTCGACGTCTTGAAGCGGTCGAACCGGTAGCTGCCGATGACGGCGCCGTCCACCGCGCAGCGGGCCGCCGCGGCGGCGTCCACAGGCAGCCCATCCAGCACGAATGCGAGCGTGCGGCCGCGCACGCCGGCCAGGCTGCGCACCGCCGCGCCGGCGGCGTTTCGCACCGACTCGGCGTCGGCCGTCGGCCGTTTGCCGAGGCCGACGACCGCCACCCGGCGTGCGCGCACACCCTGTCCCTCGGTGTGCAGCACGGTCACCTGACCGGCTGCGCCCCGGATCTCGCCGGCCTTCACCAGCCGTCCGATGGTGCCGCCGAGCGCGCGATCGAGCTCCGCGACGGCGCCCTCGAGGACGACCGGCTTGGCGACGGCAACGGCCAGCATGTCGACGTTGGCCGTCGCCGGCGCTGCCGCGGAGGTGGAGATCTTCATGGGTCCTCGCTGTGGTCGGGAGAGGGAACCGCGCAAGGGTATCCTACGGCCCTCATGGGACCCCTCATCGTGGACAGGCGCAGCACCGGGCAGCCGGTTTGAGCTGCCCGTCGTGCGGCAGCGCCGTGCCCGACGGCGCACGCTTCTGTCCCAACTGCGGCCGCCCCCTGACCCCCGAGTCGGCCGGCAGCGAGGAACGCAAGCTGGCCACCGTGCTGTTCGCCGATCTGGCCGGTTCCACCGAGCTGGCGATGCGGGTCGACGCGGAGCATCTGCGCGCGTTGCTGGCCGATGTGTACAGCGAGCTGTCGCAGGCGGCCGCCGCATTCGGCGGCACGGTCGAGAAGTTCATCGGCGATGCCGTGATGGCCGTGTTCGGCGTTCCCCAGTCGCACGAGGACGACCCGGAGCGCGCCGTCCGGGCGGCGCTGACCATGATCTCGCGGCTGACCAGCGTCGGGCGCCGGCACGGCGTCGACTGCGACCTGCGGATCGGCATTTACACGGGCGTTGTCGTCGCCGGCACCACGCCCGGGCGCGACTTCCTGGTGACCGGCGAGATCGTGAACCTGGCGGCGCGGCTGCAGCAGGCGGCCGAGCCCGGCGAGGTGCTGATCGGCGAGCCGACTTTCCGGGCGCTGGAGCCGATCGTTCGCACCGTGCAGCCGCGGTCACTGGTCGTGAAGGGGCGCGGCGGGCCGGTGCTTGCGTATGCGGTGGCCGGCGTGGCACCGGCGACCGCCTACCGCCGGCGCCGTTCCCGGGGACCGTTCGTGGGGCGCACCGGCGAGCTGTCGCTGATCACCTCATTGGTGTCGCGCGCCGTCGAGCACCGGCGTCCACATCTGATCACGGTGATCGGCGAGCCCGGCATCGGCAAGAGCCGGCTGGCGGAGGAGGTCGTGATCGAGCTGCAGCTGCAGCCGCAGCCGCCGGTCGTATGGCTCGGGCGCTGCCTGCCCTACGGCGAGGGCGGCCCCTACGCACCGCTGTCGGATGTGCTGCTGCGGGCTGCGGACGTCGCCGGCGACGCGCCGCGTGACTACGCCCGGAGCCAGGCCGAGGGGCGGCTGCGGGCGCTGCTGGGCGACGGCCGCGAGCGGGAGATCGACGACGTGCTTCGCACCGCGGGCCTGTCCGGTGACGACGACCTCTCGCCGCCGCCCGACGACGACTTCGAGGACATGGGCCGCGGCCGCGATGCCTGGCGGCTGGTGCTGACGGCGCTGTCGGGCCTGCAACCGGTGCTGGTGGTGCTCGAGGACGTGCACTGGGCCGAGCCGGCGCTGCTCGACCTGGTCGAGTCGCTTGCCACCGGCGACGCCCGCGGGCCGCTGGTGATCCTCTGCATGGCCAGGGACGATCTGCTGCGGGCGCGGCCCGACTGGGGCTCCGGGATCCGGAACGCGACCGTCGTCACGCTGGACGCGATCGAGCAGTCGGAGATGCAGCGCCTGGCCGGCGCGCTGCCGTCCGACGACGAGGACGCGCGGCAGGCTGTGGAGCTGGCTGGGGGCAACCCGTTCTTCCTCGAGGAGCTGCTGGCGATGGCCGCGGAGGGCGGCGATGCGATGCCGCTGACCGTGCAGGGCGTGATCGCCGCGCGCCTCGACCTGCTGCCGGTCGAGGAGAAGCGCTTCATGCAGCGGGCGGCCGTGATCGGCCGCACGTTCGGCGAGGAGGAGCTGGCGGTGGTCAATCCGGAGGGCGTGCACAAGCGGCTGATCGCCAACCTGTCACGCCGCGACCTGTTGATCGCGCTCGGCTCCGGCTGGGGTTTCAAGCACGTGCTGATCCGTGACGTCGCCTACGAGACGATGCCGCGCAGCGAGCGGGGCAGGATCCACATGCAGTTGGCACGCTGGCTGGAAGGCCGCCGCGACGCCGAGCCGCAGACCGTGGCCGGCCACTACGCGTCGGCGGTCTCGCTGGGCACGGCCGAGGCGCGCCCGGATGCGGTCCGGATGCTGCTGCGGGCGGCGTCGGAGGCGCGCAAGGTGTACGCCCACGGCCTGGCGCTGCGCCAGGCCGGGCTGGCCCAGTCGCTCGCCAACGGCGAGCGCGACCGCGCGCTGGCGGCCGAGGCTGTCGGCGACGCCTACTGGATGGCTGAGCAGCTCGACGACGCGCTTGACGCTTACGGCCAGGCGCTGGAGCACGGCCATCGAGCCGGCCTGGGCGAGCACGACATGGCACGGCTCTCCTGGAAGTGGGTCGACCTGCCCACCCGCTGGGGTGGCCTGCACCTGCGGGCGGCACCGACCCGCGAGGCGATCGAGGCCGAGATCGAGGACGGCCTGCGCAATGCGCTGTCGGCCGACGCGTCGGTGCTGCAGGCGCGGCTGCTGGTGGCCAAGGCGCTGGTGGTGTGGCGGTTCGAGCACACCGACCCGCCCCAGGAGCAGGCGCTGGAGGTGGCCAACCAGGCGCTCGAGATCGCCGAGCGGCTGGAGCGGTCGGGGCCGCTCGTGATCTCGGCCGCGCTGGACGCGCGGGCGACGCTGCTGGTGGCGCTGCGGCGGTACGACGAGGCCTCCGAGGCCTTCGAACGGCGCATGTCGCTGATCCGCAGCATCGCCTTCCGTGAGGAGCAGATGGATATCTGCGCGGCCACGGCCCGCCACCGCACCGCGCTGGGCGACTACGCCGGAGCGGTGGCCGCGGCGGATCTCGCCGACGAGCTGGTGGCCGGCGGCGACCGCCGGTGGGTGGCGTATCCGGCCCGCACGCGGGTCGAGGCGTACTTCTACTGGGATCGCTGGGACGACGCGCTGCGCGCCCACGACAGCTTCCTCGAGGTGTTCCGTCAGGACGGCCCGGGCCGGCGCCTGAACGTGCCGGGCCTGGTCGGCGGCGTGGCCGCGGCGGTCCACCTGCTGCGCGGCCAGAACGAGCGAGCCGACACGATCGAGCGGCGGATCGGGCGCGTGCCGGCCCAGTTCGACCTGATCGTCGCGCATGCGCTGCTCGGCGCCGGCGAGCCGCAGCTGGCGCTTGAGCGGGTGGCGTCGGTGCCGTTCTCGCGGATCTGGGTGCTCGCGATCACCGCCGAAGCACAGGCTGCACTCGAGCGCTGGGACGACCTCGACGAGACGCTGGCCACGCTCGAGGCGCTCAGCGGCACCGATCAGCTGCCGCGGGCGGTTGCCCAGATCGATCGTGCCCGCGGCCTGGCCGGTGACGAGCTGGCGCTGGCCCGGGCCGAGGCCGGTTTCCGGCGGCTCGGCTGCGTGTTCGAGCAGGCCCGCTGTCTGGAGCTGATGGGTCGCGTGGGGGAGGCCCGCACCGTCTACGAGCAGGTCGGCGCCGAGCCGGCGCTGGGCCGCTGCGCATCACGCTGAGCGCGGGGCGCCCTCAGGCCGGCGGGTCGGACGGCGGCGTCAGCGGCTGACCGGTCTGCGGATCGAACCGCGGCATCGGCGACAGGCGCTCGCCGGTCTGCGGATCGAACTGCATGCCACCCGCCCCCGCGTCGGGGTTCTGCGGGTTGGGGCCGTAGTTGTTCGACCCCGGATCGCCGGCCATTGCAAGGAACACGATCAGCACGATCCAGCCGATGACCGGGATGAAGACGAGCAGGTACCACCAGCCGGTGCGGTTCGTGTCGTGCAGGCGGCGGATGCCCACGCCGAGGCTGGGCAGCAACACGGCCAGCGAGTAGAGGTCGCTGACGACCTGCCCGGTGTTGCGTCCGCCGATCGCGCTGAAAACGAGATTGATGACGGCGGCGATGATCAGGTTGATCAGCACGAACCACCAGAACTCGGGACGCGCCGCTCGGCCGTTGAAAACCGCGTACTTCTTGATGACGTCGGTGTACCAGTGCATATGGGCAGCCTGACGCGCAGGTCGGACGGACTACAGTGTGGGACTCAAACGCGACCACTGGAGCCCGACATGGCCAACACCAATGCCACCATCGAGACCAACCACGGAACCATCGAGCTGGAGCTGTTCTCCGACGACGCGCCCAAGACCGTGGCCAACTTCACCAAGCTGGCCGGCGAGGGCTTCTACGACGGGCTGGTCTTCCACCGCGTGATCCCCGACTTCATGATCCAGGGTGGATGCCCGGACGGCATCGGCACCGGCGGCCCGGGCTACAAGTTCGAGGACGAGATCAACGACCACGCGATCGTCCGCGGCACGCTGGCGATGGCCAACGCCGGCCCCAACACCAACGGCAGCCAGTTCTTCATCGTGACCGCGCCGGCAACGCCCTGGCTGGACGGCAAGCACACGGCGTTCGGCCAGGTGACGAGCGGCATGGACGTGGTCGACACGATCCAGGCGATCGAGACCGACGCCCGCGACCGCCCGGTCGAGGACGTGCGCATGGAGAGCGTGAAGGTCTCCTAGGAGAGCTGGGAGCGGATGTAGGCGGATGCCTCGAACAGCGCCGGCTCGTCCACGCCGGTCTCGATGCCGAGGCCGTGCAGCCATGAGACCAAAGTTTCGGTGGCCAGGTTGCCGGGCGCGCCGGGTGCGAATGGGCATCCTCCCAGGCCGGACGCGGAGGCATCGAAGGTTGTGATGCCGAGGCGCAGGCCGGCCTCGGCGTTGTCGATGGCGCGGCCGCGCGTGTCGTGGAGGTGCAGGGCCAGCCGCTCAACCGGCACCCGCTCGAGCAACGGCGAAAGGACGCGGCCCACGTCGTCCGGCTCGGCCACACCGATCGTGTCGCCCACAGAGATCTGGTCGCAGCCGAGCTCGTCCAGCGCGACCGCCACGTCCGCGACGGCGGCCGGGTCGACCTCACCCTGGTAGGGACAGCCGAAGGCCGTCGACACGTAGCCGCGCGTCCACATGCCGGCCGCCCGCGCGGCCGCCAGGACGGGCGAGAACGCCTCCAGCGACTCGGCGATCGTCATGCGGATGTTGGCCTGCGAGAAGGCCTCCGATGCAGCGGTGAACACGGCGACCGCGTCGGCGCCGGCGGCGATCGCGCGCTCCATGCCGCGCATGTTCGGCACCAGCACCGGGTAGCGGACGCCGGGCCGGCGGGCGATCGCGGGCAGCACCTGGTCGGCGTCGGCCAGCTGCGGCACCGCGGCCGGGTGCACGAACGACGTGGACTCGACCACCGGCAGGCCGGCCGCGGCCAGCATCTCGATGAACCGCACCTTGGCGGCGGTGGGGACGATCGCGGCCTCGTTCTGGAGGCCGTCGCGCGGCCCCACCTCGACCACGGTGACGCGGGCGGGGGTCACTCGACCTCCGCCAGCGGCTGGCCGGCGCGCACCAGTTCGCCGCCGGACACGTGCACTGCCGACACGGTGCCGTTCGCAGGCGCGTGCACGGCCAGCTCCATCTTCATCGCCTCGAGCAGCACCAGTACCTGCCCGGCGGACACCACGTCGCCCGGGGACACCAGCACCTCAAGCACGGTTCCCGGCATCGGCGCCGCCAGCGACCCGGCTGCGGCTGCGATGGCGACCGGCTCCTGGTCGTCGGCGGCCAGACGGTGGGCCCAGCCGTGGTACAGGGCGTGCTCGCCTTCGACGATCAGCTCGGGGTCGTCGCCGGCGCCGTCGTCGGCCAGTTGGTGCCAGAGGTCGTCGCCCCCTGCGGCGGCACCTTCGGGGAGCAGCGGTACCAGCTCCGGCGACCACTCCTCGGCGACGAACGTCGTGGTCGCCTCGCCGCTTCGGAACCGGCGGTGGCCGAGCGCCCAGCGCAGGAAGCCGAGGTTGGTGGTCACGCCCAAGACGACCGTGTCGGCGAGGGCGGCCGACAGCTTCTCGACGCAGGCGTCACGGTCACCGGCGTAGGCGATCAGCTTGGCGAGCAGCGGGTCGTAGCGGGTGCCGACGCTGTCGCCCTCGCGGACACCACTGTCGCAGCGCACCCCGGGCCAGGTCGGCAGCCGGAAGCGGTGCAGCGTTCCGGTGGAGGGCAGGAAGCCGGCCGCCGGATCCTCGGCGTAGAGGCGGCACTCGATGGCGTGGCCGCGGGGGACGACGTCGGCTTGCTCCAGCTCCAGCGGCAGGCCGGCGGCCACCTCGATCTGGGCGCGTACCAGGTCGATGCCGCAGACGGCCTCGGTGACCGGGTGCTCGACCTGCAGGCGCGCGTTCAGCTCCAGGAACCACCAGCCGCCGTCAGCGTCGAGCAGGAACTCGACGGTACCGGCGCCCTCGTACCCGGCCGCCGCGGCCACCGCCAGCGCCGCTCCGCCCAGCTGCGAGCGCAGCTCGCCGTCGACGGCCGGCGAGGGCGACTCCTCGATGATCTTCTGGTGGCGCCGCTGGATCGAGCAGTCGCGCTCGCCCAGGTGCACGGCGCCGCCGTGGGAGTCGCACAGGATCTGCACCTCGACGTGGCGAGCGGCGGCCAGCCGCCGCTCGAGGAAGACGCGGTCGTCCCCGAACGCGGCGGCGGCCTCGCGACGGGCCGCGGCGATCGCGCCGGGAAGGTCTGCGGTGTCGTCAACCTCGCGCATGCCCCGGCCGCCGCCGCCGGCCGCGGCCTTCACGAGCAGCGGCGGTCCCAGCCGCAGGCCCTCGGCCAGCAGCGTGTCGTCGTCCAGCAGCACCCCGGCGTAGCCGGGCATGACGGGGACGCCGGCGGCCTCCGCCAGCCGGCGGGCCTCGATCTTGTCGCCCAGCGCACGCATGGCGGAGGGCGGGGGGCCGATCCAGCGCAGGCCGGCGCCTGCGACCGCCTCGGCGAAGTCGGCGTTCTCGGCCAGGTAGCCGTAGCCGGGATGGACGGCATCGCAGCCCTCGCCGGCCGCCACCAGGGCGTCGGCGTCCAGGTAGCTGTCCACCTCGCGCGCCTCGGCGGCGAGCGCGACGTGCAGGGCGCCGCGATCGTCCGGCTCGTAGGCGGCGATCGGGTCGATGCTGAGCTCCCGGCAGGCGCGGATCACGCGCACCGCGATCTCGCCGCGGTTGGCGATCAGGATGCGCCGGATATCCATCCCGGGTCCCGCTTCTCCAGGAACGCGGTCAGTCCCTCCTGGCCCTCGGGGCCGGCCCGCACGGCGGCCAACCGCTCGGCCAGGTCGGGCAGCGCCAGCGGCGCGGTGGCGTCGCGAATCAGGCGCTTGGCCTCGGCGATCGCGACCGGTCCGCCGCGCAGCATGTCGGCAGCTGCGTCGGCCACGGCCGCGTCCAGGTCGTCCGGCTCGACAACAGCGTGGACGAGGCCGAGTGACCGCGCCTCGGCCGCGCCGAAACGACGGCCGCTGGTGAACAGCGCGCGAGCGTGTCCGGGTCCGATCGCGCGCAGCACGTAGGGGGAGATCATGGCCGGGATCAGGCCCAGGCGCACCTCGGAGAACCCGAAGATGGCGTCGGGCACGGTGATCGCGATGTCGGCGCAGGCAACAAGGCCGATGCCGCCGCCCAGCGCGTGGCCGTTCACTCGTGCGATCACGGGCTTGGGGAAGGAGTCGATCGTCTCGAACATGGTGCGGGCGGCGGCCGCGTCGCCCACGTTCTGCTCGTGCGGGAGGTCGCGGCTGGCGCGCATCCAGTCGATGTCGGCGCCGGCCGAGAAGGCGCTGCCGGCGCCGGTCAGCACCATCACGCGCGAGTCGTCCATGGCCAGCGCGGCGAACATCTGGGTCAGCTGCGCGATCAGCGACGGGCCGATCGCGTTCCTGACTTCGGGCCGGTTGATGGTGAGGGTTGTGACCGGGCCGTCTCGTGTCAGCAGGATCTCGGTCACATCCGGAACACCCCGTAGGTGGTGGCGGCGGCCCCGGTGCCGGCCGCCGCGGCCAGGCCCAGCGCCAGCACCTTGCGGGTGTCGCGGGGGTCGATGACGCCGTCGTCCCAGAGCCGCGCGGTCGAATACCAGGGCGAGCCCTCGCGCTCGTAGTCCTCGATGATGGGCGCCTCGAACGCCTCGCGCTCGTCGTCGCTCATCTCGCCGCGGACGGTGGACAGCACGCGCGCCGCCTGGCGGCCGCCCATCACCGAGATGCGGGCGTTCGGCCACATCCACAGCTGGCGGGGCGAGTAGGCGCGGCCGCACATGGCGTAGTTGCCGGCGCCGTAGCTGCCGCCGATCACGACGGTGAACTTGGGCACCTCCGCGCAGGCCACGGCGGTTACCATCTTGGCGCCGTCCTTGGCGATGCCGCCGGCCTCGTACTCGCGGCCGACCATGAAGCCAGTGATGTTCTGCAGGAACACGAGTGGGACGCGGCGGGCGGCGGCCAGCTCCACGAAGTGGGTGCCCTTCAGCGCCGACTCGGAGAAGAGGATGCCGTTGTTGGCGATAATGGCAACGGGCATGCCGTGCACGTGGGCAAAGCCGCAGACGAGCGTGTCGCCGTAGAGCGCCTTGAACTCGTGGAGCAGCGAGCCGTCGACGATGCGTGCGATCACCTCGCGCACGTCGTAGGACTGGCGGGGGTCGCGTGGGATCACGCCCAGCAGCTCCGACGCATCGAGCGCCGGCGGCTCGGGGTCGCGGTTGACCGGGGGCGGGGGAACGGGCCGGTTCAGGTTGCGGACGATCTCGCGGGCGATGCGCAGCGCATGCTCGTCGTCGTTGGCGAAGTGGTCGGCGACGCCGGAGATGCGGGTGTGCACGTCGGCGCCGCCCAGCTCCTCGGGCGTCACGTCCTCGCCGGTGGCAGCCTTCACGAGCGGCGGGCCGCCCAGGAAGATGGTGCCGGTGCCATGGACGATCACGCTCTCGTCGCACATGGCGGGGACGTACGCGCCGCCGGCGGTGGAGGAGCCCATCACGACCGCGATCTGGGGGATGCCGCGGGCGGACATGCGGGCCTGGTTGTAGAAGATGCGCCCGAAGTGGTCGCGGTCTGGGAACACCTCGGACTGGAGCGGCAGGAAGGCGCCGCCGGAGTCGACCAGGTAGACGCAGGGCAGGGCGTTCTGCTCGGCGATCTCCTGCGCGCGCAGGTGCTTCTTGACGGTGACGGGGTAGTAGGTGCCGCCCTTGACGGTGGCGTCGTTGGCGACGATCACGCAGGGCAGGCCGGCGACCGGGCCGATGCCGGTGACGATGCCGGCGCCGGGCGCCTCGTCGTCGTAGAGGCCCTCGCCGGCCAGGGCCGAGAACTCGAGGAAGGCGGCGCCGCGGTCGACCAGGCGCTCGATCCGCTCGCGGGCAAGCAGCTTGCCACGGGCCCGATGGCGCTCGACCTGGGCGTCCCCGCCACCGGCCCGCACGCGCTCGAGCCGGCGTTCCAGATCAGCAACAAGTTCCTGCATATGCTCACGGTTCTTGCGGAACTCGTCACCACGGACGTCGAGATGCGTGTCGATGCGCGGCATCCGTCCGGCAATCTACTCCGCAACGCGGCTCCCGCGGCCTGTGCCGGCTCTGCCGCGAACCCCTCACGACGCCCGATGCGGTGTTTGACACCTCCGATCGGCCGTTTGGCTGCAGGAGCCGAGCGGGTGTAAATCCGGTGTCACGAGGTGGTGCCGAAGTGCCACGGCGGCGGGAGCGGTGTTTGACACCTCACCCGCCGCTCAGGTGTCGCGGCGAAGGCACTGCGGCGGGGGCGTTTCGTGACTGTCCGGTCTCGCGCGGCAGGCGCACCGTGAAGGTGCTGCCGGCGCCCTCGGTGCTCGTCACCGAGATCCGGCCGGAGTGGCGCGTGACCAGCTCGCGTGCGATCGCCAGGCCGAGCCCGACTCCGCCCGACTGGCGGTTGCGGGCGTCGTCGGCGCGGTAGAAGCGCTCGAACACGCGCGGCAGCGCCTCCTCGGGGATCCCGATCCCGGTGTCGTGCACCGTCAGCACCGCCTCCTTGCCGTCAGCTCGGGCCTGCACGTGGATGCGCCCGCCTGCAGGCGTGTAGCGCACCGCGTTGTCGAGAAGGATCACCAGCACCTGGCGCAGCTGTTCGCGGTCGCCCATCACCATCAGCTCGTCCGGCGTCGCGTGCGTCAGCTCCAGCTCGTGGTCGGTCGTGACCGTCCGGAACGATGCGACGGTGGCTTCGACCACCTCGGCGAGGTCGACCCGCATGTGCAGTGCCTTCGCGCCGCGATCGTCGTCCCGGGCCACCGCCAGCAGGGCGTCCACCAGCGACGACAGCCGGTCGGTCTCGCTGACGATGTCGCG
>Ga0075425_100000259_pt1 | contig 48868 bp, 38 predicted proteins | sample SoiMethybrSBSTD4_FD_75300 | JGI IMG/M metagenome (GOLD analysis project Ga0075425, IMG submission 75300) | Bulk soil microbial communities from a Populus tree surrounding site in Tennessee, USA - Soil MetaG P. TD hybrid SBSTD4 | ecosystem: Environmental > Terrestrial > Soil > Tree plantation... | reverse complement strand
GACGCGCTGACGCAGACGCGGATGATCAACCTGATGGACAACATGCGGATGGGTAGCGGGGACGAGCAGCCGCTCGAAGGATTTCTCGGACGCGTCGTCCCGGAAATGGGACATCCAAAGTGAAGAACGTCGCGGAAACGACGCGTATAACGCCGGAGACCGACGAAGGAGACCGATCATGGACGTGACCGCCCCCACCCGCAGCAGAGCGCTGATCACCATCGTCTGGATCTGTCAGATCCTGCTCGCCCTGGTCTTCCTCGCGCACGGCGTCATGCTGCTCGTCCCGCCGGCGGAGATGGCCGCGCAGATGAACGCCGCGCTGCCACGCGGGTTCTGGCTGTTCCTCGGCGTCGCGGAGGTGGCGGCTGCCATCGGCCTCACGATCCCGGTGTTGATCCGCCGGTATCAATGGCTGATATGGTGGGCGGCGGGCGGCATCATGGTCGTGATGATATCGGCAACGATCTTTCACGTGATGCGCCGCGAGATCAGTTCGGCCGTCGTCACCTTCGTGCTCTTGTGCATGGCCACGTTCGTGGCCAGTGTCAGGCGACGCGACTATCCGATGGACTGATTATTTCGCCGTCTCGTCGCTCTCCGAAAAGGGAACACCGCCGACCCAGGGTGTACCCACACCGAGCGTGTTGCGCAGCCGATCCGACAGCTGCGCGGTGTGGTGCTGGATGTGGCGCAGGTTCACCAGCTGATGTTCGAGTTTCGACATCTTGTACCAATCGAACCCGCTGACGGCGCTCTCGAGATCCATGGCGTCGATGCGCGCGCCCACCATCCCGTCACAGATCGCCCAGTACTCGAGCGCCTCCGCTCTCGTGTAGGGCCGTGGAATCACCGGCAGAATGCTCTTTCGATCCGGTGGCCCGGCGATCCCGTCTGGCTGCTGGACCTGGCTTTGATGCCCGCGCCATCCGGTGTAAGCATCGGGACCGTCCAGCAGATAAAAGTGGGTGAAGAACAGTGTGTGATACGCAAGCTGCCAGAAGGCATTAGGTGTATCCGCTCGGAGCCACAGGTCATCCGGACATCGTTCGATGGTGTCGCGCAGCATAGCCAGCGACGCGTGGTATTGGCTCTTGAGGATCTTACGAAGCGAAGCACTGTCCGGCATGGCATCCTCGCCACGTCTTCTTACGGCGTTTGGGTCTCACTGTCTTTTCCACAGCTGCTCGAGTGCGCCTCGGACCAGGTGGATGTACGCCCGGACGCGATCGCCGACGCTATCTCGCGCTCTGGCTCAGCATGTTCCTCAACGCGTAATTGCCTTCGTGACACGCGTACTCGAAGATCCGGTACCCGTCGTCCTTGTTCAACGGGAAGGCCACTGTCCACGGACGCGTATAGACATTCGGATCGTCGACGGTCGCCTGATACTGAATCGTGTTCGCGTTCACGCGCGTGAAGCGCTCGACCAGGTGACACGCTTCGCTCTGCGGAATGCCGCGCAGCCATCCGGCGGCGGCATTGGTCGCGATCCAGCTGCGGCCGTTGAAATTGGTGGTGTCCACAACCAGCGAGTCGCCGTCCCATCGGCCGCGCGCGTCGCCGCTCCACGACGCAGATGCCGGACCGAGATGCGGCCGGCCGTCGAGCGGAATGACGCGCGCCTCGTGGATCATTTCGGAATGGATGACGACGAAGTCGCGCGTCTGGACGATCTGGTGCCCGTTGTTGTACGCGCCGGGAAACATGCCGCCAGGCACGCCGCGGGTGATACAGCGTTCCCACGGGCTATAGTGCTCGATCGCCTCGGTCCGGCTCGCGTAATCGACGTCGCGCTTCTCAATCGCTTCGCGCTTGAGCGGGACCCGGCCATCCGGCGGGTCGACCACCATCGACGGCCGTCGCGCGCTGATCGGACTGTCCTGGATCAGCCAGTCGGCGGTGCTGACGGCCGGCTCGCGCGGACGCTCTTCGCCAGGATTCAGCCGTTCGAACGGTGTCGGATCGTAGTTGGTCCACATCCCCTGCAGGTCGGGATGCCCGTCGGCGGTACGGCTCACGGTCCAACCCGTCTTCACAGCCGTGCGATCGGACTGTGCCGATGCCAGCAGCAGCGGTGCGGAGGCGAGCGCGACTGCGATAGGGGCGAAATGTCGCATGTCCGGACCCTTCCAGTGCCGTTCGGAGTGTAAACGTCGGAGGCGTCGGCGACAAGCGTTCCGACGATTGGTGGAGTATGGCTATGCGAAATTCCATGTCGGTGACGCCGCGACTTACGCGAGCCGTGCCGGTGATCTTCGTTGCCGACGTACAGACGTCGGCCAAGTTCTTCAGGGATACCCTCGGTTTCTCGATCGACTTCCTGCACGGCAATCCGCCGTTCTACGGTGCTGTGTCGCGCGACGATGCGTGCATACACATCAAGTTCGTGCATCACCCCGTCCTCGCCCTCGGCGCCGAGGACGACGCCGACTTCATCAACGCGTTCGTCGAGGTCGACAACGTAGACGCGCTGTATACGGAGTACGTCGAGGCGGGCGCGACATTCCATCACACGCTCACGACCGAGTCGTGGGGAGGACGCGATTTCGTCGTCCGCGACCCTGACGGCAACGCGGTCTGCTTCGCCAGTCGAATCGTGTGATGCGCGCCCTCGTCGGCGACACGGTCCGCGACATCGTCTACGCCCTCCGCACGTTCAAGCACGCGCCGCTTGTCGCCTGCACCATCGTTTTGACGGTGGCACTCGGGCTCGGGCTGGTCGCCGTGGCGTTCACGGCTCAACGCGTTGGTGTTTCGCGTCGATGCGGTGCCGGACGTGCACGAGATGTTCGCGGTGCAGCGGACGACCACTGTCGACGGCGAGCCCGAGCCGTTCACGCGGGCGCAGTTCGACGCGCTCCGTCGCGAGACCAGCGTCTTCACCGACGCCTACGCGCAACTGCCGCAGGTGGATGGCCGGGTCGATGGACGCATGACGTTTGGCACGTTCGTCACGGGCAACTGCTTCCAGGTGCTTGGCGTCAGCGCCGCGATGGGACGCGCGCTCGGGCCTGCCGACGACGAGCCATTCGTGGGACAACCGGTGATGGTCCTCAGTCATCGCGGATGGGACCGGCTGTTTGGGCGCGACCCGGCAATTGTCGGCCGGCACCTGCGCGTCAATGAATTCACGTTCGAGATCGTTGGCGTGATGCCCGAGCAGTTTCGCGGGCTGACCGTCACGGCGAGTGAACGGACCTCGACGCTTTCAGTGGCCGTCGTGTCGGAATCCACCGCGCGCACGCTGTGGCCGAACGGTGATGCGATCGGCCAGACCGTCCACCTCGTCGCGGAACCGGCGTCCCCATCGCAGCGGGTGGAACCGCCGCTTGCATCGCAAACATTCACCGTCGCCGGCGTCGTCAAAGACGTCGCAGGGCTGCGGATCGCGCACTTCGACAAGGCGGTTGTCTACGTGCCGACGAGCGCGGCGATGCCCGGGACGTCGCTCATCGCGCGCGTCCGCGGCGATCCTGAACTGGCGCGGCAGACGCTCGTGAATCGATTGACCGCGATCGATCCGGACATGGCGCGCCAGGTGGTGACCATGCGGACGATTGCCAGGATCGACACCTCCTTTCTGCAGATCGCATTCTGGTTGACGCTCGTCCTCGGCGGGCTGGCCCTGGCGCTCACGTTGTCGGGCCTGTTCGGTGTGTTGTCCTACCTCGTCGAGCAACGCGCCAGGGAGATCGGCGTACGGATGGCGCTCGGTGCGACCGATCGAGACGTTACGCGCCTGGTCCTGTCGCAGTCGATCCGACCCGTCGGCTTAGGGCTCTTCATCGGCGGCGGCTCGGCGGCCGCAGTCGCCGTCGTGCTGCTGGCTACTCCTGCCGCGGCCGGGATTGGCGAGATCGTCCGCGTTCTCGATCCGGTTGCCTATGCCGTGAGCCTGTTGATCATCGTCGCGGCCTGTCTGGTGGCCGCGGCGATTCCAGCCGCTCGCGCCGCCCGCTTGGATCCGGCGCTGACGCTTCGCCAGGACTGAGAATTACCGTAGCGCAGCCCTTCAGGGCTGCCGCTGCACAGCCGAGGATGGCAGGCCTAAAAGGCCTGCGCTACCTGATGCTGCGGCGATTTCTCGTCGTGTCCGCCTGGCGGTGGTCCGGCTAAAGCAGGACAGGCCTCTCACCGTGCCGTTGCGCCGTCGGCGTCCGCGGCGCCCATAATGAAGACGAGCGAGCTCGAACAAGGTGACACCCCGCGCGCTGCCGGATCGTCACCGGTCGCGGACGACGCGCCACGGATCGAGGGAATCATGAAGATCGGCATCGTCGGCTGCGGGATGGTGGGCTCGACATCGGCGTACGCGCTGGTGATGAGCGGCGTCGGCCGCGAGATTGTCCTCGTCGATCGGAACAGCGCGCGGGCGGAGGCGGAGGCGAACGACATCTATCACGCCGTCCCGTTCGCGTCGCCGATGACGATACGGGCGGGCCAGTACGCCGATCTCGATGGTGCGCGCGTGGTCGTCATCGCCGGCGGCGTGGCGCAGCGCCCGGGCGAAACACGCTTGCAACTCCTGCAGCGCAACGCCGAGGTGTTCCGCGACATCGTGCCGTCGGTGCTCCGTGCCGCGCCCGACGCGGTGCTGCTCGTCGTCACCAACCCGGTCGACGTGATGACGCAGCTGGCGGCGCGATTTGCCGCCGAATTCGGCGTGCCGCAGACGCGGGTGATCGGGTCCGGCACGACGCTGGACAGCGCGAGATTTCGCGCGCTGATCGGCCGGCACTTCGACGTCGACGCCCGGCACGTCCATGCCTACGTCATCGGCGAACACGGCGACTCGGAAGTACTCGTCTGGTCGCAAGCGACGATTGCCGGCCTGGGCTTCGACGAGTTCGTCGCGGTCCACGGCACACCGCTCACCGCCGCGGACCGATCGCGCATCGACGAGGACGTCCGCCGCGCGGCGTACCAGATCATCGCCGGCAAGGGCGCGACCTACTACGGCATCGGCAGCGCCGTGGCGCGCATCGTCGACGTTCTGCTCCACGACCAGCGCGCCATCCTGACGGTCTGCTCGCGCATCGACGGTGTGCCGGACTGCGACGGCGTGACGCTCGCGCTGCCGCACCTGGTCGGCGGCAAGGGTGTCCTGGCAACGATCCCGTTGGCGCTCGACGCAGCGGAGCGGGACGGGCTGCGCCGGAGCGCCGGCGTCATTCGCGAAGCGATCGAGTCGTTGAAGGCCTCCGTCTAATGTGACACGACTTCCTTGTTGTTTCTGAGCGCCAGCGGATAGGCGGCGAGCCCCGCGTAGACCGCCTTGGTGCCTAGTTCGTCTTCGATCTTCATCAGCCGGTTGTATTTGGCGGTCCGCTCGCTGCGCGTCGGCGCGCCCGTTTTGATCTGCCCGGTGCCCATCGCGACCACCAGATCGGCAATCGTCGTGTCTTCGGTTTCGCCCGAGCGGTGCGACACGATCGCGGTCCAGCCGGCACGATGCGCTTCCTGGATCGCCTGAATCGTCTCGGTGACCGTGCCGATCTGGTTCAACTTGATCAGGATGCTGTTGCAGCTGCCGTCGCGGATCGCCCGGCGCAGAAATGTGACATTGGTTACCAGCAGATCGTCGCCGACCAGTTGCACCCTGTTGCCGATTCGCTCGGTAAGGAGGCGCCACCCCTCCCAATCCTCCTCGGCCAGCCCGTCTTCGATGCTCACGATCGGATACTTGTTGACCCAATCCTCCCAGAAATCAATCATCTGCTCGCTGTTCAGGCGTCGCCCTTCGCGTTCGAGGTGATAGACGCCGTCGCGGTAGAAGGAGCTGGATGCCGGATCGAACGCGAGAAAGCACTCGCGGCCAGGCGTGTAGCCGGCCTTCTCGATCGCCGCGAGGATCACCTCGACCGCGGCGGCGTTGGACGGCAGCGACGGCGCAAAGCCGCCTTCGTCGCCGACGTTGGTCGACGCACCCCGGTCGTGAAGCACCGACTTCAGCGCGGCGTAGACCTCTGCGCCGCAGCGCACCGCCTCGCGGAACGTCGGCATGCCGGCGGGCACGAGCATGAACTCCTGGATGTCAGTGGAATTCTCGGCGTGTTTGCCGCCGTTGAGGATGTTGAACATCGGCACCGGCAGGACGTGCGCGTCGACGCCGCCGAGATAGTGGTACAGCGTTAGGCGGGACGAAGCGGCGGCGGCGCGCGCGCACGCGAGCGAGGCGCCCAGTATCGCGTTGGCGCCAAGCTTTCCCTTCGTTGGCGTGCCGTCGAGCGCAATCAGCGCCAGATCGATCCCGCGCTGGTCGCTCGCATTCATGCCCTTCAGCAAGCCGCCAATCTCCGTGTTGACGTGTGCGACCGCTTTGAGCACGCCTTTACCGCCGAAGCGCTTCTTGTCGCCGTCGCGCAACTCGACGGCTTCGTTGATGCCGGTGGAGGCGCCCGAGGGCACCATCGCCTCGCCGACGGTGCCGTCGGCCAGGGTCACTTCCACCGCGACCGTCGGGCTCCCGCGCGAGTCGAGTACTTCGCGTCCTTCGACGCGTGTGATTTGCAGATCCATAATCATCTCCCCAGACTTCAGACCGTTACCGCGACCGCGCGCTGTGCGATGAGCGTCGCCGTCTCGGCGAGGCGCGTCGCGTAACCCATCTCGTTGTCGTACCAGGCAGCCAGCGACAGCAATTCACCCTGGATCGCGGTGAGCGGCAGATCGACGATCGACGAATGCGGATCGCCGACGATGCGCGACGATGCCCATTCGTTTTCGAGCACCGCCATCACGCCTTTGAGCGGTGGAACGTCCGCTGCCTTGCGAAACGCGTCGTTCACTTCCTCGACGGTCACTGGCCGCTCGGTGAGCAGGTTCAGCTCGGCGATGCTGCCGGTCCGCGTGGGAACGCGGTAGGCCTTGCCGGAAATCTTGAGCCCCTTCCAGATGAATGCCAGGGCGCGCGCTGCGCCGGACGACGAAGGGATGATGTTCTCGGTTGCCGCCCATGAATCGCGGCGGTCTTTCATCGGCTGGTCGGTCAGCGACTGCGTGTTGGTGTAGGCATGGATCGTCGAGAACAGGCCGGACTTGATGCCGAAGTTCTCGATCACCACTTTGACCACCGGTGCGAGCGCGTTGGTCGTGCAGCTCGCCATGCTGACGATCTTGTGTTTCTCCGGGTCGAAGGTCTCGAGGTTGATGCCCGGCAGCAGCACCGCGTCGCAGTCTGCTTGCGTCTTGCTCGGCGCGCTGACCAGCACGCGCTTCGCGCCGGCATCGAGATGGGCCTGGGCGCCTGCGCGCGTGCTCGCGCGGCCGGTGCAATCGATCACCAGATCGACGTCGAGCGCTTTCCAGTCCGGCAGCGCCTTCATCGAGTTGAGGTAACGGATTTCCCGCCCGCCGATGGCAAAGCCGCCGTCGGTCGCGACGACCCGCTCGGGCCAGCGGCCGTAATTGGAATCGACCTCGAAGAGCGCCGCCAGCGTCTCGACATCCTTGATATCGGAGATCGAGACCGGAACGAACAAATTCTCCTTGAGCGCAACTTTCATCAACGAACGGCCGATGCGGCCAAAACCGTGGATGGCGATTTTCGACATGACGTTTCTCCCGCCGCGGGCAGATTGCGGCTACCGATTCAACTGACGATTCCGGCCAGGACCGCGCGGACGTCGGCCCGGTCACCGACGTGGTCGGCGAGCAGCACCGCGTGCCGGCCGGGTTCGACCAGACCGCGTGATTTGGCCCATTCGATGCCGAAGACGAACGCGCGCTCGCTCGTGGATCGCTCGGAGAGCACCACTGGGATCACGCCCCAGCACAGGCTCAACCGGCGCGCGATTTTCTCGGTAAATGGCAGCGCCAGGATCGGCGCACCCGGTCTGCGGTTGGCGAGCGCGCGTGCCGGACGGCCGGATTCGGCGGCGACAACGATCAACGCGGCGTCGAGCGTGCGCGTCATCAAGCACGCGGCATCGACCGCTGCCTCGGTCGTCGAGTCGATCAGCCCGGTGAGCGACGCCGGACCGTCGTGCAACTTGCCGCCCTTCACTTTCAGGTAGGCTTCCGCCTCCGAGCAGATCTGCCGCATCGTGGCGACCGCTTCGACCGGGTACTCGCCGATCGCGCTTTCGCCTGACAGCATCACCGCGTCGGTGCCGTCGAGGACCGCGTTGAACACGTCACTCGCCTCGGCCCGCGTCGGCCGGCTCGAATGCTCCATGCTGTTGAGCATTTGCGTGGCGGTGATCACCGGTCGATGCGTCTGGTTGCACGCCGCGATGATTCGCTTCTGGATCGCCGGCACGCGCTGGACGTCCATCTCCACGCCGAGGTCGCCGCGCGCCACCATCACGGCGTCGGTGGCGGCGACGATCGCGTCGAGATGCTCCACCGCCTGCGGCTTCTCGATTTTGACGACGATCTCAGACGCGCATTTTCTCGACTGCAGCTCGCGCCGCAGCCGCGCGACATCGTCAGGACCGCGGACGAATGACAGCGCCACGAAGTCGACATCGCCGGCGTGCTGCGCCGTCCAGTCGAGATCGTGCAAATCCTTGTCGGTCAGCGAGCTGACCGCGAGGTCGCTGCCCGGCAGGTTCAGTCCCTGCCGCGAGCGCACGTGCCCGGGGAGCGTTACGCGGAGGCGTGCGCGGCCGGGCGCGCGCTCGATCACGGTCATCGCCACGGTTCCGTCCGCGAACAGCACCGTCTCGCCGGTGGAGAGGTCGTTGGGCAGGTCGCGATACGAACACGCGAGTTCGGTTGCGGTGGCGGGAGCGCCGGCGACGATCGTGAACTCGTCGTTCAGATGGCAGTCGAGGAGATCGCCGGCGACGGTTTCGAGCCGCATCTTCGGACCGCACAGGTCCTGGAGCACGCCGACGTGCCGATCCATCTCGCGGCTGATCCGGCGGATGGTCGCGAGAACGGCGCTGTGTTCCTCGTGCGTGCCGTGCGAGAAGTTGAGGCGGAACACGTTGACGCCGGCGGCGATCAGCTGGCGCAACACGGCCGGCTCTCGCGACGCCGGCCCGATCGTGGCGACGATCTTCGTCCGGTTCGTGATCGACGGCGCGGTGATGGTGTCCGCGGCTCGCGACGCCGCCGTATCCCCGTAGTGTCCTTCAGGCGGACCGTTGCGTTCGATCAGCACAGGTTCCTCGGCTGACCGGTGGAGGCGAGCACGCTGCTCCATAACGTTCCCTCGGGATCGATCTTCTTGCGCGCCGACACGGCGAGGCCGATCGGCACGTGCGTGAACTGATGATTCCAGAAGCTCACGACCATGTCGGTCCGCCCGCTCATCGCGGCGTGGACCGCGTTGTGCCCGAGCAGCAGGCAGAACGCCGAGTCGTGCGCGGTCGCCGGCGCGCTCCGGATCGAATAGCTCGGATCGATGTATTTCAGGCTGACCGGCGTCCCGGTCTTCTTGAAGCAGCGGATGATGGCATCGCGCAGGAACACCCCGATGTCGCCATGCTTGGCGTTGCCCGATGCGTCGCGTTCCTCGCGCCGCGCCAGGAGATCCTGGCCCGCGCCTTCCGCGACGACGACCACCGCGTGGCCGCGGCGTTCGAGCCGGTGACGCAAGGCGCCGACGAACCGCTCCAGCGTGAACGGCACCTCCGGGACGAGACAAAAATTCACTCCACCGTCGACGAGCACCGAGTAGGCGGCGATGAAGCCCGAGTCGCGTCCCATCAGCTTCACGAGGCCGATGCCGTTCGACGCGCCCTCGGCTTCGGAGCTGGCGGCATACGTCGCGCGCCGCGCCTCGGTCACGGCTGTCTCGAATCCGAACGTCTTCTGCACGAACGAGACGTCGTTGTCGATCGTCTTCGGCACGCCGATGACGCTGATCTGTTCCCCGCGCCTCGCCACCTCCATGCTGATCGCGTGCGCGCCGCGCAGCGTACCGTCGCCGCCAATCGCGAACAGCACGCGCACGCCAAGCCGCCGGAGGCCGTCGACCATCGCGCCCGGGTCCTGCGGACCGCGCGACGATCCGAGGATCGAGCCGCCGGTGTGGTGAACCCGGTTGACCACTTCGGGTGTGAGCGTCAACGGTTCGTGACCGAGCCCGGCGACCAGTCCTTCGAAGCCGTAGCGGAAGCCGTAGATCTGCTGCACGCCATAGTGATGGTGCAGGCTGAGCACGATCGCGCGGATCACGTCGTTCAACCCCGGGCACAATCCGCCGCAGGTCACGATCCCGCAGGCCAGCGCCGTCGGATCGAAGAAGAGCCGCTCCCGCGCGCCGGCGCACTCCATCGACGGGCACTCGCCGCCGAACTCCTGGAACCGCTTCAGTTCGTTGACCGTGGCCGGATAGAGGACGCGCTCGTCGTCGGTGACGAATCGACCGCCGGTCATCGGCGATGGAACGCGGCACTCGCCGAGCCGCGCGATCGTGAAGTCGATGCTGTTGGCGAGCAGTCCCGTCGCGGTCACGCGTGCACCACCGCTGTCCCCGCCGAGCGCAGCTCGGTCGCGGCGCGTTTCACCCGCTCGGCCATCGCCTGCTCGGCCATCGCGAGATACGAGCGCGGATCGTAGGCTTTCTTGTTGCCGACTTCGCCGTCCACCCTGAGCACACCGTCGTAGTGCTTGAGACAGTGGTCGGCAATCGCGCGCGTGAACGCGTACTGCATATCGGTGTCGACGTTCATCTTGACGACGCCGTACTCGAGCGCTTCATGAATGTCGCGAAGCTCGGAGCCGGAGCCGCCGTGGAACACGAAGTAGAAGCGGGCGGCGCTGCCGAACGCCCGGACGACCGCGTCCTGGCAGTCCTTCAGGATCGAAGGCTTCAGCTTGACCTGGCCTGGCTTGTAGACCCCGTGGACGTTGCCGAACGTCGCCGCGAGCAGGTACGGCGGGCCGGCGATCGCGTTCAGCCGCCTCGCCACCTCGAGCGTGTCTTCCGGCGTGGTGTACAGCTTCGCCGCGGCGCTCGCGCGCACGCCGTCCTCCTCGCCGCCGACGACGCCGGCTTCGATTTCGAGAATCAGCTCGCTGCGGGCGAAGCGCTCGCGGAGTGTGACCGCGATATCGAGGTTGTCCTTCAACGGCAGCGCGCTGCCGTCGAACATGTGGCTCGAGAACAGGTTCGGCCGGCCGGCCTTCCGGCGCCGCTCCGTTTCCTCGACCAGCGGGATGACGAACGTGTCCAGCTTGTCGGCCTGGCAGTGGTCGGTATGCAGCGCGACGTAAATCGGATAGCGGTCGGCGACGCGGTGGACGTGCTCGGCGATCGAGATCGCGCCGAGCGCCATGTCTTTCACTGCGACACCGGACGCGAACGCGCCGCCGCCGGTCGACACCTGGATGATGCCGTCGCTTCCGCTCGCGGCGAGTCCCTCGAGGACGGCGTTGGCAGTCGTCGGCGACGTCACGTTGACGGCGGGATACGCGAAGCGTCCCGCCCGCGCGCGCTCGAGCATCGTGCAGTAAGTCTGGTAATCCGCTACGGGCATCACTGTCTCCAATCCGCCGCCGCTGTGCGGCGCGCGCGCTGATCGCTGGTCTTGAGACCCAGTGCAAGCAGGACGACCGATCGCGGCTGCGCGAGGTAGCGCGTGCCGCTGACCGTGGCTGCCTCCTCGATGGGCGAGATGTCGTCGGGCGACGCGAGCGCCGTGTCGATGCAGCACCGCCACTGCTGATCGGCAGTCGGCGGCGGGACCTCGAAGGCGAGCGGTTCCCAGTAGGCGTTGAAGATGCCGTGCAGCAGGAAATGGCCGCGCGTGCTCTCGAGCGTGATCGCCAGCGAATGCGAGTGATCGCTCCAGTCGGGGCGCTCGAGATCGACGCCGCTCCACTGGATCCTGGCCTGTTCGAGCAGCTGATTGAGGCTCACCCTGCCGGTCACCGCGGCCAGGTCGCGGCGCCGCCGATAAGCGATGAGCAGCCTGACGAAGCGGTGGACGTCGGCGTGCCGCGCGACGAGCCGCCAATCGAACCAGGTGATCTCGTTGTCGTGGCAGTAGGCGTTGTTGTTGCCGTGCTGAGTCCGGCGCGCTTCATCGCCCATCAGCAGCATCGGCGTGCCGGCCGAGAGCAGCTCCAGCGCGAAGAAATTCTTGACCTGGCGGTTGCGTATCGCCTCGATCGCCGCGGCGTCGGTCGGCCCCTCGACGCCGCAGTTCCAGCTCCGGTTGTCGTCGGCGCCGTCACGGTTGTTCTCGCCGTTCATCTCGTTGTGCTTGTGGTCGTACGAGACGAGATCGTTGAGCGTGAAACCATCGTGGCAGGTGACGAAGTTGACGCTGTGTTCGGCTTCGCGTTCCTTGTGGCCGTAGACGTCCGGGCTGCCGAGCAGCCGGCGCGCGAGCCGCGGGACGCTTCCCGCATCACCCTTGAGAAAGCCGCGGACGTCGTCGCGGAACCGGCCGTTCCACTCCTGCCACGCATCGCCGACGAAGCTGCCCACCTGATAGAGGCCGGCCGCGTCCCACGCTTCGGCGATCAGCTTGGTTCCCGACAGCAGCGGATCCGACTCGATGTCCCAGAGAATCGGCGGGCTCGGCAGCGGCGTGCCGTTCTCGTCGCGCGACAGAATCGAGGCGAGGTCGAAGCGGAACCCGTCGATGTGCATCTCGGTGACCCAGTAGCGCAGGCTGTCGAGGATGAGCCGCCGCACGATCGACTGGTTGGCGTTCAGCGTGTTGCCACAGCCCGTGTAGTCGGCATAGCGCTCGCGGTCCTTCTCGAGGATGTAGTAGACGCCATTGGCGAGGCCGCGGTAGCAGAGCGTCGGCCCATCGGCGCCGCCCTCGGCGGTGTGATTGAACACCACGTCGAGGATCACTTCGATGCGCGCGCGGTGGAACGCCTTGACCATGTCGCGGAACTCGTCGACGACGGCCAGCGGGTCCTTGCGCGAGCTGTAGGCGTGATGCGGTGCGAAGAACGAGATCGGCTGGTAGCCCCAGTAGTTCACGCCGTTCGGCGCGTGGTACGGATCGAACTGGAACACCGGCAGCAGTTCGACGGCGGTGACGCCGAGATCCTGCAGGTACGGGATCTTCTCGATCATGCCCGCGTAGGTCCCGCGCGTGCCCGGCGCGACGCCGGAACTCGGGTGCCGGGTGAAGCCGGCGACGTGCAGCTCGTAGATGATGGTCTCGGCGAACGGCCGCCGGATCACCGCGTCTCCCTCCCAGTCGTAGCCCGCGGGATTTGCCACGACGCTCTTCATCGCCGAGGCCGCGTTGTCGCCGGGACGGCTCGCGGCGACGCGGCTGTAGCCGCCAGGGACGGCAACGGCGAGCCCATACGGATCGAGCAGGACCTTGTCGCGATCGAACCACAGGCCCTCGCGCGGTGCGAACGGTCCGTGCGCGCGGTAGCCGTAGAGCTGCCCCGGCGCTAGATCCGGCACGAAGGTGTGCCAGTAGTGATAGGTGCGATGCTGCGCCGGGTCGAGCGGGATTACCTGCGCGGGTTTCGCCGCATCGACATCGTCGAAGAGCAGCAGCTCGATCAACTCGGCGCGCCGGGCGAACACGCTGAAGTTGACGCCGCCGCCGCCGACGGTGGCGCCGAGCGGCGCGCTTCGGCCCGCCGCGACCGCGTGCGCGATGTCCGGGCGGCCTCGCGCAGCCAGATCCTGCAGTGTCGCGACCGGCGCCGTGCCGCGATCGGGGCCGCTAGACACCGCTGCCCACCGGCTCCGCCGTGCGGATGTTCCAGATGTCGCGGCAGTAGTCCTGGATGGATCGATCCGAGGAGAAGCGGCCCACCCGCGCGCAGTTCACGATCGCCATGCGGGTCCACTCCCGCCGATCGCCCCACGTGTCGCTGACACGCTGCTGCGCATCGACGTAGGCCTGGTAGTCGGCGAGCAGCATGTAGTCGTCACGCTCGAGCAGCGAGTGGACGAGCGGCTGGAACAGATCGCGGTCGCCGTTGGAGAAGAGGCCGCTGTGAATCGCATCGAGCGCCTCGCGCAACTCCGCATTCGACTCGTAGAGGTCGCGCGGCCGGTAGCCCCGCGCCTTCCGGTCGGCAACCTCCGCCGCCGTCAGCCCGAACAGGAAGAAGTTCTCGTGCCCGACGGCGTCGCGGATCTCGACGTTGGCGCCGTCGAGCGTGCCGATGGTGAGCGCGCCGTTCATCGCGAACTTCATGTTGCCGGTGCCGGACGCTTCCTTGCCGGCCGTGGAGATCTGTTCGGAGAGATCGGCGGCAGGGTAGACGTGGTGACCGGTCTTGACGTTGAAGTCCGGGACGAAGACCACCGCAAGACGTGCCGCCGCGTCGCGATCGTGGTTGATCACGTCGGCGATCCCGTTGATCAGCCTGATGATCAGTTTGGCCATTCGATAGCCGGGCGCCGCTTTGCCCCCGAAGATCATCGTCCGCGGCGCCATCGCCGCGCTCGCGCCGCGTTTCAGGCGGTTGTACAGCGTCACGAGATACAAGGCGTTCAAATGCTGGCGTTTGTACTCGTGCAGCCGCTTCACCTGGACGTCGAACAGCGATTCCGGATCGATCACGATGCCGGTGCGCGCCTTGATCAACGCGGTAAGGTCCCGCTTGTTTGCGGCCTTGACGTCCTGCCACTCCTGCTGGAAGCCGCGGTCGGCGGCGAGCGGTTCGATGCCCGCGAGCTGATCCTGCAGATCGGCGATCCAGCCGTCGCCGATGTGACGGCTGATGAGCGCGCTCAATCCGGGATTGCTCAGGGCCATCCAGCGGCGCGGCGTGACGCCATTGGTCACGTTGAAGAACTTCTCGGGCGCGATCGTGTGAAAGTCGCGCAGCACGGTTTCCTTCAGCAGCTCGGTGTGGAGCGCCGCCACGCCGTTGATGGCATGGCTGCCGGCGGAGGCGAGATGCGCCATTCGCACGTATCGCTCGCCGCTGTCGTCGATGAGCGAGATGCGGCGGACCAGGTCCTCGTCCGCCGCGTGCCGCAGGCGCACTTCGTCGAGGAACCGCCGGTTGATCTCGAAGATGATCTCGAGGTGGCGCGGCAGGAGTGTGCCGAACATGCCGAGCGGCCATTTCTCGAGCGCCTCGGCCAGCAGCGTGTGATTGGTGTACGCGCATGTCGCCTGGGTGATCCGCCAGGCGTCGTCCCATGCCATGAGATGCTCGTCGACGAGCAGGCGCATCAGTTCGGCGACGGCGATCGAGGGATGCGTGTCGTTCAGCTGGGCGGCCCAGCACGAGTCGAATTCGTCGAGCCGCTTGCCGCGGGCGAGATGCAGGCGGACCATGTCCTGCAGCGAGCACGAGACGAAGAAGTACTGTTGCGCCAGCCGCAGCCGTTTGCCGATCTCGGGCTCGTCGTTCGGATAGAGCACCTTCGAGATCGTTTCCGACGCGATCTTGCGGTCGACCGCGCCGTAGTAGTCGCCGACGTTGAACGCGTCGAAGTCGAACGATTCGGCCGCTTCCGCTTTCCACAACCGCAGCAGGTTGGTCGTCCGTTGGCGGTAGCCCGGCACCGGCGTGTCGTAGGCGACGCCTTTCACAACCCTGTGGGGCAGCCAGCGCACGCGATGATCGCCGCGTTGGTCGCGGTAGGTTTCGGTGCGGCCGCCGAACTGCACGGTGTGCGTCGTCTCCGAACGGACGATCTCCCACGGGTTGCCGAACCGCAGCCACTTGTCGGTGAGTTCCACCTGCCACCCGTCGCGAATCGCCTGGTCGAAGATGCCGAACTCGTAGCGGATGCCGTAGCCGATCGCCGGAACGTTCAGCGTCGCGAGCGAGTCCATGTAGCAGGCGGCGAGGCGTCCGAGTCCGCCGTTGCCCAGGCCGGGTTCCTCTTCGTACTCGACGAGCGCCGCGAGATCCTGGCCGACGCTGGCTACCGCATCGCGTGCCGCGTCCCACAGTCCGAGGTTGACGAGGCTGTTGCCGAGGTGCGGCCCGGTCAAAAACTCGGCCGATAGATACGCCACGACTTTCGTCGGCGTCGCCCCCGCGATCGACTCGATGGTCGTGATGTAGTTGGCGAGCATGCAGTCGCGAACGGTGTAGGCCAGCGCCATGTACCAGTCGTTGCGAGTGGCGTGCTGCGGCAGTTTCGCCTGGAGGTAGCAGAGGTTGTCGAGCAGCGCATCAGCGAACGCCACGGCATTCGCAACCCTTCGAACGCTGGTCCCGTCCGGCGTGCTCTCCTGGCGCGCGCGACGACGATCAAGTCCGGATTTCATCGCTCTCCGTCAATGGCAGGCCCCAGCGGCCCACCGATTCGTGGCCGGCAGACTCCGACCGGTCGGAGGACCTCCGACAGTCGTGAACCGGTCGGCCGTGTCAATCGCGCCGGGAATGCGGGTTGCGCCGATTTCTGCGGCTTCAGCCGACGCCGACGCGTGCCGCGGCGGAAGCGATCGACAGCGTTGCAAGCGAGGATCCCTGACGGCAGCGGCCGGCCCCTCCGTTTCTTGATCCAGATCAATGGACGTTCTCCGGATGCCGGCGACCATAGGGCATCACGAAGAGGAGAGCGGTATGAGAATCGTTGTCTTGATGTTGACCGGGTGCGCTCTGTCGGCGACAGTGAGCGCCCAGGTTCCGGATTTCACCCCGAAAACCCCCTTGATCGCCGCGCTGCTGCACAACGACGTTCGCGAAGCGAAGCGGTTGATCGCGCGGGGCGACGACCCCAACGAAAGCGGGTTCATCGGCATGCCGCCGCTGGTGCTCGCCATCCTTCGTCAGGATCTCGATCTCGTAAGGGCGATGGTCGAGAACGGAGCGGACCTGGATGAGTGTGATCGGTCGGGCTCAACCGCTTTGATGTGGGCGGCGTTCAATGAAACCGGCGATCCGCAGATTGTCGAGGCGCTGCTTGAATGGGGCGCCGATCCGGCTGCCACGAATCAGGCTGGAGAAACCGCGCTCGCCTGGGCATTGCGACGAGGTGACACGCCGGTGGTGGCGGCATTGCGAAACGCCGGTGCATCGGAAACCGTGCTGACGAAAGCGTCTGTCGAAAAGGCACTCGCCCTGCTCCAGCACAGCGGTTCGCAATTCACCCGGATGTCAGGGTGCACTTCGTGTCACCACCAGTCGCTGGTGCAGATGGCGCTCGGCGTCGCTCGGGCGCGCGGTCTCGGCGTCGACGAGACTGCGGCGCGCCAGCAAGTCGACGTGACGCTGCGGGTGCTGAGCGGCGTCTCGGCGCAGGCGCTCGGTAACCGCGATCGGATTCCTGACCCGCCGATCGCCGTCAGTTACGCGCTCCTCGGACTTTCCGCCGAGCGCCACGAGGCGGACGCAACCACCGATGCGATGGCGAGCGTCATTGCCGCCTGGCAAAGCGACGACGGCGCGTTTTATCCGCTGCCCGCCATCAGGCCGCCAATCGAAGCCGACGCATTCACTGCGACAGCGTTGAGTCTGCGCGCCTTGCAGTTGTATGGTGTGTCGCCGGGCGAGCACGTCGCGAAGGCGGCTCATTGGCTGCGCGTCACGCGGGCCCGCACCACTCAGGAACGCGCGATGCAACTGCTCGGCCTGACGTGGGCGAACGCGCCGGCCGAGGACATCCAGGCGTCGGCGACGGCGCTCCTGGCTGAGCAGCAACGCGATGGTGGGTGGGCGCAACTACCCACCCTCGAAACCGACGCCTACGCGACGGGACAGGCACTCGTCGCGCTGCAGACAGCGGGGCACGCCGTCTCCAGTTCAGAGTACCGTCGTGGCGTCGGCTATCTGCTGCGGACCCAGTTTCCCGATGGCTCGTGGCTGGTGCGCAGCCGCACGTTTCCCGTCCAGCCACTGCGGGACACCGGCTTCCCACACGAAAAAAACCAGTGGATCTCGGCGGCCGGGACGAGTTGGGCCGCGATGGCGCTCGCGCTGACCTTGCCAACTCCGCCCGCCGCGCCATCGGTTCAGTGATCCTTCGATGACGCTGGCGCAGGTCGTTTTCGGGCGAGCCTCGTACGAATCCGGCTGACTGTCTCTGGCGACACGCCAAGGTACGACGCCAGCATCCACTGCGGCACGCGCGTCGCCAGAGACGGATAGGTTTGCAGGAATCGCACGTAGCGATCGTGCGCAGATGCGCTGATGGAGCTCACGATGCGATCATCCTTCGCGGCCGCATGGCGCTGCAGGCCCTTACGGAGCGCACTGGCGTAGCCGGGAACCTTGTCGACGATCACTTCGTGAGAGCGGGAATCGATCAGCAGGAGGTCCGAGTCTTCGATGGCGTCGATGAAGTAATCGGATGGCGCGCCGGACGTGAGGCTGACGTGGTCCGCCACCCACCAGGTCTCCGGCGCGAACTGAACGACGTGCTCCTTCCCCCTGGGATCGATCACATAGGTTCGCAGGCAGCCTCTGGCGACAAACGCGGCGTGCTTCGCGATCGTACCCGCACGCTGCAGAAACTCACCCGACCGAAGCGTTGCAGGCTGGAACTGTGTCCTGACAAACTCCATCTCTTCGTCGCTGAACGACGCCCGCGCGAGCAGGTAGGTTCGCAGCACGTCGAACGCGGAAAACGGCTCCTTCGTCATCGCGCTGCTCGAGCTTAACGTTGGGGTCCGCCATCCGACAACCCTTCATCGCTGCGCCCCGTCAAAGCAGCCATGACTGCTTCGACGGGAGACTTGCGCCTCGCCATCCGCGGCCTCTGGCGCAGTCCGCTGTTTGCCAGCGTCGCCACGCTGTCGCTCGCGCTGGGAATTGGTGCGAACACGGCGATCTTCACGCTGATGGACCAGATCTTGTTGCGCAAGCTGCCGGTCAAGGATCCGGACCGGCTCGTCATGCTGTACCAGCAAGGTGCGCACAACGGCAGCAACATGGGCACGCGGATGCATTCGTATCCCGTCTATCAGGACCTGCAGCAGCGCGCCGAGCCGCTCGCCGAAGTCATCTGCCGGCGCCTTACACCGGCGGCGCTCAGCGTCGACAACCAGACCGAACGCATCACCGCCGAAATGGTGTCGGGCAACTACTTCACGATGCTCGGCGTCAGACCAGCCATCGGCCGCGTGTTCTCGTCCGAAGAGGACGACCGGGTTTACTCTGGCCACCCGGTTGTGGTCCTGAGCTACGACTACTGGGTGCGCCGGTTCGCCCGCGATCCGAACGTGATCGGCAAGAAGATCCTCGTCAACGACTACCCGATGATCATCGTCGGCGTCTCGTCGGCGCAGTTCCAGGGTCTCGATCCGACGCAGTCGCCGCAGATCCGCGTCCCGATCCTGATGAAGCGCACGATGGTGCCCGAGTGGAGCTGGATGCGCGCCGACGATCGGCGCGCCCGCTGGGTGCAGGTGTTCGCGCGCCTGAAGCCGGGATACACGGTCGAAACTGCCGGCGCGCCGTTGCAAGGGCTGTTCACGCAGATTCGGCAGTACGAGATCACGCTGCCGGCGGCGAAGGACTGGTCGGCCTATTCGCGCGATCAGTTCCTGAAAGGGAAGATGCTCGTCACGGGCGCGGCGATGGGTTTCTCGCCGCTGCGCAACGACTTCTCCACCGGGCTCATCGTCCTGATGTGCATGGTCGGCCTGGTGCTGCTGATTGCGTGCGCGAACGTCGCCAACCTGCTGATCGCGCGCGCGTTCATGCGGCAGAAAGAGCTCGCGGTCCGGTTGTCGCTTGGCGCCTCGCGCGGACGCCTCGTCCGCCAGATGCTCGTCGAAAGCGGCGTGCTGTCGGCGCTGGGCGGGATCGCCGGCATCGCCCTGGCGATCGCCTTGACGCGCACGCTGCTCGCCTTCGTTCCCACCAATGGTCAGCCGCTGTCGATTTCCGCGCGTCCCGACCTGCGGATCCTCGGGTTCGCTGCCCTGCTCACGGCATCGACGGGCATCATCTTCGGATTGCTTCCGGCGATTCGCGCGAGCCGCTCGGATCCGTGGACGACGTTGAAGGACACGATGGGTTCGATTGCCGGCGGCGGTGGATCGCTGTTCCTGCGCAAAGGTCTCGTCGCGGCGCAGGTCGCGCTCAGCTTCCTCCTGCTGTTCGGCGCCGGGCTGTTCGTGCGCAGTCTGCAGAACCTGAAATCAACGGACACCGGTGTCGCCCTCGACAACCTGGTGACCTTTCAGCTCGCGCCGCGGTTGAACGGGTACGACGACGTCCGAGGAACGCACTTGTACCAGGAACTGCTCGAGCGGCTGCGTGGATCGGCTGGCGTGACGTCAGCGGCGCTCGCCGTCGTGCCGATCCTCGCCGGCAATGAGTGGGACAACCAGACGGCTGTCGAAGGACACAAAGCGGCCGACGGCGAAGATATGCAGGCGTACATGAACGCGCTGTCGCCGGCGTACTTCAAGACCATGCAGGTCCCGGTTCTCGAGGGGCGCGACTTCACCGATGCCGACGTGAAGAAGGACCCGAAGATCGCCATCGTCAACAAGCGCTTCGCCACGCATTTCTTCGGCGACAAGAGCGCCGTGGGCCGTCATCTCGGCCAGCGCGGCGGACCGAACCCGACGCTCGACATCGAGATCATCGGCGTCGTCGACGACTCGTTGTACGAGGGCCCGCGCGAAGGGGTGCGGCGGCAGGTCTTCATTCCGGCGTGGGGCGCGGGAAGCGGGACCATCTACGTGCGAACGACGCTCGGATCGCCGGCGGCGTTCGCGTTGATCCGGCGGGAGGTGCAGGCGCTCGATCGATCGCTGCCGGTCTTCGAAACCAAGACCGTGCAGGCGCAGCTCGACGAGACACTGCTCACCGATCGGCTCGTCGCCCTGTTGTCGGCGGGCTTCGGCATGCTCGCGACGCTGCTCGCATCGATCGGGCTCTACGGGGTGATGGCGTTCGTCGTCGCGCGGCGACGAAAGGAACTCGGGATCCGTCTCGCGCTGGGCGCGCAGCGGGCGGCGATCCTCTGGTCGGTGATGCGCGAGGTGCTCATCCTGTTGGCGATTGGCCTGGTAATCGGCATTCCGACCGGGTTGGGACTCGGCAAGTTCGTCTCCGCCCAGCTGTACGGAATCCAGGGACACGATCCATCGGTCGCGCTCGGCACGACGCTGCTGTTGACGACGATCTCGGCGCTGGCCGGACTGATTCCCGCGCATCGTGCCAGCCGCGTTGATCCGATCCTCGCACTCCGCTACGAATGATTTTCCCGTTTTCGCGACGGAAGCGAAGTGATGTCACCCGCCGCGCAGAGACACGGCAGCAAGTGGTGATCGCTCGTTGTAGCGACTGGTGGAAGACGAGTCCTCAGAGTGCTGGATCGACCGCTCCAAGGAGCGTCATGCGCCGTGTCATCGTCGGCGGCAACGCTGCCCGACGTACAAGAACGCGCATCCGCAACCGGTCGGCACTGCCGCTACAATCCCTGTGAACCAGGATCGGGAACCGTATCCGCACGTCCTCGAGGAACCGAGTCGCTTCATTCACGGCGCGGTTCGAGCGTCAGAATTTCACTGCCGCGTTTGCGCGCTACTCGGCGTCAGCTTCAGCAGCTTGCCGCCCGCTCCTTCGGTGAGCACGTAGACCGCACCGTCCTGGAAGACGCGAACGTCGCGGATCCGCTGATTGAGATCCGTCAGCAGCGGTTCCTCGTTGACGACCTTGTCGTCTTTGCCCAGCTCCAGACGGAAAATCGCCTGGCCGGCCAGGGCACCCACCAGCGCGCTGGTCTTCCACTGCGGGAAGAGGTCGCCGCGATAGAAGACCAGGCTGGACGGCGCGATGACCGGATCCCAGTAATACCGCGGCTGCTCGAGTCCCGGCTTCTCGACAATCGCGTCGCCAATCTTGGTACCGGGATAGTTGATGCCGTGGACGATCACCGGCCACCCGTAGTTCTTCCCCTTCTCGATCAGATTCAGCTCATCGCCACCGCGCGGACCGTGTTCGACTTCCCACAGCCGTCCGTCTGGCGCGAAGGTCAAACCCTGTGGCGTTCGATGACCCATCGACCAGACTTCTGGCAGACCAAGCGACGGATTGCCGGGCGCCGGCTTGCCTTCGGGCGTGATGTGGATCACCTTGCCGAGATATTTGTCGGGTTGCTGCGCCTGCAGCGGAATCGGATCGCCGGTGGAGCGGTCGCCGAGAGAAACGAACAGCATGCCGTCCTTCGGATCGATCGCGATACGAGCACCGGTCTGGCTCACCGCTCTGTTCGTGAACGGGGTGCCTTTGAAGATCGTCTGCACGTTCGAGACCGCGCCCGCGTCCTCGTCCAAAGTGGCACTGTCGATCGCCTGGACGCAATTGTCGTCGTCGACGATGCGCATGTAGACGAAGAAGATTCTGTGGTTGCTCGCGAAGTTCCGATCCAGCGCGACGTCGAGGAGGCCCGCCTGTCCGCGGTAATAGACCGGCGGCATATTCGCGGTGATCGTATGGAACGCCGAACCATCCTTGTTCAAGATGCGGAGCCGGCCAGGCTTCTCGGTGATGAGATAACGTCCGCTGGGCAGGAGCGCGACCGCCCAGGGGTTGTCCAGGCCGCTGGCGACGGTGGTGACTTCGACGTCGGTCGTCTTGTGATAGCCAGCGTGCGTCTGTCCCGGAAACACCGGATGATCGGTATCCAGTTCCGGCGGACGCTTGTCGATGGGCTGCCCTTCGACTGTGAATTTCTCGAAGGACCGGCGGGTGGCCGCGTTGCCGCGACCAGCAGGCGTCGTCTGGGCGATCAGTAGTGGAACCATCACCAGTCCGGCGACGGCGCCGATCATCATGAGTCGTTTCATTCCGGTCTCCTGCTCGATCATCGCCAGCAACAATCCCAGCGTCAATCATTTTGCCGAGTGCGTACCCCGGCTGTGTTTTGAACGCAGCGAGCGCAAAGAACGCAGAGATTCCTTCTCATCGGTTATCTCGACTTTGCGTTCTTTGCGGTCTCTGCGTTGAACACGCCGCTGGGGTACGTACTGCGGCGGTGCTACTCTTGTCTTCTTTTTCGTGAGGCATTCATGAGCACGAGAGTCGGAATCTCGATGGTCGCCCTCGCCGCGACGATCGCGATCGGCGCGTCGAGCACCGAAACGCCGGACACGATAGCCGCGTATCAGAGGCCAGCCGCGCAGCCCGGCAGCCGCGGCCGGACAGGCGACACTCCTGCGCCAGCGCGCCAGGCAGGTGAAGGGCAGGGGCCGTTCAAGAAACTGGTGATCCGCAGCGTCACGCTGATCGACGGCACGGGCGGGCCACCACTGAGTCCGATGGACGTCGTCATCGAACAAAACCGGATCACGTCGATTCGGCAGGCCGGTTGGCCCGGGCTGCCGCAGCAGGCGAACCGGGAACCGCGCGACGCCGATTTCGAGATCGACGGGAAGGGCATGTACGTGATGCCTGGGTTCGTGGACATGCACGTGCATGGTTCGACGGCCGGCAAGGCGCCGGACCTGGGCTACGCCTACAAGCTGTGGCTCGCGCACGGCGTGACCACGGTCCGCGGCGTGTCGCTGTCGTCGGCGGAGACGAGCAGTTCGGAGAAGAACCGGTCGGCGCGGAACGAGATCGCCGCACCGCGGATCTTCAACTATCAGACGCTTGGCTCCGGCTGGTCCGAAGGACCGGTCACGTCGGTCGAGAAGGCGCGCGCGTACGTGCGCTGGGCGGCGGCGAACAATATCGACGGGATCAAGTTTTTCAACCGCGGCGATGAAACGCCCGAGATCGACGCGGCCGCGATCGACGAAGCTCACAAGAACAAGATGGGGACCGTGGCCCACCTGTCGCAGAACAACGTCGCGATGTTCAACGCACGCCAGGCCGGCGATGCGCATCTCGACACGGTGACGCATTACTACGGCCATTTCGAATCGCTGCTCAAGGACAAGACGATCCAGGACTTCCCGATCGGCTACGACTACAACAACGAGCAGGATCGGTTCGGCGACATCGCGCGGATCTGGAACCAGACCTACGAGCCGGGTTCGCCGCAATGGATCGAGTATCTCGAGCATCAGAAGGCGAACCACGTCAACTTCGACCCGACGTTCAACATCTACGCCGCATCGCGCGACCTGATGCGCGCGCGCAACGCCGACTGGCATCAGACCTACACGATGCCGCAGCTGTGGAATTACTTTCAGAGCACGCGGGACAACCACGGCTCGTACTTTTACGACTGGACTACCGAGAACGAGGTGGCGTGGAAAAATTTCTACCAGCGCTTCATGCGGCTGATCAACGACTACAAGAACATGGGCGGGCGCGTCACCACCGGCACCGACTCGGGGTTCATCTGGAAGACCTACGGCTTCGCCTACATCGAGGAGCTCGAACTCCTGCGCGAGGCTGGTTTCTCGCCGCTCGAAGTCATCCGCTCGGCGACGATGTGGGGAGCCAGGACGCTGTACGAGCCGAGGGGCGAGACCCCGCCGATGGGCATGGTCAAGACCGGCCTGCTGGCCGATTTGGTGATTGTCGGCGAGAACCCGCTCAGCAACCTGAAGGTGCTGTACGGCACGGGCCACTTGCGGCTGAACCCGCAGACGAACCGCCAGGAGAAAGTCGGCGGCGTCAAGTACACGATCAAGGACGGCATCGTCTACGACGCGCAGAAACTGCTCGCGGAGGTCGCCGCGTCAGTCGCAGAGCAGAAGCGGACGATCAAGACGGTCACCACGTCGCAGCCGTAATCGTCGCGACCGGCACCGACCGCTTGTTGCCTTCCCAGCCCGGGTTGATGAGCCGCAGCGGATAGCCCTGCGACGGCCGAATCATTTCGCCGTTCTGTCCGTAGGCGAGGAGCGTGGTCTCGAGTGCCTTCGACAGCGGTACGCTGCGCTCCATCCGGCAGGCATCCGCGCCTTCGGCGATTACCCACGACGCGCCGGGCTTGACGCCGGCTTCGGCAAGCAGCGTGGCGAGCGGGACGCCAGTCCACTCGCTGCAGCTGACGAGGCCGTAGCTTCGCTGGACGTCGGGACCGGTGCGCGCCGCCCATTCGCCCGCGCTGTTGCCGCCGCACTCGAGCACCAGCGTGCGCGTGATCGAGGGAAGCCGCTGGATCTCCGCCATCGTCAACGAGAGCGGCCGATCGACCATGCCGTGAATCACCAGTCGATGCCGGGAGGGATCGATCGTCGGAATGCCCGCATGGTGCCGCTCGTAGTGCAGAGACGATGGGGTGATCGTTCCCATGGAGGCTTGCAGCGGCGTAAAGCAGGAACCGGTCTCGGGCGTCTTCGAGTCGCGGTGCCAGCGGACGGCCGTCTCGAACGGCGACCGCTCGCCGTACGGTCCGAGCGGCGCGCCCAGCTTTCCCGGCGTGTCCCATGCGAGCAGCCGCTGGCGTTGCGCCAGGACCCCGCCACCGAGCGCCGCCGTCATCCGAAGAAGCTGCCGTCGGCTCGACCGGGGAACGTCGTTCATCGTGCCACCTCGCGGAGATTGTAAGGCGACAAGCCACGCTGCATTTGACGCAACCGCAGAAGGTGTGCGCGCGTTACTATGTGCGGCCATGACCCGTACATCCGCACTCGCGTTCCTGCTTGCGGCCGGCACCCTGGCCGTCCTTGCGGCGCAACCCGCCGAGCCGAAAGTTGTCGACGTCGAGAAGCTTGCGGAGAATCTCTTCATCCTGAAAGGCGGCGGCGGGAACACGGCGGCGTTCGTCACCGCTGCCGGCGTCACCATTGTCGACACGAAGATTCCCGGCTGGGGGCAGCCGATTATCGACAAGGTGAAGGAGCTCACCAGCAAGCCGATCACGACGATCATCAATACCCACACGCACTACGATCACGTCAGCGGCAACGTCGAGTTCCCGGCGACCGTTGACGTCGTCGTGCAGGAGAACACGAAAGCCAACATGGAGCGGATGGGACCGGTCCTCGGCCGCGAATCGGTCACCTCCGGGCCGAGTATCTTCACGGAACACGGCGGCCGCGGCATGCCGAAACGGACGTTCAAGGACAGGCTCACCCTCGGCACAGGCGCGGATCAGATCGATCTGTACTATTTCGGGCGCGGTCACACGAACGGGGACGCGTTCGTCGTGTTTCCAGCGCTGCGCGTCGTGCACGCCGGTGACATCTTCGCGCGCAAGGGCCCGCCGCTGCTCGACGCCAACAACGGCGGCAGCGGCGTCGCGATCGGCGACACGCTGGCCAAGGCGCACGCCGGCATCAAGGGTGTCGATCGCGTCATCACCGGCCACAGCGACGTGATGACCTGGGCGGATCTCGACGAGTACGGGAAGTTCAACCGCGACTTCCTGGCGTGGGCCACTGCGGCGATGAAATCAGGCAAGACCGCCGACGCGGCCGCCGCCGAGTACACGATTCCGGCGGCGTACAAGGGATACACACCCAACGCCGATCAGACGAAGAGCAACCTCGCCGTGATTTACAAGGAGCTCGCGAAGTAGCGCGGCGCGGTCAGCGAAAGACGTCCTGTAATCGCCGCGCGTCCTCGTCAGACAACTCGATCGCGGTTGCGCCGAGCGCCGCGGCCAGATGCGCCGGGTTGCGCGGGCCGATGATCGCGGCGTCGACGCGCGGGTGGTGGATCACCCAGGCGATTGCGAGGGCCGCCATGTCGACGCCGCGCGCCGCCGCCTCGTCGGCGATCGTTTTCAACCCGCGAAAGATGGTGTCTCGTTCGAGGTGGCGGTACGGCTCCGGACGCAGGGTCATCCGCGAACCCTCGGGATACGCGCCGGCCGCGGCGTACTTCCCCGTCAGCCAGCCGCCGGCGAGCGGGCTGAACGCGGTGAACCCGACCTGCTGATCCGCGCACAGCGGAAACATCTCGCGCTCGGCGTCGCGATCGAGCAGGCTGAACGAGTTCTGCACCCACTCGAAACGGCACATCCGGCGCACGTCGCTGATCCACAGCCCGCGCGCCAGCCGCCACGCCTCGATGTTGCTGGCGCCGATGTAGAGCACTTTGCCCATGCGCACCACGTCGTCGAGCGCTTGCAAGGTCTCCTCGAGCGGCGTGTCGGGATCGGGCTCGTGAATCAAGTACATGTCGAGGCGGTCGGTCTGCAGGCGCCGCAGGCTGTCGTCCACCTGCTGCACGATGTGACGCCGCGACAGCCCGCGATCGTTCGGTCCCGGGCCCACCGGGTTGAACACCTTCGAGCTGAGAAGCAGTTGCTGGCGGACAGCCGCGCCCTTGGCATTCAGCCAGCGGCCGATCCACGTTTCGCTGCGGCCGCCGCCGTAGGCGTTCGCGGTATCGAAGAAGTTGATGCCGGCGTCGTATGCGCGGTCCATCAACTCGAACGCCTGCGACTCGGTTTCTCCGGCGCCGAAGAATGCCGGCGCCGAGCCGATGCCGCCGAAATTGCCGCAGCCAAGGCCGAGACGCGATACGCGAAGCCCGCTCGATCCGAGCCGCCGATACTGCATGGTTCGTAGAGCCTACCCGATGTAGCATGACGCGCCGCGCCGGCCATCTGAAAGGGTGCCCCTACGCGTGCTCACCAGGAGAGAGACGTGCGCTGGCCATTGATTGCAGCTTCACTTGTTGCGGCAGCGGCAGCCGACCCGCTCGCGGCTGACCGGCCCGCTATCGACAACGCACACGTGCGCGTCTATCGAACGACAGCCGACGCGCTCGGCAGCATCGAACATGGCCCGGGCGTGATCGTGTCGGTCGAGGCGCGCGATCTCGGAACGGCTGTATGGGTGGACGACGCAGCCGCGGCGGGAACGATGCCGCTGCGCGGCGCGGTGGTCGTCGTGCAGCCGCGCGCGAAGCGACCGCCGTCTCCGCCGGCCGGCTCGAAACCCGGCGAGGCGCCGTTCATCGGCATGAGTTTCACGCCGCTGTTCGACAACGATCGCGTGTCGGTGCTGCGCGCGCGCATGGAGGTCGGCGCCCGCGAAGGCTTTCACACGCACGCGTCCGACACGATCGTCGTCCACCTGTCGGGCGGCGAGATCGAAGACACCGCCGAGGGCAAGACCGTCGTCAACCGCTGGAAGCGCGGCGACGCCGAATTCGAAGCTTTTGGCTCCAGCCACTCGGCGAGAAACGTCGGCGGCGCTGTCGACGTCGTCCTGGTCGCGCTGAAACCGTGACCGGTCGACCGCGATGGTGAAGCAGACTGCCGCACCCGCGACCTTCTCCGGATCGCGCAGCCTCATCCGGATCCTCGGGATCGGTTTCGGGCTCGCGGTCATCGTCGGCAGCACGATCGGGATCGGTGTGCTGCGCACGCCCGGCCTCGTTGCCGGCCAGCTGCCGAGCCGTGGCGCGATCCTGGCGGTCTGGATCGTCGGCGGGTTGTACACGCTCGTCGGCGCCGCATGCCTCGCCGAGCTCGGCACGATGCTGCCGCAGGCCGGCGGCTATTACGTCTACGCGCGACGCGCGTTCGGCGACACGGCGGGGTTCGCCGTCGGTTGGAGCGACTGGATCACCTACTGCGCCGTGCTCGGCTACGTTTCGATTGCGATGGGTGAGTTCACTGCGCTCCTCGTGCCATCGCTGGCCGGCTACGAGAAGGCGGTGTCGCTGGCGGCGCTGGCGGCGCTGGCCGGATTGCAGCTCGCCGGGCTTCGAGTGAGCAGCCGCTTTCAGGAAATCACGACGGCGGTGAAATGCGCGGCGTTCCTGCTCGTTGTCGTCGCGGCGCTGCTGTTCGCGCCGGCGATGCCGGAGTCGACCGCCGCCGCGCCGCACACGTCGTCTTTCGCGGGGCTGATCGTGGCGCTGCAGTCGGTGGTGATCACCTACGGCGGCTGGCAGAGCGGATTGTACTTTTCCGAAGAAGACCGCGATCCGGCGCACAACCTGCCGCGATCGATGATCGGCGGTGTCGCGGCGGTGATCGTCGTCTACTTGCTCGTCAACGTCGCCTTGCTGGCGCTGCTGCCGATCGCCGAGCTGGCACGATCCACGCTGCCGGCGGCCGATGCGGCGCAGGTGATCGTCGGCCGGCGCGGCGGCGAGATCATCACGATTCTCTCGATCGTCTCGCTGCCGCCGATGCTCAATGCGATCCTGATGATCGGGACGCGGATCCTGTTTGCGATGGGGCGCGACGGCCTGCTGTGGTCGCGCGCCTCGGCGGTGAACGAGCGCGGCACGCCGTCGGCAGCGATGCTCGCCACCACCGTTGTCGCGCTGGCGCTCGTCGCGACCGGAACGTTTCAACGTCTCGTCGCCGTCGTCGCGTTCTATCTCGCGGCAAATTATGTCGTCTGCTGCCTTGCGTTGTTCGTACTGCGGAGAACGCAACCGGCGCTCGCGCGGCCGTTTCGCGCGTGGGGCTACCCGTGGTCCGCTGCGCTCGTGCTGGTCGGCGCCGCGGCATTCCTCGTCGGCGCCGCGATCGGCGATCCCGTCAACGCTGCCGCGGCGGTCGCGCTGGTCGCCGCCGGATTCGCAGTCCGAGTATCGCTGCTCGCCGGGCGGTCGCTGGGTTCGACTGCCTGACCCGCCCGACCGGCCATTGCTCCGCGAGCGTCATGGGCACAGCTAGCTCGCGGCATCAGGACTTCAACACAGAGACCGCGTAGCGTGCCGAGGATCACGGAGTCGCACAGCTCCGCTCTGTGGCTCCGTGTCTCCGTGGTTCCTAAGGCCGCAGGCGCTTCTCGTACCGCCATACCTGCAACGGAAACGTGCCGTTCGTCGTCTCCAGATGATTGACGATGGTCCCGACGCATCGCCAGCCGCGCTTTTCGTAGAAGCGCGCCGCGCGGTAGTTGCCGATTGCGCATGCGAGCCACGCAACCTTGACGCCGCGTTCGGCGAGGCGCGCTTCCGCATCGTCGATCAGCGTGGCTGCAACGCCGCGGCCTCGCGACTCCGCCGCTACATAGAGCTGGTAGAGTTCGTCCTCCTTCAGCATCGAGAAGCCTGCGGCGACACCGGGTGCACCCAGCACTCTGACGTCGGCGATGCCGTCGCGCAGCCGGTCGCGAAAACTCGCGAGCGTCCGTCGCCGCGTCAGTTCCGCCGGCACGATCAGTTCGTGCGCATTGCGCCAGCCGTCGAACCATAGCTTCGCCAGATGATCGATTTCCGCCTCGTCGGCCGGCCGCACGTGTAAGGACTCTCCGGTCATGGGGGCCCTCTGCAAGAAATCCCGGCGGGATCGTTCTATGGCCAGAGGAGCTTCCGGCATGGCCGATCCGCGCCTGTATCAGATTGGCACGCTTGCGTCCCTGCTCGTCTACGGCATGGGATGGCTCGACTTCGACATCACCGCCGGCCGGGTGGCATTGCTGCTGGGAACCGTGCTCGTCGCGCAAGGGGTCGGCGATCGAGTCGCGGACGTCCCGCAGCCGTTCCGATACAGCGCCCGCAGCGCGCTGATCTCGGGGCTCTCGCTGTGCCTCCTCGTCCGGACCAATCGCGCCGAGCTCGCGGTCGCGGCCGCAGCCGTGGCGATCGCGAGCAAGTTCCTGATTCGTGTCAACGGCAAGCATGTGTTCAATCCCACCAACGGCGGCATCGTCGCGATGCTCGTCCTGACGAACCAGGTCTGGGTGTCGCCGGGCCAGTGGGGTGCGGCGGCCTCGTTCGCGTTCCTGATGGCGTGCGCCGGATCGCTGGTCGTCAACCGCGCGGCACGGTCGGACGTTACTTATGCGTTCTCGGCGTTCTATTGCGCGCTCCTCTTCGGCCGATCGCTGTATCTCGGCGAGCCGCTGACGATTCCCTTGCACCGCCTCGAGAGCGGCGCGCTGCTGCTGTTCACCTTTTTCATGATCTCCGATCCGAAGACCACGCCCGACTCGCGCGCCGGCCGCGTGCTGTTCGCCGCGCTGGTGGCGTTTGCTGCGTGGTACGTGCAGTTTCGCCTGTTCAGAACCAACGGGTTGCTGTGGGCGCTTGCGGCGTGCTCGATGCTGGTGCCGATCATCGATCGCGTCGCGCCGGGCGCGCGCTACGCCTGGGCAACTTCGCGAATCGTTGCGATTTCACTACGACGTGGCGCAAAGGCTTTAGCCGGGCGACCAGTGCCGGTGCAGGCCGAACGCTCGGCTGGAGCCTTCGCGCTCCGTTGATCATCACAAGGCTCGAGAAGGAGACGCACTATGAGACGAATCCTCTTTGCGATCACGGTGGCGGCGATGCTCGCGTGGTCGACGCCGTCGATTTTCGCGTTCTGCGGCTTTTACGTCGCCAAGGCCGACACGAAACTGTTCAACAAAGCGTCGCAGGTGGTGCTGGTCCGCGACGGCGATCGCACCGTGATGACGATGGCGAACGACTTCGAGGGGGAGTCGAAGGAATTCGCCGTCGTCATTCCGGTGCCGACGTTTCTGAAGCGCGAGCAGATTCACGTCGGCGAGAAGGCGCTGGTCGATCACCTCGACGCCTACTCGGCGCCGCGGCTGGTCGAGTACTTCGATCAGAACCCTTGCGACCGCCGCGAGTACACCGAATCGCTGCGGATGTCCGCCGCGGCAGCGCCCCGTGCCAGCGCGGCCGATGCGATGCAACTCGCGAAGGCGCTGGGCGTCACCATCGAAGCGAACTATACCGTCGGCGAATACGACATCCTGATCCTCTCGGCGCAGCAGAGCGCCGGCCTCGAAACCTGGCTGCGCGAGAACGGCTATCGGATTCCGCCCGGTGCGTCCAGCGTCATCGCCAGCTATCTCAAACAGAACATGCGGTTCTTCGTCGCCAAGGTGAACCTCGCGGAAAAAGCGCGGCTCGGCTTCACATATCTCCGGCCGCTGCAGGTTGCCTACGAATCGCCGAAATTCATGCTGCCCATTCGCCTCGGCATGGTGAACGCGAAAGGCGCCCAGGATCTGTTCGTCTACGCGCTGACCCGCAACGGCCGCGTCGAGACGACGAACTACCGCACGACGAAGCTTCCGGCGGACATGGAATTGCCGGTCTATCTGAAACAGCCACGCGAGTTCGCGGCGTTCTACAAGGCGATGTTCACGCGCCAGGTCGAGGCGCAGGATGGCCGCGCCGTGTTCCTCGAGTACGCGTGGGACATGAAGTGGTGCGATCCGTGCGCCGCCGATCCGCTGACCGCCGACGAGGTGCGCAACCTCGGCGTCTTCTGGGCCGACGGCGGCGACATGCGCGCCGCGAACGTGTTCCTGTCGCGCCTGCACGTCCGTTACGACAACGCGCATTTTCCGGAGGATCTCGTGTTCCAGGAAACGGCCGATCGCGCGAACTTCCAGGGGCGCTACGTGCTGCGGCATGCCTGGACGGGCAGCGACAGCTGCGCGGCCGCGTCCGGATATCGCCGCGACATCCGCGACCGGCACGCCCGCGAGGCGGAGCAGCTGGCGCGCCTCACGGGATGGCCGCTCGACGACATCCGCCGCAAGATCGGACCGGATATGCCCGCGCCCGCCGACGCCTCGTGGTGGGAAAGACTGTGGAAGAAGTGATAAACAAGCCATGAGAGCGCGTTGCAAAGTCGGCGTCGCCCACGTAGCGCAGGCCTTCCCGCCTCCGCTCGCTCCGAAACCAGGCGAGCTACGGCGAGGCTCGCCGAAGCGCCGGAGGCGCGAAGGCGGCAGGCCTGCCGAACGGCGGCGCGGGCAGCCCCTGAAGGGCTGCGCTACGTGATGCAGGCCGCCCGTACATGAGCGCCTATTCTGCCGATCTCGAGCTGGCGCGGTTGTGTGCCGAAGGCGACGAGCCGGCGTGGGAACGCTTCGTGCGCGAATACCGGCCGCTGCTGTACCGCGCGGCTGACGCGCTCGATCGGACGCAGGGTGCGCGCGAGATCGCCGATTCGCTCTACGCCGATCTCTACGGCATCGGCAAGAGCGGCGGCGAGCGGCAGTCGCTGTTCCGCTACTACCAGGGGCGCAGCAGCCTGGCGACGTGGCTGCGCGCGGTGCTCGCGCAGCGATACGTCGATCGCGTGCGCGCGCAGAAGAAAGCCGAGCCGCTGCCGGACGAGGAGGCCGCGCCGGTCCGCCGCGACGAACACGACCCGGATCATCCGCGCTACGTCGCGCTCGTCCGCGCGGCGCTCGGACGGGTCGTCGCGCGGATGACCGCGCGGGATCGCCTGCGGCTCGCCAGTTACTACGTGCAGGGGCTCACGCTTGCCGAGACCGGCCGCGTGCTGCACGAGAGCGAGGCCACGGCGTCGCGGCAGCTCGCGCGATCGCGGCGTACGCTCCGGCGCGATGTCGAAACGGCGCTGCGCGAGGACGCGGGCTTGAGCGACGATCAGATCGCCGCCTGTCTGTCCTCGGTTGCCGACGATCCCGGACAGCTCGATTTGAAGCAGGTCATCTATGAGTGATGTGCCGGTACGACTGCTGCGCGAGACGCTGCGCGACGACGCTGCCACGGCAGCATCGCCCGCGTGCCTCGACGCGGACACGCTCGCCGCGTGGTCCGACGCTGCGCTGAGCGCAGCCGATCGCGCAACCGCGGAGTCGCACGCCGCCAACTGCGCGCGTTGCCAGGCGATGCTCGCGGCGATGGCGCTGACCGCGCCGCCGGCGCCGGCACGTCGCTGGTGGCGGGCGGGGACGTACAAGTGGATGGTGCCGCTCACCGCCGCTGCGGCGGCCGTGGTGTTGTGGAGCGTTATTCCGCGGACACCAGCGGCGCCGCAAACTGGCGCCCCGCGCGCGCCGCTCGTCGTGACCGCAGCGCCAGCGCCACCGGAACCGCGCGCCGATGATGCCGCGACGGTCCGGCCAAAGCCGGACTCTACGAACCCGACGGTCCGCCAAAAGGCGGACACCAGGGAGGCGACGGTCCGCCTAAAGCCGGACACTACGGAGACGGAACGCGCGCCGCGCGAGGTTGCAGCGCCGCCGCGTTTACCCGGCGCGACCCCGGTTGGTATTGACGCCTTCGCGTTGTCGGCGGTCCCCGCCGCACCGCCGCCGCCACCTGCGCCGCCGCAACCGTCTGTGACGGCGCAAGCTGCGGCCGATGCCCTCGCGTCGCGAGCGTCCCCCGCGGCAGCGGCGGGCGTGGCGGCGAACGCGAACGAATCCATTCAGCTGCGACGTGAGCGCGCAGCCGCGCTGGCGCAGGCGCTGGCAAAAACATCGGCGGCCGCGCCGGAGATCGTGTCGCCGGATCGCAACGTGCGGTGGCGGATCAGGACTGCAGGGATCGTCGAACGATCAGTCGACGCGGGCAAGTCCTGGCAGCCGCAGTTGACGGGTGTTGCGGCGCCGCTGGTCAGCGGCGCGGCGCCGTCGGCGACCATCTGCTGGGTGGTTGGCGCCCGCGGCACCGTGCTGCGATCCACAGACGGTGCGACCTGGCAGCGCGTCCAATTTCCGGAACAAACCGACTTGACAGCGGTCCTCGCCTCCGACGCTACGCACGTCAGCGTCACCGCGACCGACGGCCGCACGTTCACGACGGCTGACGGCGGCACGACGTGGAGATGAAGACGCTTCGCGGTGACGCTGGAAAGTTAGAAGTCACAGGTTAGAAGTTAGAAGTACGGGCTCTCAGATGTTCCCGGCGTGTGGTGGTCCCGATCGTCCTCCACGTTCGAGGTTTCTGATGGGGACCACCATTTGGTGAAAACACCCGAGAGTCCGTACTTCTAACTTCTCACGTCTAACTTTCCAGCGTCAGCCGTCGGTGTGCAACTCGCCCTTGGCGTCCATCTCGAACGGCGGCGGTTCGTGTTCGACCAGGTATTCGAACTGTTTGCGGAATTCGTCGAGCGAGATGCCGACCGTGGCCGCGAACTTCGCGAGCTCGTGCGGATCGTCGAAGTCGTCACGCCGCAAGCGGATCATGTAGCGCCGCGCGATCGCGTACCGCGTCGAGCGCGTGTCGACGAGCCGGATCCGTGCGCGGCCGGTCTGACGATCGATCAGCGCTGGGAACGGGATCGGTACGAAGTGCCCTCCCTGCATCGAGATCATCGCCGCGTTTCCGCCGGCCAGGAGGAACCTCGCCGCGCAATAGCCGAGGTCCCGCGTGTACTCCATGTCGAACGGGATCGGGTCGGCGCAGCGCAGCTCGTAGCCGATGTTCTTGGCGACGATCGTCGTCTTCATGCCGAGGTGCTTCAGCCGCGCCGCCACCTGCGCCTTCAGAATTTCGCCGATGTTCACCTCGGCGATCCGTAAGTTCCCGTGCGCGTCGCGCTCGACTTCGTCGAGCGCCGCAAGATCGGACGGATCGACGTCGAGCACGACGCCTTCAGCGATCATCGCGACGCCGTCGCGGCGGCCGTAACTCAGGCGCTTGACGATCGCGCCCACCAGCGTGTCGACGATGGTCTTCAATCGCAGCGGCTGGTCGAATTCCTCCGGAATCAGCGTCAGCGTCGTGCCGGCCGCCTTGCCGATGCCCAGTGCCAGGTGACCGGCCTTGCGACCCATCGTGATCACGAAGTACCAGCGCGAGGTCGTTTTGGCGTCGACCATCAGGTTCTTGACGATGTCGGCGCCGTAGTGGCGCGCTGTCTGGAAGCCGAAGGTGTCGACTGTCGGCGGCAGATCCAGATCGTTGTCGATCGTCTTCGGTACGTGGACGACGTGAATGCGCCCCTGCGCACTCTCCTCGAGCTTCATCGCTGAGTAGGCCGTGTCATCGCCGCCAATCGTGAGCAGTCCGGTCACGTTGAGGCGCAGCAGCGAGATGACGACGTTCTCGAGCTGCTTCGGATCGGAGGTCGGGTTGGCGCGCGAGATGCCGATGTGTGATCCGCCGCGGAAGTGGATGCGGCTCACCCCGTCGATGGTGAGCGGCATGACGTGTTCGATGTCGCCGCGCATCAGCCACTCGAAGCCGTCGCGCACGCCGACGACATCCAGGCCATCGAGCGCTGCACGGATCGTCGCCGCACCGATGACGCTGTTGATGCCAGGGGCGGGGCCGCCGCCGACGAGAATCGCGAGTTTCTTGTGACGATCCATGCTGGATTTCCGCAAGGCAGGACGGCGGGAAAGCAGCCAAGGCACGAATTCAAGGTTGGAGGCAGAAAGGCGGAAATGCTTCCGGCCTTCCGGCCTTCCGGCCTTCGCCGTTTCCTCCGTCCGTCCTCCCTGCCTTGAATTCCTGCCTTCCCGCCTTCCCGCCTTCCTGCCTTACTGTTGCAACGCGAATGCGTACAACGCATCGCCGGCGCCGACGACGACGTACTGGCGGCCGTCGAGGAGAAAGGTCTGCGGACCGTTGGTCGTGTTGGTGCCGAGGCCCGCATGCCATAACGCTTTGCCGGTGGCGGCGTCGTAGGCGACGAAGTGGCTGCCGCCGTCGTTGCCGAACAGCAGGCCGCCGGCGGTGCTGAGCAGCCCCATCGGTCCGCCGGCGCTGCCGGCCGCGGTGATGGCGAGCGGGTGGCTCCAGCGCACTGTGCCGGTCTGGTAATCGATCGCCTTCAACGCGCTGGCGACACGTCCGACGCTGCGCTCCGCCGCCGCCCAGCCTTGCGGCCGCGGGTCGGTGTCAGTGAGGTACATGATGCTGTAGGCCTGCTGAGTGCCGACGTAGAACAGGCCGGTGTCCGGGTTGAAGCTTGGCGGCGGCCAGTTGGTGGCGCCGTTGGTGTCGGGCGACACCAGCGTGCCGGGCACCGACGCATCCTTGCCGCGGTTCCCGATCGGCTGCCCGGTCGCGTTGATCTCTTTGGTCCAGTTGGCCGACTCGATCATCTTCGACGTCAAAACGTGCGCGCCGTTGGTCCGATCGAGCAGGATGAAGTAGCCGTTGCGGCTCGCCTGCGCGACGAGCTTTCGCGGCTGCCCGTTGATCACGCCGTCGATGAGCACCGGCGTTTGCGCCGCATCCCAATCGTGCGTGTCGTGCGGGGTGACCTGGTAGTACCACGCCATCTTGCCCGTGTCGGGGTGCAGCGCGACGATCGAGCAGGTGTACAGGTTGTCGCCAGGCCGGCTCTGGCCGGTGAGCACCGGCTGCGGGTTGCCGGTGCCGATGTAATAGAGGTTGAGATCGGGATCGTAGGTGCCGGGCAGCCACGGCATGCCGCCGCCGCTCGACATCGCGTATTCGTCGGGCCAGCTGTTCGCGCCCGGATCGCCGGGCCGCGGCGTCGTGTTCCAGCGCCACACCACTTCGCCGTTCTCGGGGTCGCGCGACTCGAGATAGCCGGGGATGTCGAGCGCGTCGCCGCCGACGCCGACGATCACGTTCCGGCCGACGATGATTGGCGCGTTCGAGGAAAAGTACTCGCGCTTCATGTTGGCGATTTCGTGGTGCCAGCGTTCCTTGCCGGTGCGGGCGTCGAGCGAGACGAAGTAGTTGTCGGGCGTCAGGAAGTACAGCCAGTTGCCGTAGATGCCGACGCCGCGGTTGCCGATGTGATCGCCGCCGCGGGTCTTCCAGGCGAAGTGCCAGTTCTCGCGGCCGGTGCGCGCGTCGATCGCCCACACGTGATCGGGTGCGGAAAAGTACAGGACGCCATTGATCATCAGCGGCGTCGACTTGACCACCGGCGGCGCCGTCGGCGGTGCGGTATCGGCGCCCTCGCCGCCGACGATCGCGGCGGCGCGTTGCGTGTTCAGGCGGTAGACCCAGGCCAGCGTCAGGCTCTTCACGTTGCCGGTCGTGATCTGTTTCAACGTGCTGTAGCGGCGGCCGGAGTAGTCGCCGTGGTAGGTCGGCCACGAATCGACCGGCGGTTTGGCGATGGTCGCCGGGTCGAGCAGCAGCGAACCGGTTTGCGCCGCCGCCATCGCGAACAGCAGCGCCGCGATTGTCTTCAGCATCATTTCAGGCCCGCCAGGTAAGCGGTCACATTGTGCATGTCGGCGTCGGTCCACTTCGCCAGGTGATCGACGTGCCCCTGCAACGGATCGAGGACGACCACTTTCGGACTGTCGCCGTTGCGCAGCCAGGTGCGCGTCTGTCCCGAGGCGGCGTCGTAGACGGCGACGTCGAAGTCGGTGAGTCGGACGATGGCGCCGGTGATCGATTCGCCGCCGGCGATGGTGACCGTCGCCTTGATCGCATTGTGATCGAGATGCGCCGGTTCGGGCTGCGTGTTCGGCGCGGGGACGGCGCCGCGCGGCAGGATCATGCGATTCTGCAAGGTCGGCGGATCGTATTTGGCGCCGATGCCGCGCAGATCGCGCTGCGGCGAATGGCAGGTCGCGCAACGGCCTTCGCCGTTGAAGTACGCTTCGCCGGCCTTCGCATCGCCAACCAGGACGTCGAGGATCCGATACGCCTTGCGGTTGGCGTTGGCACGTATTGCCGAGTGGAGGAACACCGCCAGGTCGGCCATCTGCGCGTCGGTGAACTCGAACGCCGGCATCCCGCGATCCGGCCGGCCGACGCGGAGGAACTGACCGAGCTGCCGGCCGCCTTCGTCGGTCTGCACCAGCGCCGAGCGGGTCAGGTCGGGCCCGCTCGATCCACCGCGCGCGTTGGCGCCGTGGCAGAAGCCACACTGCGTCGACAGCAATTGCTGACCGCGTTCGACGGCGGCCGGATCGAATTCGCTCGCCGGCTGCTGCGCCGACAGGCTCGCGGCGAACCAGAGACCGGCACCCGCGACGATGGTCGTGACGAGCCGAATCATGCGCACACCTTATCGCAAAACACGCGCGCCGCGCGCGGATCGGCGTTACTCTTCACGCATGTCTCGCATGTCTCGTCGCCAACTGCTGGGCTGCGCGACGGCCGCCCTGGCGGTGCCGCGATCGCTCGGCGCGTTCGCCGATCGGGTGGTGAAGAACGGGCGCCTGAAACAATCGGTGTCGCGCTGGCCGTACCAGAAGATTCCGCTGCCGGAATTCTGCCGCGCTTGCGCCGACATGGGGCTCACCGCAGTCGATCTACTCGAGGAGCCCGATTGGCCGGTCGTCGCGGAGTACGGCCTCGTCTGCTCGATGGGATACGCCGGCGGCGGCACGATTCGCGACGGCCTCAACGTCGTCGCCAACCACGACGCGATCGTGCGCAATTTCGAGAAGAGCATTCCGCATGCCGCGCAGCTCAAAGTCCCAAACGTCATCACCTTCTTCGGCAACCGCCGCGGCATGCCCGACGATCAGGCGATGGCGAATTGTGTGACCGGCCTGAACCGCGTCAAGAAGATTGCCGAAGACCACGGCGTGACGATCTGCGTCGAGTTGTTGAACAGCAAGGTGAACCACCCGGACTACCAGGGGGATCGGACTGCGTTCGGCGTCGCGGTGGTGAAGGCCGTCGGTTCGCCGCGCGTGAAGCTGCTATACGACATCTACCACATGCAGATCATGGAAGGCGATCTGGTGCACACGATTCGCGATAACCACGAGTACCTCGCGCACTATCACACCGGCGGCGTGCCGGGACGCCACGAGCTCGACGCGACGCAGGAAGTGAACTGGCCGGCCGTGTGCCGCGCGATCGTCGACACCGGGTTCACGGGATATGTCGCCCACGAATTCGTCCCGTCGCGCGATCCGATTACGTCGCTCCGCGAAGCGGTCGCCATGTGCGACGTGTGAAGGCCTCGACGGAGCGCGAAGGCTTCAGCGGCGCGATGGCCGGCGTCGCTGATCGCTCGGCTACAGCCTTCGCGGTCCTCTGTTGCACCCATACTGTGTCGTAGAGCGGCCGCTGCTTCGTGCCGCCGAGGACCACGGTTCGCATTTGTTTGGTCATCAAGCCGGCTGAGTCCGCCGCCTCCACCAGCCCGCCGCGCGATTCGTTGTGCAGCACGTAGCCGCCGGGCCGCAGCATCGCCGCCACGTTGGTCAACGCCAGCGCGAGGTCGTCGTCGCCGAAGTAGGCGAGCACGTTGGTGACGACGATGAGATCGAACTGCTTGTCGGCGATCCGCTCGGTGACGACGTTCATGCGGCGAGCCGTCAACGCGCGCACGACAGCCGGCCGCACCTGGATCGAGCGGTGATACCGCGGGTCAGCCGCGAGCGACGGCGGCGGTGCGGCGGGCTCGCCGATCGATTGTCCGAGCTGGCGCAAGTACGCACGATAGTCGTCGCTGAATGGCGCCGCGGGATTCTCGGGCACGCCGGTGAACAGATGCAGCGACAGGGGGGCCTGGCCAATCCGGTCGAAGTAGTCGACAACGCGCGGGTTGATGTCCACCGACTGAATCTCCAGCGCGTCCTCGGTGGCCAGCGACAGCCCGAGCAGCGCGTCGGCGACCGCGAACGGCTGGTAGCTCTGTGGCGGAATCGCGTCGACGAGATCGGTGCGCGGCGCGAGATCGAGCCCCGGACCGACGACAAGAACGCTGCGCACGCGCAGCGCCGGATCGACCGCGTGGATCGCGGCGAGCCCGGTGTAGACGCCGAAGCCGGCCTCGATCTGGGTGTCGGAACTGTGCGCGCGCGTCCGATACAGCTCGGCGACGTGCGCGGCGTCGGTCGCTTCGAACTCCTTCTTGTACAGGAACCGCGCGACGCGGACGTAGTCCGGAAACAGCGCCTCGACAGTGGGGCGGCGCTCACCTGCCGACAGCAACTGCGCGAAATAGGCCACGCGCGGATCGGCCGGCGTGCTCGCGATCGCGTCGACGAGGTCGGCCATGCGCGCGCGCTCGGCAGCCGGCCAGCCGGCCGACGGCACAAACGATGGTTCGGTCAGCAGACGCCGGCGTTCGACCGGCGACAGGCCTTCGACGAATGCCTTGCTGCTGAGCACCGGCTCGAGGCGCCGCTTCGACGTGAACGCTGTCGACTGGAGCGCGAAGTAGATCAGGTGTTCGCGCTCGCCCTCGGCGACGCGCCGTGCCGTGTCGCCGACGACGCGATCGAGGTAGGTGGTGAATTCCTGGGGGTTGGCCCATCGCCGGTGCAGGGCGGACGGAAGATCGGCGAAGTCAATCCGCCGCGGCGCGCCGACAAGCGCCGCCGGCGCCGCGGTGGTGAGCGCGAGCAGGCATACAACCGCCGCGTTTAGCGCGAACGCGATCACAGTAGGCATCAGAACAGCAGCTTGATGCTCAGCTGGCCGTCGCGCGGGGAAACGTCGGTCCGATCACGCAGCGCCAGGTCATCGCTCCCTCCGGTTGTGCGATCGCACCGCGTCGCCGGCGCGGAGCTCCTCAACTCAACTGGCGACTGTAATGCTTGAAAACAGTCGCGAGCCAGTGTTGAACAGACTCGAAACACCCCGAGCGCCACGATGCGACAGCGGCCTTATTGCCGCCGCACCGGTTGCACACCGCGCACCGTGTTTTCCGGAAGACGACGGAAGGTACTCCTGCGCCGGCCGACAGGATGTTCGCGCTTAGTATTCGGAGAAGATGCGCTGAATCTCGGCGGGGTCGGAGGTCTTCGTGAGGGCCAGCATCAGCAGGACGCGCGCCTTCACCGGCAGGAGGTCCTCGCCGGCGATGAACCGGCGCTGCTCGTCGGGCGTGAGCGCGTTCGTCCCGCGCTCATCCGGCGGCGCCGTGTTGCCGCCGCGGCGCGGCGGGGCGATGCGGCCGCTGCCGGTTCTCGTCGTGGTCACGACGATCGCGCCCTTCTTCACCGCGTAGACTTCGCCGTCGCGCTGCGTGCCGCTGGTCGCCCCGGCGCCGGCTGTCGCGACGACAATCCCTTTCGCGCCGCGATCGACGGCGGCCTGGATCAGATCGCCGTCAGCGTCCTGGTAAACGAGAATCACGTCGACGCGCGGCAGCTTCGTCACCGACGAGAGATCGAACTCGCTCTTCACGGTGTGCCGCTTCACCGGCGTCCGATAGAAGACGACGCGGTCGGCGTCGACGACGCCGAGCACGCCATAGGGCCGCGACTGGAACGTGCTCAACCGCAGCGCGTCGGTCTTGGTGACCTCGCGGGCGGCGTTGATCTCGTCGTTCAGCACGACCAGGACGCCTTTGCCGCGCGCGTCCGACGCCGCCGCGACGCGAAATCCCTGGAGCAGGTTCGCGGCGCCTTCGTAACCGAGCGTGCTCGGGTTGCGCATCGAGCCGACGACCACCACCGGCTTGTCGCTGCGCACGGTCAGGTTCAGGAAGTACGCCGTCTCTTCGAGCGTGTCGGTGCCGCTGGTGACGACGATCCCGGCGAGATCGACGTCGGTCGCGAACAGCTCGTTGATCCGCTTCGCAAGGCCGAGCCAGTTGTCGAGCGTCAGCTGGCTGCTGGCGACATTGGTGAATTGCTCGTATTCAGGCCTGGCGTACTGCTCGACGCCCGGCATGGCGCCGACGAGATCGGCGGCGGTGAGACGGCCGCCGGTCCGGTTTGAGATCGTCCCGCCGGTCGCGACCAGGCGCACCCGCGGCACGTTGGCCGCCGCCGCGGCGCGAGCCACCGGCTGCGGCTGCGCCGCGGTCGTCTGAGGAAGAGAGAGTGCCAGCAGCAGGACACCCGGTACCATCCGCGAGCGACGGATGGAGCGCGAAGCCTTCAGGCGAGCGATCAGTCGGTTCCGCTCGGCTGAAGCCGTTCCGCCTCCGCTCGCGCAGCGAGCTACGGCGGACGCGCCGAAGCCTTCGGCGAAGGCGCGCGCGCTGCGGCTGCGGAACTCACCGCGTCGACGGTTGCGTGTCGGCATGGAACGGATCCAGGTGCCAGTCGAGGAACGTCCACACGCGGTTCCATGAATCGCGCTGCTCGCGCGTGTTCTCGGGCTGCCACGTTGTCGGATCGACGCGGCGATCGAAGGTGTGGCCGCCGGGCGGGTTGTCGTAGATCATCGTTTCGGCGAGGCCGGGCTTGCGCGCGCGCAGCGCGTCGACGAGCTGCATGTCTTCTTCGATGTTGACGTCCTCGTCGTTGCGCGTGACGCCGACGTAGAGCGGAATCTGCAGCTTGTCGACGTTGTAGAGCGGCGAGCGATCCTTGTAGATCTCGTGGCGCTCGGCCGGCAGGCCGCCGTAGCGGTTCGACGGATCGATCGCCTGGTGTTGCCGCTCGACGCCTTTCCACGCGAGCCGCTGGAACAGGTTCGTCACCGGCACCATCGCGACCGCCGACTTGAAGAGCGCCGGGTTCCGGAAGATCGACAGCAGCGTGATCATGCCGCCGTGGCTCCAGCCGATGATGCCGATCCGCGCCGGATCGACGGCGGCGTATTTCGACTTCATCACCTCGACCGCTGTCACCACATCGTCGACCTCGGCGCCGCCGTAATCGATCGCGTCGAAGTAGGTTTTTCCGTAGCCGATGCTGCCGCGGTACTCCGGGGCGATGACGACGTAGCCGCGGGCGATCGCTTCACGGATATAAGGAATGTAGTGCTCGTAGAGATGACCGCGGATGTTCTCGTGGACCCAGACCAGTGCGGGATGGCCTTTCACGCCGCGCAGCTTCAGCGGCTCGAAGACGAACGCGGGAATGTCGAGGTCGCCGGCTCGGCTGCGGTAGGTGATTTTCTCCATCTGCATGAAGCCGGCGCTGGCGGCGCGCCAGGTCTTGTCGGTCTCGGCCTGCTGCTGCAGCATCCGATCGAAGTCGGGTTGGCGCGACGAACTGCCGGACTCCTGACTGCGGAGTGGAATGGTGCCGACGGCGAGGACGACCGTGAGCGCGGCGATCCGCGCGGCTGAGGCGTACATGCCTCCGATCCTACACCGTGCCAGCGGGCTTGGCCGCGCGCGCGTGGGCGCGCGTCAGCCACTCGAACAGCTGATGCGCGGCGTCGAGCGGCGTCGTCCCGTAGAAGGGCATCAGCGCGGTCGGCACGCCGGGCACGCGCACCATGTAGGCGCGCCACCGATCTTGCGAAACTTTCACCACTTCGATCAGATAGGGACGTCCTGCGATCGATTGTTCGTAACGATGCACGGCAGCACTCACAGGTGTCGGCGTCGGGGGTAGAGTCGCTGGGGACGGGTGAGATTCTATGCACAAGTGTGCGCCTTACAAGCGAAGCGCCCCGCGAAAGCGCGTGCACAGTTGCGGCAGTGAACGAATTCGGGGCGAGGCGACGAAAAAAAAGTTCGCGTGTCGGTCTGTCCACAGCTTATGCACGAACGTTCAACAGGTTTTCCACAGCTTGACCCGATGTGCCGCGCACACTACGCTTTAGTGACGGTTTTGTCATCGTCGTCGCCCACGGGTACAACAGAGGTGATGAACTCCCGAACGTTGGCCGCCGCGTTCCTCGCGGCAGCGCTCCTGCTTCCCGTGCACGCGGCCGCTGCCGACGATCCGGTATTGCTGCGGGTGTTTCTCACCGACGGCACGTCGCTCGTCAGCTACGGCGAGCCGGCGCGCGTCGGCGATCGCGTCGTCTTCTCGATGCCGACGGCGACCGGTGCGAACCCGCCGCTGCACCTCGTCAACCTGCCGGCGGCGCGCGTCGACTGGGACCGCACCAGCCGCTACACGACCACCGCACAGGCGACCCGCTACATTGCGACGCAGGCCGACGCCGATTACGCGGCGGTGTCGAACAGCGTCGCGCTGACGCTGGCCGACGTCGGCAAGGCCACCGACGCGCGGACGCGGCTCGCGATCGTCGAACGGGCGCGCGAGACGCTCGCCGAGTGGCCGAAGAACCACTACAACTACCGCCAGACCGAAGTGAAGCAGATGCTGGCGATGCTCGACGAGGCGATCGCCGATCTCCAGGCACAGACCGGGCGCGGCCGCTTCACCTTGACGCTGTCGGCCTTTGTGGAGCCGCCGCTGCCCAACGAGCCGCTGCTGCCGCCGCCGACGCCGCGCGAAGCGATCGAGCAGGTGCTTTTGGCGGCGAGCGTCGTCGACACCCCGGCGGAACGGACGTCGCTGCTCTCGTCGGCGGTGGTCGCGCTCGATCGCGACAAAGATGCCGTCCCCGCCGACTGGGCGACGGAGACACGGACGGCGACGGAAGCAGCGGTGCGCGCGGAGTTGCGCGTCGACACGCGTTACCAGGTGTTCACGAGCCAGGCGATGGCGGTCGCGAACTACCGCGCGCAGCAGGGCGACGTGCGCGGGCTCGAGCGCCTCCTGCGCACGATTCCGCAGCGTGACGCGCTGCTCGGCGGCAAGCGGCCGGACGCGGTGGCGGCGCTCGTCGGCGCTGTCGAAGGGAAGCTCGACGCGGCGCGGCAGCTGCAGCTGGCCCGCGATCGGTTCGCGATGCGCGCGCCGGTGCTGCGCGAGTACCGCACCGCCATCCGCACGCCGATGGATCTGTTCGCGCAGCTGAAGCCGGCGCTCGAAGCCGTCAGGGCGCTGTCGGGATCGACGCCTGAAGCCCTGGCCCTGATGGAGCGCAATGTCACCCGCATCCTGGCGCTGGCGGCGGCGATCGTGCCGCCCGAAGAAGTCGCCGCCGCGCACGCCCTGCTCGTCAGCGCCGCGCAGCTCGCCGGCAGCTCCGCGCGGATCCGCCGCGAGGCAACGCTCGCCGGCGACATGCCCCGCGCCTGGGACGCCTCCTCGGCGGCAGCCGGTGCACTGATGCTGGGCGCGAAGGCACGAGTCGACATTCAAACCTCACTGCGTCTCCCACAACTCAGGTGATCACACCCCGCCGCACACGATTGGTGCGGGTCGACAACCTCCAGGAATTTCGTCGTGTCATCTCGGTGCTCGCGACGGGTGATTTAACCGCGGAGCACACAGAGAACGCGGGACCACAGAACCACAACCCAGAACCGCAGAACCACAACCCAGAACCACAGAACCCGGAACCCCGAACGCCGAACGCCGAACGCCGAACCCCTCTGGTCGTGGTGCCGACGCGCGCGGCAGGGCGACAGCTGATGCGCTTTGTCGGCTGCGTCGCTGCGGTGACGCGCGACGAGCTGTACGACCGGTTGCACGCGCGGCTCGACAGCCCGCCGCGCCGTCTGACGGCGCTCGAGCGCGATGTCATGGCGCAGGCGGCGGCGCGGCGCGCCGCGCGCACCAGCGAACTTGCGTTTCAGCTGCGCCCCGGCCTGGTCGCCGAGATGCTGCGCTTCTACGACCAGCTGCGTCGCCAGTCGCAGCAGGTGAAGCGATTCGAAGAGCTGATCGCCGCGGCGCTCGGCGGCGACGAGCTCGATCGCGCGGCGCGGCGGATGCGCGTGCAGACGCAGTTCCTCGCCGACGCCTTTCGCGAATACGAGCGGCGGGTCGCCGAGTCGTCTGGCTGCGACGAGCACACGCTGCGCGAACGCCTGATCGCCGAACCGGCGCGCCAACCGGTGCAGCACGTCATCGTGACCGTCGCCGATTGGATCGCCGAGAGCGAAGGGCTGTTCGTCGCCGATTTCGATCTGTTGACGCGCGTCCCCGGCCTCGAGCGGCTCGAGATCGTGGCCACCGAGCGGGTTCTCGCGTCCGGATTCGACGAGCGCCTGCACGATTGGTGGCCCGGGCTGGACGAAGAGCGGGGATTGGGGATTGGGGATTGGGGATTGGGGGGATTGGGGCATGGGGGCGACGGGGGGTTGGGAACTGGTACCATCCCGACATTTCGCACGCCGCGACTCGTCGTCCCTCCTGCGATTGATTCAGCACCACTCCCTGCTCACCCCAATCCCCAATCCCCAATCCCCAACCCCCAGTATTTTGTTTTCAGGGACAGGGAGGAAGAACTGGTCGCGGTTGCGCGTCAGGTGAAAACGGACGCGGCCGCGGGAGAAGCGGTCCCGCTCGACCGAACGGCGGTCGTGTTCAAGCGGCCGCTGCCGTACTTGTACGCGGCGGCCGAGGTGTTTCGATCGGCGCGGATTCCGTTCCATGCCTCCGACGCCTTTCCGCTCGCCGGCGAACCGACCGCTGCCGCGCTCGACCTGGTGCTCGACGCCGTCGCCTCGAACTTCACACGGGCGACGATCGTGGCGCTGCTCCGGTCGCCGCATTTCGTCTTCGAACACGACGGCGGGGAGATCTCGCGCGAGTCGATCAGCGCGCTCGATCGCATGCTCAGCGAAGCTCGCTACCTGGGCGATCCCGAACGCCTCGACGCCGTGCACGCATTCTTAATTCCAAATTCCAAATTCTCAATTGCACGAGCGGCGCTCGCCGCCGCGCAGGCGACCGCGCGACGCCTGGCGCCGCTCTCAACCCCGCGGCCGGCGTCTCAGCAACTGTCGCTGCTGCTCGAATTCTGGACGGCGCATCTTCTGCCAATCGGAGACGACGATCCGTTCGCGGCGCGCGAGCGCCGCGCGCGAGCGGCCATTGGCGACATGCTGTCGGCGCTCAGCACCGTTCACGCCGCGCACGACGATCCGGAATGGGCCATTGCCGATCTCGGCGTCGCCGTGCGGCGCTGGATCGGAGAGCACACCTTCGGTCCCGAAGCCGCAGGCGACGGTCTCCAGCTGCTCGACGATCAGGCGGCGCGATACGGCGACTTCGACGACATCACGATAGTCGGGCTCGTCGAGACCGACTGGCCTGACAAGCCGCGGCGGAACATCTTCTACCCACCGTCGCTGCTCAAGGCGCTCGGCTGGCCGTCGGAGAAGGATCGCCGCGGCGCCGCCGACGCGCGTTTTGTCGATCTGCTGTCCTCGGCGTCGCGGCGGACGACGGTCTCGGCGTTTACGCTCGACGAGGATGCGCTCGTCTCGCGGTCACTCCAGCTCGATGAGATTCCACGCGCGCGGCTCTCGACGATCGCGCGCGCCGGGGCCGACCACGGCCGCGTCTTTGAAGACGAAGCGCTGTCGCTCGACCCGCCGGAGCTCGACATGCTCGCCGGTGACGCGCGCACCTGGGCCAGTCTGCGCCTCGCCCGTTCGCCGGCGGACGCCGCCGATTACCACGGCGTTGTCGGCAGCGGGCCGGCGCGCGCATGGGCCGTCAGCGCGATCGAGACCTATCTCGACTGCCCGTTCAGGTTTTTCGCGCAGCACGTGCTGAAGCTGCAGGAAGAACCCGAAGACGAAGAGGTGATGGATCCGCGGCGTCAGGGCCGGTTCATGCACGAAGTGTTCGAGACGTTCTTCACCGCGTGGCAGGCCGCCGGGCATCGGACGATCACGTCGGCGAATCTCGATCGCGCGCGCGACCTGTTCGAGGAGATCGTCGACCGAGCGCTCGAGCAGCTGCCCGCGGCGGAAGCCGGCCTCGAGCGGACACGGCTCCTCGGGTCGCCCGCCGCCGCCGGCCTCGGCGAAGCCGTCTTCCGGATGGAGGCGGAGCGTGCCACCGGAGTCGTGCAGCGACTGCTGGAACAGCGGCTGGAAGGGACGTTTACGTTCACGACGACCGACGGCACGCGGACGATCGCGATCAAAGGCAAGGCCGATCGCATCGATCTCCTCGACGACGGCACGTTCCGGCTGATCGACTACAAGCTCGGATGGCCGCCCGACAGGTCACGAGCGCTGCAGCTGCCGATCTACAGCGTTTGTGCCGAGCAGCAGCTCGCCTCGCACAACGGCCGGAGCTGGCGGCTCGGCGAGGCGATGTATCTCGCGTTCAAAGGACCGAGGCGCGTCGTGCCGCTGTTCGCAAAGCCGGCCGATCGCGACAAGGTGCTGAGCGACGCGCAGCAGCGGCTCGCCGATACGCTCGACGCAATCGCCCGCGGCGAATTCCCGCCAACGCCGGACGACGTCTACCGCTGCGAAACGTGCGCGTTCACGGCCGTGTGCCGCAAGGATTATGTCGGCGACGTCTAACGGCCTGCTCCCGTTCGACGACGAGGAAGCGGTCACGACAACAGCGGCGGTCGGTAGTGTCCGGCTTCAGCCGGACCGTGATCCGGCGAACCGTGCCGCGCCTGGTGCCGATCTACCAGATCGTCACGCGCGGGCGCACGCCGTCGACCCGGCCCGGAACGTCCTGCTCGAAGCGTCGGCCGGCACCGGTAAGACGCGCGTGCTCGTCGAGCGCTACGTCAACCTGCTGCGCGCCGGCGTCGAGCCCGATCACATCCTCGCCATCACCTTCACCCGCAAGGCCGCCGCGGAAATGCGGCAGCGCATCGTCGATCGGCTGAAAGAGGCGAGCCGGAATTCCGAGATCGACGCGGCGCGCTGGCGCGACATCCGCGATCGCCTCGGTGACATCGCGATTTCGACGATCGACGCCTTCTGCCTGTCGCTGCTGCGTGAGTTTCCGCTCGAGGCCGACGTCGATCCAGGGTTCGACCTGGCCGACCAGACCGAGGTGCCGCGGCTCGTCAGCGCGTCGCTCGACCAGGCGCTGCGGATCTGCCGCGGCCTGGCCCGCGACGACGAGGACGTCGCGCTGGTGTTCGCGCAGCTTGGCGAACGGCGGTTGCGCGCCGGCATCGC